>JGI24699J35502_11134132_pt1 | contig 35055 bp, 28 predicted proteins | sample TergutMp193P4_FD_35502 | JGI IMG/M metagenome (IMG submission 35502)
GGCTGGGCGACAGTAGAAAAAATGATAGGCATCAATATTTAGAAAATCAAAAAATAGACTACTCTAATTTTTCGGCTAAAATTCGGCAGTGAAATTCTTTAAAAATATTTAAAAATACATCATTTAGAAGATAATTTAACAGCAATTTTTTTATAGAAGTCATCTAAACTTTTAAACAATGGATTATATTCTCAAAAATTATCTAAACGTAAAAAGTTTAGATGAGTTTTAATCCATCATAAAAACAAGCCTGATATTCCTGCTAATAAAATCATTAGGATTGGATGTATTTTCAAATATTTTGTTAAAATAAAGGCAACAGAAAATATTATGATACTTTTGTAATCGGGAAAATTATCCCTATTCATAAGCAGGAGAGCTGCCGATGCAATCAAACCAACGATAACTGGACGCAATCCGAGAAAAGCATAATTTACCCAATGGTTCGAACTGAATTTTTGGTATGCTCTGGCAATCAGTAGAACAATAATAAATGAGGGAAGACAAACCGCAAAAGTAGCAACTACTGAACCAAATACATTTCCTGTTACTGTGTAACCAATGTAAGTTGCCGAATTGATTCCAATTGGTCCAGGAGTCATTTGCGATATGGCAACAATATCGGTAAATTCTCCGGCGCTCAACCATGCATGTTTTTCCACTACTTCATGTTGAATCAACGAAAGCATAGCGTATCCTCCGCCAAAACCGAATAATCCGATTTTACAATAGGTCCAGAATAATTGCCAATAAATCATTTGTAAGTTTTGTAAGTTTTAAGTTTTCGGGGTTGATTTATCCGATTTTAGTTTTCCATAGATTAGTCCGCCGATTGCAGCTGCCAAAACAATGTAAACAGGAGAAACTCCCAAAAACCAGATCAAAAAAGCGGCAGCAACAGGGATAATGATAGTGCGGATATTAATGCCGACTTCTTTTGCTGTGGAAAACACAGGAACAACTATTAGCGCTACTACGGCAGGACGGATAGCACGGAATATTTTCATTACATATACATTTTCATTGAATTGCCTGAAAAATAAAGCAATGAGCAATATTATCACAAACGAAGGCAGTATAGTGCCTAAAGCGGCTACTATACTGCCTTTGTTTCCTTTCAGCCGATAACCCGTCAAAATAGATATATTGACGGCAAATACTCCCGGCAGCGATTGTGCAATAGCAATCTGGTCAATAAATTCGGTAGCATCTATCCATTTCTTTTTATCAACAACTTCCTTTTCTATCAACGGCAACATGGCATATCCGCCACCGATTGTGAACGCCCCGATTTTAGTAAATGTCCAAAATATTTGCCAATACAAATTCATTATCGCCGAGTTCTCCTAACGCTTTTTGTTGGTGTGGACGGCGTAGAAGATTTTTCCGCCTTTACTGCTTTTGGCTTTTCTTCTTTTTCTTTCTTTACGCTTTCTTTTTTGGCGCTTACTTTTTTTCCTCCTTTATCACTGACTACTTGGGTTGTATCTTGCTGCACCCATAATTGGGTTCTAAAAGTTTTCAGTTGATTTTCAATACTATCTTGAGCTAATTTCAGATTTTCGGGGTCGCTTCCTACTTGTTCTGCCAAACTTAAATCTCTCATATTTACCGTTTTAATAATATCTCCTTTGTACATGTTTTTGGTAAAAAAATCGTCTATGGAATAAGTCATAACATTATTGTAGTCTGAAGTCATAATCATAGCGCGTGAAAGATACGGACGCAAGTTTTCATAAGGAATCCAAAACATGGCGTTTCTCGTCGTGTCTCCAATGCTGTAATCCACTCGTACCAGCAATGGACAAATAGCAGTTACCTGCGACTTGTAGGTACCAGTTGCAGCATCGAAATACCATCCTTCTTTAATTTGATATTCCAACGCTTCGGAACTGGGAATATCGCCGTCATCCACAATGTATCGAACATTATCGCCGCTTCCCTGTTTTTGATAAAGTATTTGGAATTTTTTCAAAATCTCTTCGAAATCCACTTTTTGGTTGTCAGTAAACACTTCTTGTCTGCCTAAAACATAATTATAAGCTGTGATTTTTCCGTCAGCCATTAATTTAAATATTGTGGTAAACAAATTCATCCGGTCGCCTATGGGCTGTACCGGATAATACAGTGCGGCATTATTATCTTTCTTCAAATCGATATTCCGGTACATTTCACGCAACCAAACGATGTGTGCCGGCGTTTTGGACGCTTCTTCATTTTTTATTTTCGCCCTTTCGGTTAAAACCGGAGTATTATCAGATACTGTTTCCGAAGGACGCTGGCGAGTTCGGCGTTGTGAATCCTGATTCTGAGAAAAGCTTGCCATTGAACAAGCAAGAAGCGCTAAAATCAGACCGATAGTATGTAATGATTTCATTTTATTTAATGAATTATTATATTAATTGATTATTATTTCCAAAGGGTATTTCAAAGGAGGCCTCTCGACGCCGTCGGGACCACGCGTGACTATACTGCGTATATATACAGATTTTCCTCGCTGCAAACCGCGTATTATAGCTTTTTGACGTTCTGAGAAGCGCGCTCCATCGGACGATTCCCGCACAGTAACTCCAACATTGTCGGTAGTAGTGAGTTCGAATCGCAAAACACTAAAAGCTATGTTCAATATTCCATCGTCGATTGCTGCTCCAAGTACATTCACATTCACCAGTGCCGCTTTTGATAAAGGACCGCCTTGGAAAGGAAGCGGCTCCCCTTCAATGGTCAGGTAAGGCTTGGGGTCAGGTAATGGTCTTACCCGAAAATTGCCTTTTGCCATTTCCTGTGTACGCCCGTCAGCCATCTTGGCGCTAACCGAAATGATTGCTTCCTTACTCGTACCGACCGGTTTAGCTACCCAAATGCCATTTCCTTTAGGAGTCAAAGAGCCGTTAGTCATAGTTGCCGTTACATTCTGACCGGCAATACCCGGCACAGCAATACGCACCTCCTGATCTACTCCTGCATAAAGAACATTCATCCACACAGGAGCAATTGTTGCACTTGGTTCTTGTACAAAATACTGCTCTGAAAATTCATATTTCCGAAAACCACCGTCTCCTTCCGGCATTTCGATGTATCCGGTTACAGGAAACGTTCCGGTAGAACCGGCGCCTACTATGTAATGACCGTTCGCTTCAGGCGGCAAATCTTTACCATTCACAAAAATGCGGGGACGTTGTGTGGAATCCTGAGCCGAAAGAACAATATCGGCTTGATAAGAACCGCCGCGAATAACGGTTTGCGATTGAGGTATAACAAAAGCGGATACTTTATTTACACGATAATCTTTTAAATCCACATTGTTCAACAAATCGCTCAGAACGGCGCCTTCGGCATAACGAATATCGTTTTGTAATTTAGTCAATAAAGTAACAGCCGCCGCTACAGGCATCTGCCAAAACATGGATTCTTCCCATGTTTGTTTGTTTTCTTTCGCTTTAGCAGAAGGTTTCGTACTCAAATTATCCTCAATAATATTCTTAATAGAAGGATTTGTTACCAATACAGCAACATACTCTCGATAGGAATCAATCTGGGATTTCAATCGTGCGCCATCGTTTTTGTTATGTTCAAACATGACTTCGTAAGCAGCGTTCAAATCGTCGGGATGTTTCAAATGTTCCGGATCGCCTGTTTTGCCATCCGATTTAATAACAATCCGGGTTTTAAGGTCTTGTGCATAATTATATAATGAGTCGGCTCTATCTTTTACTTGTTTCCCTTTATCATACCATTCTTTTGTTTTTCCGGGGTTAGCATTATAATAATTTTTCAGGTCGTCGAAAATCTGGTCATTGCGTTGCGTTGTAGATTTCACTGAACGCAGCAGGCTTTCCTCTACCAATTCAAATCCGTCTAATACTTCCGTAGAAACGTTTAAAGCAAGCATTCCAATAAAAACCAGATACATCAGGTTTATCATTTTCTGCCTCGGTGAGTTAGGATTGTTTACCGCCATAATTTATTTTTTTAAGTACAGTAATTTTTTATGGATTCGGAAAATGTGAGCCGAAACTCGGATTTCCGCCTGCTCCGTACATATTCATGGTCATTGCATTAAGCAAACGATTGTAAACGCCGTTGAGGGCATGCAATTGTTGCGCCATTTTTTCGGTTTCGCTCCGGAATACCGAACTATCGACGATGGAGCCTTCATACAAATCTTTAATTCGCATCAAACCGGCATTGATCCGTTCAATTGCATCAATTTGCGAGCTGATGCTTTTTAACTGAATTTCGTAGATAGTATTTAATCCTTGAATATTACGGTTCAATGATTCCATTTGATGCACGTATCCGCGCGATGATTGGTTGATGCCGTCGGAATTGTCCGTAATGCTCTTGTATGAATTAAGCAGAATATCTGAAACATCGGTAAGACTATTGGTTACAGTACTAAATTTCTGCATATTTTCCGACATTTCCGTCAATTGATTCAAGTATTGCTGGGTAGCATTCGTCATCTCAGCCATTTTGGAAAGTTGGTCGGCAGCAGCAGCCATTTTCTTAATACTTGCCGTCAAGGCATTACTATCTTCTTCCGAAATTTCCACTGCATTGGGAATCCCAAACGACTGACGTACCTGCCCGGGAGACATTGCATTTACTACTTCAGTAGCGCTTCTCGGTTCTTGCGGTGCCGAGCCACCGCCAAAGCCACCTCCGAAGCCTCCGAAATTTGCTCCTCCTATAATAATAGGACCGCCACCTGCACCAACGCCGCCTGTTGCTGCAACTCCAGATTTAAAAGCAGTTTCATCTACCTTTCCTCCACCAATTACAACAGAGCCATTTCCTCCGCCCCCGCCATTACCAAATGTAGGGCGATCTTCTGCATCGTTCGTTTCTAAAACCGGAAATACTAAATCCCATTGCCAATCGCGCATCGGAGTGTCAAAAGCGGAAGTAATAAATACCAATACTTCTACCATTAACCCGACAAATAACAAAATGTTCCCTAAATTGTGGGGCCAATGCATTAATTTTGCCAAAGCGCCCATAAGAACAACAGCAGCTCCTAAGCTGTAAAATATTTGAAAAAAACGTTTCCCTTTGTCGCCGGATAAAAATTTCTCAATAATATTTTTATATTTTTTTCTAAAGCCCATAATTAAATTATGAATTAAAAATTATGAATTATTTTTCTTTGTCACTCGTTACTTTTTGACTTTACCACTTTTTACTTTGGAAAATCCCACTTGGGTACGAACACAGCGAAAACCTATATAGGAACGCTGCTCGTTCTGATATTCAAAAGTGCGCACGTCGGAGCGGATAAGATAAGCAGGATCTTTCCATGAACCGCCTCGCACCACTTTTTTCTTCATTGCATACGGATCTTCTTTTGCTGCATTATAACGATATTCAGGATTCATATCGCTCATGATTTCAGGACCTGATTCTAAGAAAGCAGTGGAAGTCCATTCCGCTACATTTCCCGCCATATCATATAAACCAAATTCATTAGGAGAAAAAGAAGCGACTTTTGCTGTAATAAGATGACCGTCTTTTGTATAATCTCCGTCTCCCGGTTTGAAATTACCTAAAAAGCAATCTTTTTCGCTGGTTACTCCTTTTGAATTCCAAGGATAAATGTTTTCCGATTTTCCGCTTCGCGCAGCATATTCAAATTCCGCTTCTGTCGGCAAACGATATGGTTCGATTGTATTTTTAAAATTCACATCTAAAGAACGCTTCAAAAATTCGGTTCTCCAATGACAAAAAGCATTCGCCTGTTCCCACGAAACTCCTACTACCGGATAGTCGTTATAACCCGGAAGATTGAAATACAAACGCGTATATGGTTCATTGTAGGAATTGTTAAAATCGTTTACCCAAGCAGTTTCGTCGGGATAAATATTAACAATATAAGTATTCAGAAAATCCCAGATAGAACTTAGCGGGCGTGTAATCGTTTCGGAAATAATCAAGCCGTCTTCATTAATATAAGCCGTATCCTTCGAAATCATTACGACCTCGTTAGGGTCAACAACAATATCGGTATTTTTGACTCTTTCAGTGGGATTTAATCTATTCCTCCTTAAGGCATAACTTGTTGCATCAAAAATGGAATAACGGTAAATCATCTGTTGTGGGTCTAATTTAGTTTCTCCTGTAATAGGATTTCTCCAGTTCACACTTTGAATAGCATTCAGTTCGTCTTCATTAGCTCGACGTTCGGTAGGAATAGGTCTGCGCCAATCCAAAATCGGAGGCTCGATAGGGTCTCCGTTTTTATCTTCCGAAATTTTAAACAAATCATCTTCGTTGGCAAGCCGTTCCCTGATAATTGAATCCCTGACCCAATAGACAAACTGACGATACTCAGCATTGGTGATTTCAGTTTGATCCATCCAGAAAGCATCAATGGATACACCTTTGGGATTTTGAAAATTTCCCCACAGTGAATCGTTTTTAGCAGGACCCATTTCGAATGCTCCCCGCTTAATCAACACCATACCGTAAGGATTCGGCTCGCTCCAAGAGGGGGCGCTTACTCCTGTTAGTTCTCCTCCGTCGCCTGAAAAAGACCTTCCGCAGGAAACAAAAAGAATAATTGACAGGGCTATGATAATCAAGTTTTTCATACTTTATAATATTCGAACGCTTTTATGTTTATTTTTATTTTTCTTATTAAAATTCATCTCCATAGAATAGCGGATAAATACTTCGTGACTACCCGTTGATTCTTTTATTATCCGGGAAATAGGAAAATCATAAGCATAACCCGCTTCAATCATTTTGAATTTTCCTCCCAGCATTAATGTTAATGCATCGCCTTTTCTCCATGATAATCCGCCCCATAATTGTTTGTTATAAACCAGTCTCAAAGAAACATCAACTTGTGTATTACGTAACATTGCTTTCATCACGTTTGTTTCGACCTTTTCTACCAAAGAATCCTCATCCAAATACAAAGAACTCATTTCCATAGTTTTTACCAACAAAGTGGGTCGTAATTCTAATAACGGATTGCTTAATCGTATATTGTATCCAGCAGTAAAATAATACGAACGAGGTATCTCATAAGTATAGTTGTCGCTCAGAATCAGCGTGGGTGCTAATAAATGATTGACGGATAAACCTGCAAACCATTTTTCCTTTGAAAAAAATAAGCCAAATGCAACGTCGATAGATGCTCCAGATACCAATGTATTAGGAATTGCCTCATCGGTTTGTTCATGATAATCATCTTCCGGAATTTCAACTTTAGTACCATCAAAAGACTGATTTATATAGCCTATTTGAACGCCTGCGCTGAAATTTCCTTTCAACATTTTTTTCTTCCATGCATATTGTCCGGAATATACCGAAACACTGAATAAACCACTACGGTCATTGTAAAATGAAGCGCCGACTCCATGAACTTTTCCAAGAAATGAATAAGGCATTTGTGCGGTCACGATAGTTGAACGAGGTGCATTTTCAATGCCTAACCATTGTATGCGGCTTAAGAGAGTAGCTTCCAGATTACCTGTTTGCCCTGCATACGCCGGATTGAAATAACTAATGGCTGCCCAGTAATTACTTAACTGCGTATCAAATTGAGCTTTCAAAGGATGAAAGCCGGTCAGAATAATTATCAGTATTAAGAAAAGCGTTTTTTTCATTCCTTATAATAACGCAAAGATTGATAAATAATTGTATTAAGAATGATTTTTGTATATATCTATATGGTAATATCTTAATGCCTCCAAAAAGTCATACAACATAGAAACAAGCAAATATAAAATAATGTTAAGATTGACTTTATTTAAAATTATTTGCAAATATGAAAAAATACAATTTACTTTACACAAAAATTGGCATATTCGTGATTTTGAATTTTCATCTGCCTATATGAATAAAATATTCTTCCTGTTATTTTCTTTTCTTCCGTTGATGTTGTTTTCTCAAAAATCGCCGGAAGAGCAGAAATTATTAGCGTTTGTTAAGAATATTGCAGTTTTCAATCGGCTGTATCCACAGGAAAAAGTTTATTTACATTTTGACAATACCGCTTATTTTTTAGGCGAAACGATGTGGTTTAAAGTTTATTTGGCGACAGAGGACAATCTTCAACCTTCGCCGTTCAGCAAGGTAGTGTATGTTGAACTTTTATCTCCCGAAGGTTATGTCATCGAAACCAAAAAACTGAAAGCGGAAAACGGGCAGTGTCATGGAGACTTTGCATTGCGCGACAGCCTGTATGCCGGCTTTTATGAAGTCAGGGCTTATACTCGCGCCATGTTGAATTTTGGAGAAGAGCTTGTCTTTTCTCGCGTTTTTCCTGTATTTAATCGTCCAGCCAAAGCAGGTGTTTATGAAAAGAAAATGACTGTACGCAATTCGCGGCGTAGTATTCCCGACCTGAGAGCGAAAGCGCCCAAAATGGATAAATTAAATCTCCAGTTTTTCCCTGAAGGCGGTAATCTGGTTAAAGGATTACCCTGTGTGGTGGCATTTAAAGCCACAGATGAACAGGGACAAGCTGTGGCGGTAAATGGAAAAATCTATAACTCACAAAACGAGGAAATAGCTGATCTAACAATCATTCATCAGGGTATGGGCTTTTTCAGTTTTCTAAATGAGGGTCAATCGTGCAAAGCCAAAGTACAATATCAGGGAAAAGAATACACATTCGATTTACCAAGCAGTTTACCCGCAGGATATGTATTGGAAGTAGAAAATATGCGACCCGACGAGGTAGGTATTCGAATATTGAAAACGCTTGATTTACCTGACCAGCCTTTAGGCATCACTTTTATTTGCAGAGGAAAACTACTTTTTGAAACTTTTTCGTTTGCTGATTCCACCGAATACACCTTGCAGCTTTCCAAGGCAGACTTTCCGGCAGGCGTCAATCAAGTCACGCTTTTTGATGCAAAAGGGGAAATATTGGCAGAACGCTTATTCTTTGTTCCTGCAAAAGAAGAGGAGAAGATAAAGATAGAATCTCGCCTTCGTAACCGTTTGGAACCATATGGTTTGGTCAATCTGGATTTTGAAGCAAAAGACTACGCCGGACAACCGGTGAAAACTACTTTTTCGTTGGCAATCCGTGATGCCGCGACCGATATTACAACGGCTTATACCGCTAATATGCAATCATATTTTTTACTTGCCTCCGATTTGAAAGGATATATTGAACAGCCGGACTATTATTTTGAAGCGGATGATAATCAACATCGCCTTGCATTGGATTTGCTGATGATGACGCATGGATGGCGGCGCTATGAATGGCAAACGATGGCAGGAATAAAACCGTTTGAAGTAAAATATCCTATTGAACAGAGCATTATAGCAGACGGCAGTATTTTATCGTCAGCAAAAAGTAAGCCCGTATCTGACGTTGAAGTAACAATGTGGGCTTACTCTCCTGAAAAAACATCAAAACAGGGTAAATGCATGACCGACACAGCCGGACGTTTCAATTTTGATTTAGGAGATATTTATGGAAAATGGGACATGAATCTTCAAGTGAAAAAGAATAAAAAACCGCAGGCTTGCCGAATTTTATTAAACAGAGCATTCAGTCCACCGGCAAAAGCCTTTTTGCCGGCTGAAATAGAATTGTCCGAACAAAAAAATGAACAAATGAAACCTTTAGAAGCAATAGAAGATACGGTTGCAAATAAATTACCTGACGAGTTGCCGGAAGATATGCAGACAAAGACACATCCTTTACCCGAAGTTGTGATATCAACCAAAAATCCGTGGCGTATGAAATCGGAAGGATTAGCATACGCCGATGTTGTTTATGACGTAGGAAAAACAACGGATGATTTGATTGATAAAAACGAAAATGTGAATATAGATATTTTAGATTTTATTGCTCAAAATAATAAGTATTTTACTTATTATGATGAAACTAAACGAATATCAGATGACATAACAGTTTTAATTACTCATCCTTTTTATAAAGGAAACATAGCATTGTTTGTCGTGGATAATCGTTTATATGAGGGTATTTACCACAGCCTGCAAGAATTAACCGACAAGGGAATTTATAAAATTTCTCAGATTTCAAAAATGCTTGTTGATCCTAATTTATATCAAGGTAATATTCGTGACTTTATCGTAACTGAAATTGAGTCTTTTATGATTTCAGAAGACCGTGCGACAGCTATGAAATATTGTCCGGATTGTAATCATACTATAGACTATGCAACCATCTTTCTTTATACCAAGATATATGACAAAAGAAAATCTCAGGCTGGAATAAGAGAAACAAAATTTCAGGGATATTCATTGGTAAAAGAATTTTATCAACCACAATATGATAACAATGTTTTACCGAGAGAAAAAGACGTTCGCCGTACTTTGTATTGGAACCACGATGTTCAAACAGATTCAACAGGCGTTGCCAATGTTCAATTCTATAATAATGCCGGCTGTAAGGATTTAAGTGTTGATATGGAAGGATTTGCTAAGTAAGAATTTATCGTTATCCTTTTATACTTTCCTTTGAATAAAACCCTATTTTTTAAAAATATTAACAAAGAAATTTTTTGTAACTTTTCCCTATAAATTTTTTCCTTCTGTGTGTAAATTCAGAAAATTTCATGTACTTTTGCAGAAATAACTATTTTTCTCATTTTTTCCTTTATTATTATTATTATGAATTTAATGCAAGATATAATAAAGCGCGCCCAAGCGAATAGGCAGCGCATTGTTCTTCCAGAAGGCGATGAAGAGCGTACTTTAAAAGCCGCCGACCGTTTATTGGAAGATAAAGTAGCAGATATTATTTTGATTGGTAATCCAACCCAAATAGAGAGTTTAGCTGAACAATATGGGTTATCTCATATAGATAAAGCAACAATTATTAACCCGCTCAATCATCCGAAAAAGACAACTTATGCTAATCTATTGTTTGAATTACGTGAAGATAAAGGGGTAACTCCCGAACAAGCCAGAATATTAATAGAAAAGCCCTTGTATCTTGCCTGTATGATGATAAAAAGCGGAGATGCAGACGGTGAAATAGCCGGCGCACGGAATACCACAAGCGATGTGTTGCGTCCAGCTTTTCAAATAGTCAAAACGCGCCCTGATAGCAGCGTTGTTTCCGGAGCATTTCTGATGTTTGTGCAAGACCATTCATACGGAGCCGACGGTATTTTAGTATTTGCCGACTGCGCGGTCGTACCGAATCCCAATGCCCGGGAATTAGCTGAAATTGCTGTAACCACAGCCCACACAGCCCGCACATTGGTTGGCATAGAACCTTATGTATCTCTTTTGAGTTTTTCTACCAAAGGAAGCGCCAAGCACGAATTGGTTGATAAAGTGGTTGAAGCAACCCGGATAGCAAAAGAAATGGCACCCGAATTATCTATAGACGGCGAACTACAAGTCGATGCGGCATTAGTTCCTTCGGTCGGAAAAAGTAAAGCTCCCGGAAGTCCGGTAGCAGGAAAAGCAAATGTCCTGATTTTTCCGAATCTGGAATGCGGTAATATTGCCTACAAATTAGTGCAACGGTTGGGAAATGCCGATGCGGTAGGTCCTATTCTTCAAGGAATGGCAGCGCCGGTTAATGATCTCTCGCGAGGCTGCTCTGTTGATGATATTTACAAAATGGTTGCCATCTGCGCAAATCAAGCGATAGGAATCAAATAAATATTCGTCCGTAAATCTGTAAAAATACATATCTATGTCAGAAACAATTATTGAACCCATTGAACCTTTTGGTTTATCTTTAAAACACAGAAAAAAATCACTATTCTCAAAAATCGGTGTTGTAGGAGCCGGCAAGGAAGGCCGGAATATAATCCGTTTAACTTCTTCGGCAGGATTAGATGTTACATTCATTGAAATTAGCCAGGAACGAATCGATTTTTGCTTTCAAAGGCTTAGCATAGGATTAGATCAACGAATTGAGAACTGGGGTTTAACTCCTTCGGAAAAGAAAACAATTCTGGGGCGAATAAAAGGGAGCGTCGATTATTCCGACCTAAAAGATTGCGATTTTGTGATTGAATGCATACGCTACGATAAAGAGAAAGAACGTAATACACAGTTACGAAAAAAAGCTTTTGAACAAATCGAACAGGTCGTTTCACCGGACGCAATTATTGCTACCAATGCCACAACTGTAGTTATCAGCGAGTTGGCATCCGGATTAAAACATAAAGAACGTTGCGTGAGCCTCCATTTTCCCATTGCTCATCCCGACGCCAAACTGCTGGAAATAGTCAAAGGAGCTTATACTTCGGAAGAAGTTTATAATAAAGTGCTTCTGTTTGCAAAACTAATTAAATATGAAAGCATTGATGTTCAAGAAAGTAATGGTTTAGTCAGCATGAGGTTGATTGTTGTGCTTTTGAACGAAGCTTGCCAAATGGTAATGGAAAATATCGCTAAGATGGAAGATATCAACCGCTTGACGATTGTTGATTATGGTATGCGTTTAGGCATCTTTCAAATAGCCGATATCATCGGCATTGAAAAATTAGTTGATTTAATGGAAGATATGTTTAATGAATATGGCGACAAAAAATACAAGCCCAGTCCGGTTATTTGGCGGCTTTTCCGAACGAATCAATTAGGAATGCACACCGGAAGGGGATTCTTTATTTACGATAATGATAAGATAGTTGCTACTAATCCGTTTTTTTAAGAATAAGTCTGTATGAAATTAATATTAGTAATAAATTGCGGCAGTTCGTCCATCAAATATAAATTGGTGGATATGCAAACTGAAAGCGTTTTAGCGCAAGGAGGAGTTGAAAAAATCGGAATGAATGGTTCTTTTCTTAAAATGACTTTACCGAACGGAAATAAAGTTATTCTCGAAGGGGAAATTTTGGAACATCAAGCTGGCATAGAATATATTCTGGGAGTAATTACCAGTAAAAAATATGGCTGCATCAAATCGCTCGACGAAATAGACGCCGTAGGGCACCGCGTAGTTCACGGTGGGGAAAAGTTCAATTCCAGTGTTTTGATAACAGACGAAGTTATTCAGAAAATCAATGAATGTATTGATTTGGCTCCATTGCATAATCCCCCGAATCTTAACGGAATATTAGCAATTAAAGAATTAATGCCTAATGTTCCTCAAGTAGCGGTATTTGATACAGCTTTTCATCAAACTATGCCCGACTACGCGTATATTTATGGACTACCTTATTCGCTTTATGAAAAATACGCTATTCGGCGGTACGGATTTCATGGGACAAGCCACAAGTATGTTTCTCAGAAAGTCTGCCGCTTTTTGAATATTCCATACGAAGAACAAAAAATCATTACTTGCCATATTGGTAACGGCGCTTCTATTACTGCTATTAAAAACGGCCGCTCAATGGATACTTCAATGGGAATGACTCCTGTCGAAGGCTTGTTGATGGGTACCCGAAGCGGAGATGTCGATGCCGGTGTTCTCACTTTTATTATGGAAAAAGAAAATGTTGGAGCGCAAGCGATTTCGACCATCGTGAATAAATACGGCGGAGTTTTAGGTATTTCCGGCGTTTCTTCCGACATGAGGGAAATCGACGAAGCTATTCAAAACGGCAACAAACGGGCGAAATTAGCGCTAAAGACGTATAACTATCGGATAAAAAAATATGTCGGCGCCTATTCGGCTGCTTTAGGAGGACTTGATATATTGGTGTTTACCGGTGGCGTTGGAGAAAATCAATGGAAAACGCGAGCTGCTGTTTGTGAAAACATGGAATTTATCGGAATTAAATTAGACGAAGAAAAAAACAAAAATATTCGAGGTGTCGAAGCGGTTATCAGCTCGGAAGATTCGCGGGTGAAAGTAGTTGTCATCCCCACTGATGAAGAGTATATGATTGCCTTGGATACGTTAAAATTAATAAGTTGAATCTTAATAATTGTTATAAACATAATGTTTTTAAATATTATTAATAGTAATGCAAGTGAACTTTAACACTATTTATCGAAAATAATTTGGTTGATATGTTAGAAAAGCTGTAATTTTGCATTGTGGTTTTTTCATAATAGTATTAGATTTAAGGTTAACAAAGATTGGATTAGGGAGTTCGTGAGAATTCCCTCTTCTTTTTAAATAAATTCTAAAATCTATATACGATTCACATGATTTATTCGTTTAATGATTAAAAACATTTTTAAAATCACATACAGTTATAATGAAACTAAAAATTTTAATTATTCTTATTTTTCCGGCTTTCTTTTTTTCGTGTATGACAGCGCCTAAGAATATCTCGTATTTTCAGGATTTGGACGAATATCAGCAAAATATCCGGATAGCAAACGAGGCGTCAACTTATGAACCAATTATCAAGAAATATGATGAGCTTATGATTACAATTACGGCTCCAGTTTTAGATCAAGTTGCCGTAGCACAGTTCAATCTTCCGATGACAGCTTACCTGACTTCGGGAAAAGAGGGGGAAACGAGTGTCCAACAATCGGTTGTAGTTCAAACATACACTGTTGATCATAACGGCGATATCAATTTCCCTGTTATCGGACAAATACCTTTAGCCGGACTAACTAAATCGCAAGCAATCGAAAAAATAAAAAAATTAGTTTCTAATTACATTGCCGATCCTGTGGTTGTCCTGAAAATCATGTCATTTAAAATCACTATTTTAGGCGAAGTTGGGAAACCGGGTACTTACCCTGTCAGTCAGGAAAAAATATCTATTTTAGACGCTATTGGAGCAGCGAACGATTTAACTATTTACGGTAATCGACAAAATGTTTTACTGATAAGAGAAAACGGCGATGGCACTACCAATCACATACGGCTTGATTTAACCAAGTCCGACATATTTACTTCTCCTTATTATTATTTACAACAAAATGATGTAATATATGTTGAATCTAATAAAACTAAACAAATCGAAAGTAAATATGGCGTTGCGGATAACTACAAGCTTTCAATCCTTTCCATGGTGTTCAGTGCGGTTTCAATCATTGCTTCGACAACTGTTGCTATTGTTTCTGTGAAGAATAAATAAACAATATTGATTATGAGTATACAAGAAAATAAAAGTGAATTTGAGCAAATAAAAGATACTATTTATCTGTGGTTAAAGCATTGGTATTATTTTGTTATCTTTATGGCTATCTGTATAGTTCTTGCTTTCATTTATATAAAAACGAAAACCCCTGTAATGGAGGTATCGGCACAAGTTAATATTCGGAACGACGAATCGCTGGCGGGTGGCTCTTCTTTATCGAAAAATCAATCGGTATTAAGCGCTTTCGGACTTGGGGGCGGTTCTCAGAATATTGAAGACGAAACACTTAAAATGGGCTCTCAGGGTTATATAAAAAAAATAATTCGTGAATTTAACCTCAACTTCGATTATACACAAACAAGTTGCTTAGGGTTGATAAAAAAGAAACTATACGACCAATCTCCTCTTATCTTAAGTGTCGATGAAGCAATTGCGGATACTATTTCCCCTGTCTTTTTTATATTGGACGTGAAAAAAGATCGAACCGATATTAAGATGAAAAGCGGGAGAAAAACGATTGGAAAGTATGAAGTAACAACCTTTCCTTCCGTTCTGGAAACTCCGTTTGGGGCATTCACAGTTTCTAAATCGACAAATTACGATAATTTTAAAAAACCAATGACAATTAAGGTTTTCTGTGCTAATTTCGATTTTATGACACAAATCTACAAAGGCGCAATTACTGTAGATTTCGAAAAGAAGACTTCAGATTTGATTCAGTTAAGCATGAATACCGAAAATACGCGGATGGCAAAAAAAATCTTAAACGCAGTTATTGCTACTTACAATGCAGAATGGGAAATGGATAAAAATTTAGTAACTAATAAAACTTTAGATTTTATTAATGAGCGATTACAATTAGTCGATAAGGATTTATTAACCGCAGATCAAGCAATTCAGAATTTCAAAGACAGGAATGACTTAACGGATATAGAAACTGATGTGAAGTATTACCTTACTCTTAGCGGAGAGTTGCAACCTAATTTATTGGAAACTGAAACACAATTGAAGATGATTGATTTAATTGTTGACTTCGTGAAAGATGATAAAAACAAATACGCCCTAATTCCGCTCAGCCCCAATACAGCGACTCCTGTTATGGCAGAATTAATCAGTAAATATAATGAAATTCTAACTCAAAGAAATGAAGGGTATAAAGCAAATTCCCAAGGCCTTATAATAAAGGCATTAAACGATCGCGTAGAATCACAGCGGGAAACGCTTTTGAAATCGGTTGACAATGCCAAAAAAGGATTACAGATTACATTAAAAGATTTAAAGCAAAAAGAAACTGAAATAAATTCTAAAATTGGAAAAATTCCGGCAATAGAAAAAGACTATATTAAACTAAAGAGGGAACAAGAACTACAACAAACTATTTATATTTTCTTATTGGAAATGCGGGAACAAACGGGAGTAAAAGGGGTTTCATTATTACCTAAATTGAAAGTAATAGATGAACCTTATGTCATTAATAAACCGATTGAACCTAATCGCATGAAAGTAGCAATAACAGCTTTATTTTTCGGAGGAATTGTATTTCCTTTAGCGGCAATTTACGGTTTTCCTTTGGTTAATACTTACATACGAAGAAAAAAAGAAAAATGATTCGTTTCATAAAGAAATGAAAGTATGATTTTCATTGTATTAACTATTTTTGCCATTGGCTTGTATATCGGGGGCTATAAGATTCCGGCTTTAATGATTTTTTTCTTTTTTATGACTTCCGGATTTAATTTGGTTCCGGAAGATATAATGGAAAATAAATTCTTTTCCAAAGGAATGGATTATGCTATTCTTATAATTGTAGCCATGGTTGCCATTGATAGCATTTATGTAAAAAACTATTTAAAACCGGATAAATTAATTTATTTAATTCTCATTTTTTATGCATTTTTGGCGTTATGTGTAATATATAATAAGTTTATAATAGGGGTAGGTTGGAAAGATATTATCCGGACAGCCCGTTATAATGTGCTGTGGATTGCATACCTCGTTTTCCGAAATTTATCCAAAGAACAATTGCTATATTTGCTGAAATGCTTATTCCTGGTCACAGTGGTTTGTGCGGCGCTATTTGTTCTTCAAATAATTTTAAATGAAAATATTTTAAATGAAACAGTAAAATATCATATATGGTTTTTAGGAATGAAGATTCCAAGATTTTACAATCAACCGGATATGTTGCAGATTTTCACATTTATGGCAATATATTTCAATCCGTATAAGGGAATAAAAAGAATCATAACTACAGCGATATTGATTGCGGCATTACTTGGAGCATTCCATAGAAGTTTGTTTATTGCTTTTGTTCTCGCTATTTCGATTGGATATGCTATTCAATTGCCCCGTCCCAAAAGAATTGCCATATTAACGTCGGCAGCAATAATCGGTTCGGTCTTTATTGTTTTTTTCGGATACAAATTTGCAAATTCACGAACAATTAGAGATATTGCCGTTGTTACGTCGGGTAATGTTGTAGATATTGACGCAAGAGATATAGATATCGATGAATTACAAAAATCTACATTTGCATTTCGCATAGCCCATCTTATAGAAAGAAATCAATACTTGATTGAACATCCAAGAGCAATGCTTTTAGGAGCAGGATTGATGACGGAAGATTCTAAATTGACCGATTTGACTTTTGATTTTAAAGTTGGATTGATTGAAGAAGCATTAGGAAAAACTGCCCAATTAGATACCGCTGATATTTCTTATTCTATTATAATATTGCGATATGGTTATTTAGGTGCTTTGCTTATCCTTTCGTTATATCTTTATTTAATGATTTATTTTTATAAAAATCGTAAAGACCCGATTGGCTTATTTTCATTTGTTTATTTCATTGTAGTTGTAGTTAGTACCTTTTTTTCTTATATACTAACACTGCCCATTTCGTTTTTGTTGCCTATGATTACTTATAATATAATACAAAAAAGTAAATCTGAAGATGAATAACAAAATTAATATAGGACAAAAAGATGTGATATGGAATTATGCCGCCACCATTCTGCAAACCGGCGTAGGCGTTATTCTTTTACCTTTTATTTTAAATACATTTCCACAGGAAACCGTTGCAATTTGGACTATCTTTTCTACTATCATGACTTTGACCGCATTATTGGATTTTGGATTCGGACCGTCTTTCGCTCGTAATGTTTCTTATGTGATGAGCGGAGTAACGGAATTGAAATCTACAGGCCACCAAGTTATTATTTCCGAAAATAATAAAATAGACTATGGTTTGTTCAAGGGATTAATTAATGCCATGCGTTGGTTTTATTCCCGTTTGGCTATTTTATTATTCCTGTTATTGGCAACTGCCGGTACTTACTATATTTACACCATTTTACAAACCTATACAGGTAATCACAGAGAGGTTTATATTGCATGGATCATTTTATGTTTAATAAACACTTATTCGCTTTACACATCGTATTACGACTCATTGCTATCGGGAAAAGGGTTGATTAAACAAGCAAAACAAATACAAGTCTTGGGACAAGGAGTTTATTTGCTAGTTGCTATCGGAATGATTTTACTGCGTTTCAACCTTATTGCTATTGTTAGCGCCCAAGCCTTGTCTATTATATTACGAAGAATATTATCTTACCATACCATTTATACGGTTGAATTTAAAAAAGCGCTTCATAACGTAGTTGCAAAAGCAAGAAAAGATTTCATTAAGCCGATATTGCCCAATGCCTTAAAATTGGGTATAACATCTCTCGGAGCGTTTCTGGTTACCCGCTCTGCTATTCTTATCGGAGCTCTGTATTTATCGTTAGACGATATTGCTTCTTACGGCATTACCATACAGATTGTAGGAATAATTGCAGGTATTGCAAGTGTATATTTATTTACTTATTTACCTCAAATTGCACAATACAGGATAACCAACAACATTTCTGCCATTCGAAAAATTTATATACGCAGTTGGGGAATGATGTTATTGACGTTCATCGTTTGCGGACTTGCTTTATTGTTTTTGGGAAATTGGGCGTTAGAATTAATTCATAGTAAAACGCCCCTATTATCGCAATCGTTTATTGCTGTAGCTTTACTTATTTATTTCTTGGAAACCAATCATAGTTTTGCAGGAAATATTTTAGTAACAAAAAATGAAGTGCCTTTTTTTAAAGCAGCCTTATTTGCCGGTCTTATCACATTATTGTTATTGTTTGTATTTTTTAATTTCACACATTTGGGTGTATGGAGTATGATTTTAGCGCAAGGAATTGCACAAATAATATATCAAAATTGGAAATGGCCGACAGTTGTTGCGAAAGAATTAAATATTTTTCATAGCGGCAGGAAATTTATAAAAGCCAAAGTAGAACTTTATAAATTAAAACGACGGAAACGCCAACTTCAACATATATTAATCCAATATTTTCAGAAAGAAAAAACACTAACTACCGAGCAACAAGCGATTTTTGAATATTTAAAAGAAAATCCTCTAACAGAATTCCCATATAATTACACAAAAAAATATGTTGCCGACACTATTGAAACTCACTTTGATACGGATTTAAATATGTTTTATGTTTTACAAAACGATAACCGTTTATACTTAAAAAAGGGCTGGAATGAAGCTATATGTAAACAATACTACAATGCACTGTTGATGGAGCAGGACGAATCTTCTCCACATAGATATGAAGCGGCAAATTTTCAAGTATCGCAAGGAGATATAGTAGTGGATGCTGGAGCGGCAGAAGGAAATTTTGCACTGTCCGTTATCGACAGAGTAAAAAAAATATATCTTTTTGAGATAGATCCGGAATGGATCGAAGCTTTGGAAGCAACGTTTGCACCATGGAAAGAAAAAGTAGTTATTGTCAACAAATATGTTTCAGATCATTCCGATAACGCCTGTGTTGCTTTGGATGATTTTTTCAATGACCAGCCGGTTCATTTTATCAAAGCGGATATTGAAGGAGCGGAAAATCTATTGATCGACGGAGCAAAATTAATTTTACAACGGCAAAAACCGTTGAAGATAGTATTGTGTACATATCATAAGCAGGACGACGCAGAAACATTAAATAATAAATTAAAAGGGTATCAGTTCGTTATTGAATTTTCGAAAGGATATATAATTTTTTATTACGAAGTATGTGATAAATTAAAACCTCCTTATTTAAGGCGGGTATTATTGAGAGCGTGGAAATCGTAAATTGAAGATAAAGATGGATATAATCGTTAAAATATTAAGAGGGCTTCTACCTTATGGCTTGATTGTTTATCTAAGAAAAAGACAAAAAGCAAAACATAAGGAAACGCAAACAAGTTATGGATCTGAAAATCCTGATAAAACATTTTATATTACCGAAGTAATGGATCAACGAGGAGGATTGTTCTGGATGATGCTCTTAAATTTAAATCGAATAGCTTACGCTTTGGAGAAAGGATGGATACCTGTTGTGGATTGGCAAAATCAGCCGAATCAATACTTAGAAAGCGCTGATTTACATAAAGAAAATGCTTGGGAATATTATTTTGAACAACCATGCAACTATAATTTAGTTTCTATAAAACACAGTAAAAATATCGTTATAGGTAATGGCTCTTTACCTATTGACCGCCTGATTTTAGATTATCATTTAGAAACTAATGATGAATATTTTCCTTATATTAAAAATATTTTTAAACAATATGTAAGATTTAATGATTCTACACGCAAATATATAGAGAACGAATATAAAACGGTTTTTAACGGCAAAAACAAAGTATTAGGCGTGCTTTGCCGCGGAACAGATTATGAATTATTAAAGCCGAAATGGCATCCGGTTCAACCTAAACCTGAAAATGTAATAAAAAAAGCCAAAGAAGTAATGGCTGCCAAACAACTCGATTATGTTTATTTGGCCACTGAAGACCAAGATATTTATGAGTTGTTTCAGAAGGAATTTGGCGAAAATTTACTTACAAACAAACAAGATCGTTTCACAAAACACGAATTTAAAAAAAATCAGTATTTATATCAAATCAAACACGACAAAGAAGAAAGCAAATATTTGCGTGGACTCGAATATTTATCGTCTATGTATTTATTATCGAAATGTCATTCTTTTATAGGCGGCAGAACCCGCGGTGCAACAGGAGTATTATTAATGACAGAAGGATTTGATTATCAATATATTTGGAATTTAGGTATTTATATGGATGAGTAAACAAAAAAATATCAATACTGATTTCACAAACACTTATAAATATATTAAAATTATGAAACCATTTTTGAAAAGAATCTACAAAACTTCCGTTGAGTATGGATTCGATCCCAAAAAATTAGCAATTATGCTGAAAGCAAAAATAAACAATACCTTTGCTACAGATATGAAAGAATTTCTTAACCAGAAAGGTTCTGACACAACCTTTAAGTGGGGTAAATTATATCCAATTCTAATAGATAAACAAGCGGAAGGCGGAACGATGAAAGGAGATTATTTTCATCAGGATTTGTACGTAGCGCAACAAATCTATAAAGCCAATCCTAAAAAACATTTAGATATTGGATCGCGTACTGATGGCTTTGTTGCTCATGTTGCCTCATTTCGGGAAATTGAAATGATTGATATTCGCCCCATTCGCAGCCACGTAAAAAATATCCTTTTCCGACAAGCCGATTTGATGAATTTACCGGAAGATATGATAGATTATTGCGATTCTGTTTCTTCTCTTCATGCGATAGAACATTTCGGATTGGGGCGATATAACGATCCTATTGATTATTACGGTCATTTGAAAGGAATTGAAAATATCACTAAAATACTGAAAACCGGAGGTATTTTTTACTTTTCTGTTCCTATCGGACCTCAGCGAGTGGAATTCAATGCACATCGCGTTTTTTCTCTGAAGTATCTGATCGATATATTATCTCCAAACTACACCATCCAATCTTTTTCTTACGTAAACGATATGGGTGATTTGACTGAAAATGCAGCGCTGACTGAACAATCCGTCCAATCAAACTTTTCTTGCTGGTATGGTTGCGGTATCTTTACATTGTTGAAAAACTAAATTGTGATTCGTGTATTTACCTTTAACAAAACATGATAAATGAGCAAAAGCAAAAAAATATCGGTTTTAACGTCATTATATAACTGTGAAAATTTTTTACAGGGCTATTTCGATGCGCTTGCTAAGATTGAAGGTAAAGACCAAATTGAAGTGCTTCTTTTACATAATGCTCCAAAAGAAAAAGAATTAAATATTATAAATAAACATCTTCCATCATTAGATTTCGTCCGTCACATTATTATTACTGAACGTGAAGGTTTATATCGTACATGGAATAGAGGGATTCAACTATCCGAAGGGGAATATATTACTGTATGGAATGTTGATGATGTACGCTTCCCTTATAGCATTCTTCAGCAGATGGAAGCTTTGGATAAAAATCCACAAGCTGCCATCGCTTACGGCGATATTTGGGTTTCCGGACAATATGGTGTTTGCGGCACAAAGAAAACTAATAGTCCTGCATATAGCAATTTCTCGCATAAAAAATTTTTATTGGAATATCATATATCATGTTTTCAAATGTGGCGCAGAGCTATTCACCAAACAATCGGTTATTATGATGAACAATTCAAGTGTATTGCCGATTTTGATTTTCAAATAAGGGCTGCTCTTCATTTTCCTTTTGTTAAAATCGATGAACCTTTAGGTATTTATTTGGAAGATCAACCGCATAAATTAAGCAATAATGGTTTGCAGCCGTTTGAATACAATATTCTTTGTTTGCGATATGGCAATTATAGATACATGAATTTCTTTTTGTTGCCTGAAGCAAAAAAAAAATATAAACAAAAGCAGATGTTAATTTTTGATGAATGGAAAGATTTCACAGAAAAAGATCCTTTTGGATATCTTTACAAAATACAAGGAATTATTTATGCAAGTTTTTATTCCATTTATTGGTTATGCCGGCAAATAGCCAAAAAAGTGGTTTGTTTGTTTTTTAAAATTTAAATAATGTTATTGACAATTTTTACAGCTACTTATAAAGGTGAACATTTATTGCCTGCTTTGTTTAACAGCCTCATGCGTCAATCCAATAAAAATTTTGAATGGATTTTGGTAAATGACGGTTCTCCAGACAACACAGATGAGATAGTGAAAGAAATGCAGAAAAAGGCTGATTTTCCATTCCATTACTATAAACAAGAAACGAACGGAGGAAAAACTACTGCGGTTAATTTAGCAATACAGTTTGCTAAAGGTGAAATGTGGCTAATGGTTGATCATGATGATTTTTTAAGTGATGATGCCGTCGAAGTTATCAACCAATATTACCCTCAGGTTAAAGATGATGCAAGTTTATGCGGTGTTACTTTTTTACGACATCACCATAATGGGAAGCCAATCGGAACTCAAAAAAATCCTGATAATATAATAACTGATTTTTGTTCTTATCGTACAGTTTTAAAAATAGTCGGGGATAGAGCCGAAGTTATTAAAACCGATTATTTTCGACAATTTTGTCCTATACCTACTTTTGAAAATGAAAATAATTGTTTAGATGGATATATATGGCTGATGTTGTCAAAAGAATATAAAACACTATTCATTGCAAACACAAAACCCATTTATTATTGTGAATACCTTCCTACCGGACGGTCGTCAATTAGAACATATAAAACTCCAAAAGGCGACATGCTATATTGGAATTTACTTGCTTCCATGAAACAAACGCCCGGATTGCAAAAATTTAATGCTTATATATATTATTGGCAGCAATTTCTTATAGCAAAAAATATACGATTTAATAAGGCGTATAACGATATATCCCATAAATGGGGTATAATAGCCATTCCATTTGCTTGGATAAAAAATATAATTATAAAAATATTAAAACGTTGATTTTCAAATTGCAACCCTTTAGCTATTAATACATATTTCAACTCGTATCAAATTATTCGTTAAAAAATACTATTTTTGTACTCAATTATAAAAATAGCATTTTTCATTAGATGAAAATTATTCACACAATTTTTTCTTTTAATGTAGGGGGAGCGGAAACCATGTTGGTTGATATTCTCAATCAACAATGCAAAGATGTGTCCGTTAGTCTGATTGTCGTAAATAATAAAATAAATCCGGATTTATTAAATACGATAGACAAACGTGTAAATGTCTATTTACTTAACAGAAAAGAAGGTAATAAAATTCAACTATTGTCCGCTTTTTTCAGGATAAATAAAATAGTTAGTAAAATAAATCCTGATATTATCCATTGCCATGATAATAATCTTTTTCCTTTTTTTATACGATGGAAACGGAAAACCTGCCTGACAGTACATAATGTACAATTATCAACTGCATTTTTAAAAAATTACCGGCAACTGTTCACCGTATCTGCTGCCGTAGAAGAACATATTAAAAAGCGAATAGGAGTTGAAGCAAAAACTATTTATAACGGTATTGAATTAGCACAATATCAATCTCGAAACAATTATAATTTCAACCCTGCTCATGAGTCATTCAAAATAGTCCAGATCAGTCGTTTGTTTCCGGCACAAAAAGGACAACATATTGCCATTCAATCTATTTACTTACTAAAAAAACAATATCCAGATATTCGGCTTCACCTCTATTTTGTGGGCGATGGTGATGCCTTAACTGAGTTGCAAGCCTTAGTGATTCAATACAATCTACAAGATTGCATCACATTTGTAGGGAGAGTCGATCGAGAATGGATAAAAACTCATTTGCAAGACTATCATTTATTGATTCAGCCGTCTCTTTTTGAAGGTTTCGGATTGACAATTATTGAAGGGCTGGCAGCTGGACTTCCGGTTATTGCAAGTAATCTGGATGGACCAAAGGAGATATTCGATATTTTAGATGTCGGTTTAAGTGTTGAAGCTGGCAATCCAAACGATTTGGCAGATAAAATTAATCAAATTTATACCGCTTATATATCCGGAGATTTATTAAATTACAAATATTTAATTAAAAATAAAGCACAATTGGAACCATTCGATATTAAAACAACAGTTTCTTGCTATTTAGAACAGTATAGAAAGTTAATCTTAGACACTAAAATAGTATGAAAATCCTACTTGCCAACAAATTTTACTATCATCGCGGCGGCGCTGAGGTATATGTAATCAATCTTGAAACTTTATTGCGAGAGCATGGACATGAAGTCGCCATATTCTCAATGCAACATTCTCAAAATATTCCGTCGCCTTACGAGAAATTTTTTCCGAAAGAAGTAGATTTTACCCATATTCGGGTTCGCGATTTTTTTACTTACATTACACGTCCCTTAGGTTCAAAAGAAGTAAAAGATAAATTTTCTCGCCTTATAGATGAATTTCATCCCGATATCGTACATCTCAGTAACATTCACAGTCAATTATCGCCAGTGATTGCAGAAATTACGCATAAAAAAGGAATTAAAATTGTTTGGACTTTACATGATTATAAAATGCTTTGTCCTCGCTATGATTGTATGAGGAACGGAAAGCCCTGTAATTTGTGCTACTTCGACAAACGACCGGTAATCCGTTATAATTGTATGAAAAACAATCGATGGGCAAGTATTTTAGCATACTCGGAAGCGATTAAATGGAATCGGGAAAAATTGGAAAAATATACAGATACGTTTATCTGTCCAAGTAAATTTATGAAATCTCAAATGCTCTCAGGCGGATTCAGTGAAGAGAAACTGATTGTCTTACCTAATTTTGTATTCATTCAAGAAAATGAATTAATAAATTGTAAAAAAGAAAACTATTATTGTTATATTGGACGAATTTCCGAAGAAAAAGGGATTGAAACTTTGCTCCAAGCAGCTCAACAATTGCCTCATTCCTTGAAAATAGCCGGAAAAGGTCCTCTGTTCGAGAATATGCAATCGCGTTATGCAAACGATAAAATCAAGTTTTTAGGTTATTTGAATCAAGAAGAAGTAAAATCATTGATCAAAAAGGCACGTTTTTCCGTCATACCTTCCGAATGTTACGAAAACAATCCTTTGAGTGGAATCGAATCTTTGTGTCTGGGTACTCCGGTCTTGGGAGCCAATATTGGAGGAATCCCTGAGTTGATAGAAGAAAACCGGAACGGTCTGCTGTTTGAATCAGGAAACAGCGAAGATTTAAAAAATAAAATTGAAGATATGTATAATTCTAATTTCGATTATACATGCATAGCTCAAAAAGCGCAGAAGAATTATTCATCTGATGACTATTATACTTCTCTTATGAATATTTATTGCGTTTGATGACTATTATGTACTAATCGTTGATAAACAGCGACTGTTTGTTCGGCAATATTTTCCCATGAATACGCAGAAAGATTATAATCTGTCAATGAATAAGGTTCTGCTAATTTTTGACGTAACTTTTGTGAAAGTTCTTCTTTATTTCCTGCTTGAAAATAAGAATCTATGGGCAGGCTCACCGCTTTTGTCGCGGAAATATCGCTTACCAGGACATTTAATTTGTAATTCATAGCCTCGAGAAGAACCAAAGGAAATCCTTCGTTATAAGAAGGCAATACAAACAATTTAGCATGGGAATATAGTTGCGTAAGTTCTTCTCCCTTCACAAAGCCTGTCATAATTATATTATCATGTTCTTGAGCTTTTTCATAAATCCTTTTGCTGTAAGAAGTTTTATGGTCAATACCTCCGGCAATAACTAACTTATAAGTTTTATCCGTCAATGAAAGGAAAGCGTCTATTAAATAATCAAAGCCTTTTTCCGGAGTAATACGTCCTACTGCAAGAATATATTTTTGAGGAGTCAAATCGTATTTTTCAAGATAATCAGTCTGTTCCGACCGTGCTGTAAATCTCACGCCATTGGGAATATAATATGATTTTTTTTGAATTTTCCCGTTGAATTTATTTAAAAGTTCTTCATTTACAAAAATAATAGCATCTGCTCCGCTCAACGCAAATTTTTCTCCGGTTTTTAAAACGAATCTGGCAAACCAATTCCATTTTTCATGTTCGTAATTTGCACTGTGATAAGTGAGAACTACTTTACGACGAAATAATTTGAGCAATGGAATAAATATTCCAGGACCAATATTGTGTACATGAACAATATCCTGCTGGTGAAAGATACAATATAAAGCAGCTAAAAATGAATGAAAAAACGATTCAAATCCCTTGATTTTAGTAGAAGGTAAATCAATGAAACGTATTTGTTTATACTGATTTGAAGTATCTTTACTAAGAAAAGGCTTTCTTCGGAATAAGGTTATGCGAAAATTTTCCGGCATAACGGAATACAATTCTTCGCAATGTTTTTCAACTCCTCCCTGTATGTTCGGAATTCCCCTTGTACCGAAGACAAAAATATTCATGCAAATATAAAATTTTGAATTTTCATCTTTATAACGAAAATCATTTAATAAATATTATTTGCTTTTGATATTTTTAAACAAACAAGAGTTTTTCACTCGAAATAACAATTATTTTTTGTTTTCAAAAATATTTTCAAACATCTCATTTTGTTCTTTGGCCACTGTACCATTGAAACCTCTCCATTGTTTTATAACATTTCCCGATTTATCAATCACAATATAGTGCGGAATTGAAGAACCTGCTATAGTTTCATGCAAATCACACATATTATTCTCTCCCTTATTTTTACAAGATAATATATTAATCCATCCCATAATGTTGTTTTCCTCTATGGTATTTAACCATCTTTGTTCATCTTGCTCTTTATCAATTGAAATACTAATCACAACCAAGCCTTTGTCTTTATATCTGGCATATAACTCTTTTAAGTGAGGAAATCCCTTGATGCAGGGAATGCACGATGACGCCCAAAAGTCAATCAATACATATTTTCCCTCAAAGTCCGACAGTTTAACCAAAATTCCATCTTTATCCAATGCTTCAAGAGAAGATACATTTGTCATTGTTGATTTTCCTCTTTTAAGGATAAAATCATATACTTGCTTTCCAAAGCAACTTGCTTTGACATTTTCAGAAAGTCCATCAAAAAGACTCAGCAGCATATCGCCATTTTGCATTTTATAAAATAATAGACGAAAAATCGCATCAAGAGAATAATGAGAAGCTGGATGTGAGGTTATAAAATCGATCCAAACATTTTTTAAGAGAGTCTCAACAGAATCTTCTTGACTTATTAGAAAATCTTTATTTTGTTCACTTTGTTCTGAGGAGAGTTGTGTTTTAATTTCAGCTAAATAATCTTCCAGCGGTTTCGTTTTAACTTCCAACATTTCGCTATTTATCTGGGTTTGCGAGCCTTTTAATACAAAACTTTCTAAAGAATCCTTTTTTAAATATAATTGCATTTCTCCCGGATCCAGATAGAAATGAACCTCCCCTTTATCTTTTATTGACAAATAGGCTAACGCACGTGGAGATACAATGCCTTTAATTGTGAAAGTTCCATTTGTAACTAAAATTGTATCTTTAATCATGCTATTGTCTTTTACACATCTGAAATAACTAAAAAAAATAGTATCAATATTTACATCATCAATTTTTCCACTGATTCTGAATGACTTCTCATCTTCGATGGTTCCGTTATGATGTTTGCAAGCATTAAAGCTACATATCAAAGGTAAAAGAATAAAAAGAAAAAAATGTTTCATAATCATTTATGTATAAAAGTATAAAATGAAATAGTCTTGAAATTCAAGTCTTCATACAAAAAACTTAGTTTAAAAAATTAAATAATTAACACATTTCGTTAAATTTTAATTATATAATCTATTGTTTAAAAGTTTAGATGACTTCTATATTTGTTTTTCTTAGTTGATATATAAATTTCCGTTTCTATAATCACATCTGTTATTATAACGTAGAAAAACGTAATTTAGTATTTAAAATTATTAAAATATTATTATTCAAACATATATTCGAATATGTCTGTTTTTTGTGATTATAAAGTGAAAAAGACATGGGCAATTTGTTCATAATTTTTACAAATCAATTGCATTTCTTACAATAATTATTTGTGTAATTTAATATTTTATTCCTACATTTGCAAATGTAAATAAAGAATATGTCTTTTGTGGCAAGAAAAGGTTCGCCACCTTAGTTTGCAAACAAAAAGCCTCTGTGTGAGGTTCATATTCAGCTTAGCAACTAAGAGTGATAAATACAAAATCAGAAGAAGGCGCCGTAACGGTACGAAATTAGGTAGAAAATCCAAAAGCCTGATACAAATTACAGGCAAGTTGGACATATTTGATTAGCAGATTGTTGATCGGGTGTGTGAAAAAAATTAGTTTTTATTTTTAATAATTGAATTATTATGAAACGTTTACTTTTGATTATTATTTTATTTGTTTTTTCAATTGGGTTGTACGCTCAACATATAACTTTTTCAGAAGGAGATATACCTCCAAATAAAGTTAGTCCGCAAGATACACTCGATTTTTCAAAAATGAGAATTCAGTATAAAGTTTTGATGGTAAAAGATACTCTGCATCCTGAAAAAGTAACAGAGGACAGGCTTATGCTTCAGATAGGTTCTAAAATATCAAAATCTTCAAATTATTATAAAATGATAAATGATTCAATATTGAGTCAACTGTTAATTTCCGGAGGCGCCAGCGAAGCGTTTCAAGCTATGCGGGGTCGCCAGATGGGAGATTTAACCCTAATAGGTTCATTCTTTAAAAACTATCCGACAGGAAAAATAACTGCTTTGGATAAAGTACTTATCGACCGGTTCCAATATGAAGAAAACATCCCTGATTTTCAGTGGAAATTAGAAAAAGGAGAACAGGAAGTGCTGGGTTATTTGTGTAAAAAAGCGACAACGAACTTTCGCGGCAGAACGTATGAAGCATGGTATGCACCGGAAATTATGATTAGCGACGGACCCTGGAAATTTTCAGGATTGCCCGGCTTAATCTTAAAAATAAGCGATGCAAAGAAACAGTATGTTTTTGAAGCCATAGCGCTCTCCCTTATTTCATGGAAAGACCCGATTACATTGGAAAAGAGTTCTCAATGTATGAAAACTAACCGGGAAAATTTTAATAGAGCGATGAAAAGGTATATGGATAATCCTGCCGGGGCTATTCAAAATTCCGATAAAGTTACGGTATCTCAGAAAACTTTAGCTAACCTGAAGGCTAAACCTTACAACCCCATTGAACTGGAATGACGAGTGATAAATAAACAGGTCTATAGAATATTCGTTATTCTGGGTGCGCTGCTGAATCCCTGCTATTCAACGGCGCAAATTGTTTTTGAGGGACATGTTTATGAAAAAAAAACTTCGGAACCTTTGAGCCATGTGGTAATTACCTTGTCTGATATCTCCGGAAATGATATTATTGCATACAAACAATCAGATGACAATGGTTTCTTTCGCCTGCAAATAACGAATTTTAACGATACGCTCAGATTATCGGTTTCTTTATTAGGTTATTCATCCGAATCAAGATTAGTTACAGGTAAAAATCAAGAATTTCGGTTTGATTTGGATCCAAAAGAAATCAAGTTAAGAGAAGTTACTGTCAAACCACCCGACATTTGGAAACGGGGGAATACCATCAACTATAACGTGGCGGATTTGAAATCGGCTCAAGATCGTACCATCGGCGATCTTTTGAGTAAACTTCCGGGAGTGGAAGTCAGTAAATCCGGCGGAATTTCCTACAACGGCAGACCGATCAATAAGTTTTATATAGAGGGATTGGACTTGCTTGAAAGTAAATATTCCATCGCTACCAATAATCTGCCTGTTGATGAGGTGTCTAACGTGCAGGTGCTTGAAAATCACCAATATGTGAAAGCTTTGAAAGATGTTGTTATCTCCGAACAAGCCGCCATCAACCTGAAACTTAAAAATGGAAAAATGAGCCGTCCCGCAGGAAGAGCTAAGGTTGGCTCCGGATTTTCTCCATTCTTATGGAATTTGGATTTGTTTGGTTTGCAAGCAGCAAAAAAGATGCAAACTTTAGTAATGTATAAAACAAACAATACAGGCAATGATATTTCTTTAGATTTAACTTCCCAAACATTAAATTTCAGCGATATTGCGGATGGAAATGAATTGCCTCCTAAGGATTTGCTCCAACCTTCTTCTTTAGAATCTCCAAATTTGGGAGATAAATACTATTTATTTAACCAAACACATGTGCTAACATTGAATAATCTTTGGAAATTAAATGACGATTCTCAATTCAGAGTTAATATTAATTATTTGAATGACAAACGGAATCAGGACTTATTGCAGTATTCCTATTATTATTTATCGAATTCTGACAACTTTTTATTTTTAGAAGAAAATAATCATACAAATAACCGGAAAAATTTGCTTGAGACAAATCTTACTTATACTAATAACTCACCCAAAACTTATTTAAACAACTCTTTGAAATTTCAGGGAAGATGGAATAATATTTTTTCCGGAATAACAGGATCCAATCAAGTGAATCAGTATTTCAACATTCCATTGTTTTATTTACAAAATGATTTAAATCTCGTAAAACATAATGGGAAAAAGATTTTCCAATTTGATTCATTTACTCGTTATTCGACATTACCTCAACAACTTAACATAATGACTGATACGATTAATAGTTTTCCTACTCAAAACGTTGCGAGATCTAATTTCTATACAAATAACAAAACTTCTTTCGGATATTCAAAACCTTCTTATAATTTTTTTCTCGATTTGCAATTATTAGCTAAAATAGAAAATTTTAATTCGGACATGAATTTTATCCCTTTCCCCGATGAAGAAACAAAAAATAAGATAGAGACCAAAAATCTTATATTTATTATCAGCCCTCAATTTACATACAGGAAGAATGATTTTACTTTAAATTTTAAGTTGCCTTTATCATCTAATAACCTGACAGTAAAAAACAACCTAATCGACGAACGGAAAAATTATAATTATTTTTTTATAGATCCGTCGGTATCTTTGAAATACAAATTTGGTCCATATTGGGCTGCCAATCTTTCTTTTCAATATAAAAACGATATAGGAGATATACTTGACTTCCCTACATCCTACTACATGGAAAACTATCGCTACATGAACAGAGGGTCAGGAGTTATGAGTAAGAGAGAATCACAAGTATATTCTTTACGGCTTGCTTACAGGAATACAATTCAGGCTTTTTTCTTTAATTTTTCGGTTCTTTACAGAACAAGTCTTTATAATCTATTGAGTAATATGAGTTTCAATAATGATATATCTCTCGTTTCAATGGAAGAAGTTGATAATAAAAGAGATAATAAGACTTTTATCGGATATATTGCCAAATTTGTTGATGAATTAAAAACCAATTTTTCACTTTCTGGAAATTATACAAATATGAAAATGAATCGATTACAACAAAATATAAAAATTCCAATCACATCACAAACTATTTCTTTGCAACCGAAAATTGATACGAAAGTAAAGAATTGGTTAAGTATTGCATATAATGCAGAAATATTAAATAACACTGTAAATATAAATAATTTGGAACAAATAGATCATCACTCTTTCAATCAATTCAGGCATGATTTAAAATTTTTCTTTTTTCTTTCTTCACAATGGCAGATAAATACAAAATTCGAATATCTTTACAACGATATTGCTGAAAATGTGTCATCTGAATTGTATTTTATGGATATGGGAATTTCTTATCAGTTAAAAGATTTGGAACTTTCATTAGATTGGACAAATATCTTTAACCAAAAGAGTTACGCTTATACTATAGACGATGGCTTGAATATTTTTTCCCGTAGTTACCGATTAAGACCTTATTCTATAATGTTTAATGTTAATTTTAGATTTTAAGGGAAAAAATCTAACTTTATTTTTTCAATCCAATAGTTTTATGTAAATTTTCTTCGTAAATGAATAGTGTAAAAGAATGAAGTTAGCTCATTTCTAAATCGTGAGATACAAGAGATTTTACAAAATGAAACGATATTATCCTAAAATGTCAGTCTTACGATCGGGAAACATACGAAATTTTTTAGAGTTCAGACATACTTATATGCCTGACGACTGCAGCATAGAGTAAATTGTGGTCCAATATACAGAAGTAGATTCCATTGAAACGGTGTTTATTCCACATGAAACCAATAGCTCTTTGCATGCTGTCAACCCCTGGTAATTGATGAACTTCAAACTGATATGACAAAAGTGCAAAAAAATTTTCAAATTGCTACGTGAGAAATTAAAGAAACACGAATAAATCACAAGTTAGAGTAGTAGTTAGTCTTCTCTTTGATTTGGAGAAGGTCGTAAATTCAAATCTTGCATACGTAACAAAAATATCTTTCTTTCCTTGTTTTTCAAATGTTAAATTTCTCATTTCAAGTGAAAATAATCGGTGAAATACTTCGATATACCAAAGCATATCATTATCTTTGTAGTGTCTAATTAAAACAGGCAATAATGAATAATGAAGAAAGGATCAAAGAATTAAAGGGGCTTCGCCAATTACTACTTCATGATTTGAAAATGACAAACAGAATTGAAGAAAAAATTTGCAATACATCTCATTTGGAAGAAATGCGAAATTTGTATCTTGACCAACTGAATGATATTGACAGAGAGCTAAAAAAAATTGAGTAATAAACAATCTCTCTCCGGAGGGGCTAAAAAAATAAATATGAAAGATTTAAATAATGAAATTGAACAATTACTTGTTACAGGACGAGGAATGTCAGATGCAGAGTTTGACAAACTGTTGGATAACTATTTAGCAGACAAAACAGATGTAGAAAAAGAAAAAATCGGAGTTGCTGTTTTAGAAATAAAAATTTCAAAATTCAATGAAATAAAACAAATTGATAATGAAATAAAATTCATTGAACAATTGGACGGAATTGAAAAATATCTGAATATGGCTCAATTATCAAGAGATTATTTTGGCAAACAAAAAACATGGCTTTACAATCGGTTGCACGGCTGGAATGTACATGGAAAACCGGCCAAGTTCACAGAAATAGAACGGAAACAGTTTGCAGATATGCTTTTATCGCTTAGCGACAATATGAAAAATGTTGCACTGAAATTAGTGTAATGTGTTTTGATTAGACGACTGCCCGATTTGGATTCATTCCTTATCGGATTTTTTTATTGCAAAAGTTTTGCGGTAGGTATTTTTATCATAAATATATTCAGACTCTGCATTTTGAGGCTGCAAATTGAAACCTTAAATAATACTTTTATTTGGCGGGGATGTTACATTTTTTCTATATAATGGTGGAAATCGTAACATTTTAAATACTAAAGTACAGAAGGGAACGTTTTGTATAAAGCAAAACAAAAAAACACTTCCCTTCATGTACCAAGTACTGTACAAAGATACGATAAGTTTGGAAATACTGCCACATTTATCAACAGCAAAAAGAGGATTTAAGACAAAGAGTTGTCTTGCAGAGATAGTAAACATGATACGGTACAAGTTATAGACCCGTCAAGGTTTACCGTTGGCTATTTCTTCACCGAAGGCAGGGAATCATCATGATTTGCACGAAATCATACCGGCATTGGATGAGATGTTTAATTTGGTCGAAAGTGCAGATATCCCTTTGGACGGACTTTTCATCAATGCCGATTCGGGATTTAATTCCAAAGTTTTCAGACTTACCTGTGCAGAAAGAGGTATTTTCGCTAACGTTGATTTTAATCCTCGAAATGGTGAATATGGTGAATATGAGTATTTATTGGATGATGAACTATATAAGGAAAGGTACAGTATTGAAAGAACAAACGTTTGGATGGACAGTTTCAGGTCTATTCTCAACAGGTTTGATGTTACTGTTTCCAGTTGGACGGGATTCAACTATATCGCTTTTATGGTTATTCTTCTAAAAAAATTAGAGAAAAGAAAAAAGTTTAGATAATTTTATATTATGTTTGTTATTTAAGAGTTTTTTTCCGTTTGAATATTACCCAATACTCCCGCTCAAAAGTCGGTATTGGCATTCCAACTTTGCCCTTAAACCGCGAAGCAGCAATGATTATCAGCACAAAGACACCAAAAACAATACTCCATCCGAAAAGTTCGCGCAGTGATACTACTATTGAGGAATGTGTAATCATTTCGGCTTCTAACGCCCGCGCGTAAATAGCATCACCGAGTGGCGAGCCTATGCCTGTGCGAATTAAGCCCAAGATACAAATTA
>JGI24699J35502_11134131_pt1 | contig 34779 bp, 22 predicted proteins | sample TergutMp193P4_FD_35502 | JGI IMG/M metagenome (IMG submission 35502)
TTTTTACTTCTTTAATTATGGCCACATGGAATGTCCCTAATAATCATTTTGCTTGGTGATACATTTGTATCATGGACATTTCATCTGTTTATTTTTTTAAGGAACAATTATTTTTTGAACACAAAGGCGCCACGTCACGAAGACACAAAGAATAATTAAAACTCAGCGGCTTAACATCGCGTTGTGTCCTTTGCGTTCAAAATATCTTAATTTTTAATGATCTTATACGTTTCACCGGAAACGTTCACCATATAAATGCCGGCATTCAAGAATGAAACATTCAGCCGGCAGGCATCCTTATCCGAAAGCAACCCTGAAAACAGAAACTTGTCGGTATCCTTTTTCCGGTCGGCAAGGCCCGAAGGCATGCTCACAACTTCCCATGAGACTAAATCACCCGGCCCGAAATCATTGGTTGTGATGATCTCCAACAGGTTTCCGGTATTTTCATTCACAAGCAGATAACGCCGTTGAAAAGGCCCCTTTACGTCAAGGTTTTCGTTTAAATAATAACCCCGACAAGTGTATTTTGCCTTGATCGTTTCTCCGTTGTGTGTTGTCAGGGTAATACCTTCTTGATCCGGAGTATTGTTATTGACATATAAAAGACACGGGTTTATCACTTCTTTTTGTATGTACTCCAGCGCAATAGCATCCGCTTGTTCTCGCGTAATTTGGGAAAACAACGATACAGGAAAGGCAAGCAAAACAAATATCGGGAAAAGGCCTTTTGTTTTCATCGTCCACCTCTTACTCCGTTAAAGTCATTCGCTTGGTATCCACCACATTACCGTCAGCAATCAGTGAATATAAGTATATTCCCGCCGAAAATTCACTGCCGAGTATTTGTTGGACACTCTCACCCCGTTGCGCAATTTTATATTGCTTCAGTTGTTTCCCCTGCAAATTATACACACATAAATAAGCTGTGGTTACAGATGCCGGCAAATAATACCGGATTTGCGTTTCCGAAGAAAACGGATTGGGAATATTTTGGTAAAGCGCAGCCGATTGTTCATTTTTTTGAACGGCTGCACCACCGGTTACGGAACGAAGTTCTTCCGCATCCGAAAGGATTAACTTGCCTCCACCTTTCAATGCATCGATTTGCGATTGTAATTCTTTGACTGACTCAATCAGCAGCGGAATCAACCCGATATAGTCGACGCTCAAATATCCGTTACCGTCTTCATACACCAAATCCGGATAAATTTTTTGCAGATCTTGTGCTATCAATCCGTAATGTTTCTTTTGAAACAGCTGCGATTTTTCGTCAAACAATTTTACCTCGACAGTGGCTGTGTCGGCAGCAGCCGATTTCAAATAAACCTGTTGCAAGTTATATTGTACAGGATTGAGATTCAATATATTTTTCAACGTCGTGGTTCCCGCTTTGCCGGCAAGTTCCACTATATTTTGTTTATAGCGCAAATCCGAACTTGTGGTTATCGTAACTCCGTTGACCGTCCCGATAACCCTTATATCACCGTTAAAATAACCGGCATAACGACCTCCGACATATCCGCCGGTATTGCCGATATCGCCGTAAACCGCTGCTCCGTATTGATTTCCGTATAAAATTCCCATAACACCGTAATTATACCCGGAGGTGGAATTGGAAGCGGCTCCGATAATCCCGAAAGCACGTCCCGTTTTTTCCGTCGTCTCGTTAGAGCTGGCATACAAACCTACATTAAAAATGCCTCCCAGAGGCGGATTACTATTCCAAGAGGCGTAACTCCAAGTTGAAGACAAGGATCCGCTTCTCAGAGTTTTTATTCCATAATCTCGATTTGATTTGATTGACATTTTGACTGTATTATCTCCCGTATCTTCAGTAAATCCCGAAGAAAAAGCAACTACATTCCCGTCCGTGCGCACTTTCAATGCTTGAGCCGTTACTGTCGCGAAACAAAAAGTCGACAATGCTAAAGATAAGATCAGTTTTTTCATGATTGTAAATGTTTAAGTGTTAAATAATAACGATAAAAATGAAATTGAGAATAAAATAAAATTAAAAAGAATGAATGGATACACAAACTTTTTAATAAAAACAAGACACATTATAAAATTAATCTACAGATCTCCTTCGTGTTCTCCCTAAGCTCTTCTAAAAGTAAAATTTTATTTAAATAAAATAATTTTACAAAAAAATAGATTTATTTTGAATAATCCAAATATATTATGTTAAAAAATCATAAAAATATACTTAAAAGCCAAGAATCCGATTTTATTTCAATAAAGCCAAAACTTTTAAGCATTTTTTATCCGGAATTGAACAACCGTCCGCTTCGCTCAAGAATAACAATTGGCTGCTGCGTGTTTGTTTATTGAATAATTGCAAAAAAAGTATACTTTTGCAAATCTTTAAACGTTAACTGCAACATGAGAGCAAACGGAAATGAAAAATTATATTGGATAGATTCTTTGAGAGTTTTAGCGATATTTAGTGTTATTGTTTTACATGTATCAGCTCCTATATTAGGTAAATATGGGAGCATCTCAAATTTTGATTGGTGGATAGGAAATATTTATGATAGTTCCGTTCGTTTTTGTATTCCCATATTTTTGATGATTTCAGGGGCTTTAATCTTATCCAAAACCTATGAAAGCATTGGAGAATATTTAAAAAAACGGGTTATGAGAATATTATTACCTTTTCTGTTTTGGAGTATGATTTATATTTTAAAAGATATATTTCATCAAGTCTCCGGCGGTGAACATAAGACTATTATAGAATTTCTAAAATTTGCTTTTTCCCGATTGAGAGATGGTGCAAGTTACCATTTATGGTACATATATATGATAATCGGACTTTATTTGTTCTTTCCAATAATAGGAAAATGGATAAACAAGAGCAATAAATACGAAATAAAATATTTTATAATAATTTGGTTATTATCAATACTGGTACAGGCTCCATTTATAAATAAAATATTTCCAAATATTAATCTTATTTATTTTTCCGGCTATATTGGATTTCCTATTTTAGGATTTTACCTTTACAAGAATACCTTTACTAATTCTGATAGAAATTTTTTAATTTTTTTTCTGATTATGACCGGAATTTTGATTACAATATTCGGAACATTTATTACTACTAAACATGAAGGAGTTTTTGATGCGACATTTTACTCATATTTAACCCTAAATGTAATCCTTGCTTCGACAGGAATATTTTTGCTATTTAAAAATTTTATAAAATTCAGGACGAAAACAACTTCTATTATCCTTTTTTTCAGCAAGTACAGTTACGGAACATATTTAATTCATATTTTAATATTATCGGCATTGTCAACATTTGGTTTTTCTTATTCTTTCATTAATCCGATTATTGGAATTCCCATAACGAGTATATTATGCCTTATTATTTCAAGTTTAATTATTTGGGGAGTGAATAAATTGCCCTTTGGAAAATATATATCCGGATAAAACGTTTTAAAATAAACACGACACCTTCCTTCGCCGGCGTGCATGTTGTTCATCTGCTTATTTATTCAAAAGGATTTGCAGTCCGATTTTTACAAAAATACCTTTTTAAAAAACAAATAAACAAGGAATGATTTTTATTTTAATTGAAACATATTCTTCCTATAGGACAACATGTCCTTTTGAATAGAATAGTGACGGACAGCATGTCCACCACGGCGGCTTTTCATCCGGAATTGAACAGCCGTCCGCTTTGTTTAAGAATAACAATTGGTTACTGCGTGTTTGTTTATTGAATAATTGCAAAAAAGGTGTACTTTTGCGTATATCTAAACGTTGTAGGCAACCCGCGGATACCGCAGCGAGGATAAACAACAGCGGAGAAAACTGATAATTTTAAAATTATGCCACTAAAAAGAGAACTGATATATATTGATGGAAAAGACGAAACAGACCGTATCGTTTCTTATTCGTATCGTGACAACAAATGTGTAGTCGTTTTCAAAAATAATAATACAGAATATTCATACGGTAGAAATAGAGCAAAAATTGTCAAGACCGCAATAAGCGATGATAAATCCCACAATATTTTTAACTATTTGAAAAAGATTGCAGATACAGTTGGACTGAAAACGGAAGAGGGCAACAACATACTTGCAAAAAGTTACGAACTAATTTCGGTTATACCGGAAAATTGTATCCTTGCAAATTATTTGAATAAAGCAATTTCTCTAAAAAGCACTAACAGTCAGCAAATTGAGATTTTTCCTTTCGGGTTTAATCTCAGCCAGAAAGATGCTGTAAATAAAGCATTTTCTTGTTCTATGAGCGTTATTGAAGTACCGCCGGGAACGGGAAAAACTCAAACCATATTAAACATTATTGCCAATGCTGTTATGACCGGGCAAAGTGTTGCTGTTGTATCAAGCAATAATTCAGCGACAAAAAATGTTTATGAAAAACTTGAAAAAAACGGTATCGAATTTATTGCCGCCCTGCTCGGAAATTCTCAAAACAAAAAGGAATTTATTGATTACCAAACAAACATTCCCGATTTGTCAGAGTTCCATTTGTCCCATACAGAGAAAGCAAAAATAAAAGAAAATGTCCAAACGCTTTTCAATCAACTTACTGAATATCTCCACAAAAAGAATGAGTTAGCATTATTGAAACAGGAACTTGATAATATAAAAACCGAACACCAATATTTTCAAACCATTTACAAAGAAAAAACAGATAAATCTATTGAGTTAAAGAAAAATATAACTGCCGATGATTTACTTTTATTGTGGTTATCTATTGAAAATCAAGCAAAAAAAGGAAAAATGTTTGGTTTTTTGAAGAGACTGACTTTCCGAATAAAATATGGAATTAAAGATAAATTGTTTTATTCATATCCTTTTGAGAAAATGATATTTATTTGTCAATCAATTTATTATTATGCAAAAATTTCAGAACTAACAAAGAGAGAAAAAACATTAGAAACCTCACTAAAAGAGTTTTCATTTGACGGAAAAATGAAAGAATATACAAAACTTTCAATGCAGCTTTTGAAAGCAGAATTAAACAAAAAATACGAAAGCGGAAAGAGAGAACTCTACACAATAAATGAACTTCATTCCAAATCGTCTGAATTTATCAAAGATTACCCTGTAATTATGAGTACAACCTACTCTTTAAGACGAAGTTTATCTGACGAAATTTCTTACGATTATGTAATCATTGATGAATCTTCGCAAGTTGATTTGGCAACAGGCGCGCTTGCTTTGTCCTGCGCCAAACGAGCCGTGATTGTAGGCGATTTAAAACAACTTCCCAATGTGGTTGATTCGATTGTGCAAGAAAAAACGGATTTAGTTTTTAATTCTTTTAATTTGTCTGAACCTTATCGTTATTCAAATCACAGTTTGTTATCGTCGATAATAGAACTTTTTCCCAATGTGCCAAAAACGCTTTTGAGAGAGCATTATCGCTGCCACCCGAAAATCATAGATTTTTGTAATAAAAAGTTTTACGATAATCAATTTATTATCCTTACCGAACAAACAACGAAGCGACAACCGCTTGTTGTTTACAAAACTCAACCCGGCAACCACGCGCGTGAACGCATGAATCAAAGGCAGATTGATGTTATAAAAGAAGAAATCATCCCAAACGAACAACTCGAAACTGTTGATTTAGGAATTGTTACGCCTTATCGAAACCAAACAGATGCTTTGCAAAAAGCATTTTATGGAACCGCCATAAAAGCGGACACAGTTGATAAATTTCAAGGCAGAGAAAATGAAGTTATTATACTTTCAACTGTTGATAACGAAATTTCAGACTTTACGGATAATCCTAATCGTTTAAATGTGGCGGTTTCTCGCGCAATAGAACAACTTATATTGGTTGTGAACGGAAACGACAGCGACAAGGACAGTAACATTGCCGATTTAATCCAATATATTGAATACAACAACTTTTCGGTAGTTCAAAGTGACTTGAACTCTATATTTGATTGTTTGTACAAAGGATATGAAGAAAAACGAGAGGAATTTATTGCCAAGCACGGACGAGTATCCGAATACGATAGTGAAAATTTAATGCATGCACTAATCAAAGAGGTGCTATCCGGCAATAGTTTCTCAAAATATGATGTTCTCTTGCATTTTCCTGTAAGAAATCTTATCCGGGATTTTTCCAAACTAAACGAGCAAGAACAAAAATATGCAAACAATCCTTTGACACACTTAGACTTTTTGATTTATAACAAACTCGGAAAAAGTCCTGTTCTTGCAATAGAAGTTGATGGTTTTGCAAATCACAAAGAAGGCACTCGACAGGCAGAAAGAGATAGAATGAAAGACGAAATATTAGAAAAATATTGTTTTCCATTTTTGCGTCTTGCAACAAACGGAAGCAATGAAAAAATGAAATTAATTGACAAGTTAAACAAAATAAAGGAACAATGAGATGACTAAGCAATGGGCTGCCTACAACGCGCGGTTTGGTGCAAGCGGGGCAATAACTCGTCCGAAATTTAGTGCGGATTTTCGAGTTTTGTACCTCGTATCAAATGCAGTGGAAGCCCCGCCTGCCGCCAAGCTACCACCACGTTAGCGGCAACTTGGACGACCGAGTTGTCCTAAAATACGTTGACCCTAATTTTAACAGAAATTTAAAATTAAGAATAAATGAAATCAATTTTAAGAAAAACATACAAGATACTTCTATTTTACGGTTTTGATGCTAAACAATTCATCAAAGCATTCAAAACGAAAAGTGGAAAATGGTTTTACAAAGATTATGAAGAACTGAAAAGACAAAAAGGAGGAGATACAACTTTTAAATTCGATACAATGCATCCGATTTTGACAGATAAGAATGCTCAGGCAGGCACCATGAAAGGGCATTATTTTCATCAAGATTTGTATGTTGCCAAAATGATATATTTAGCGAACCCCGAAAAACATTTAGACATTGGTTCAAGAATAGACGGCTTTGTTGCTCATGTCGCTTCTTTTAGAGAGATAGAGTTGATAGATATTCGTCCTATTAAAAGTAGTGTAAAGAATATTTCTTTTAGACAGGCAGACTTAATGAAATTACCGCCTGAATTAATTGATTATTGCGATTCTATTTCTTCATTACACGCTATAGAGCATTTTGGACTTGGTAGATACGGAGACCCGATAGATTATTACGGTTATCTAAAAGCAATCAAAAATATTACCGATATTCTTAAAAAAGGTGGGGTTTTCTACTTTTCTGTACCGATTGGTCAACAAAGAATAGAATTTAATGCTCATAGAGTCTTTTCCGTAGACTATTTGATAAAAATTTTGTCGCCGGATTTTGAAATTAAATCTTTTTCGTATGTAAATGACGAAGGAGACTTTTTCGAGGATATTGAATTAACACAGGAAAACGTGTTGTCAAGCTATAAGTGTAATTTCGGATGTGGAATATTTACTTTAATAAAACGATAAACTGCCGCTAATAACGTGCAGTCTGATGCAATCCGTTTAATCCGTTTCGCTTGTTGATATGCTTGCTGCCATTACAGAGGTTAGGGACTTTCCGTCGCGACGAACATGTTGTCCGTCTGCCTGTATTCAAGTTAAAGAATAAAATCAGGTATTTTTGTGGTTCTAATGGCATTTGCCGGTATAATTTGATGAATTTCAAATGTCTTAACTTTTTAACGCCCATACCGGAAGCATCCGGTTGTTGAAAAGTTTACGTTTTTTATATTCCTTTACCGTTATATTTCAAGTAACTTTGCACCATGTCTAAGCAAGTTAAGAGTTAAGAGTTATGAATTAAGAGTTTAGAGTGATGATAAGAATGATTTCAACTTACCGGCTTTTCAACTCTTAATTCTTAACTCTTAACTCAACAAAATACACAATCCATCATCCGATTATATATATGGAACCGTTTGTTCATCTTCACGTTCACTCCTATTATTCCGTTTTGGACGGTCAGGCAAGCATATCATCGTTGGTCGACAAAGCATACGACGACGGAATGCGGGCTCTTGCCATTACCGATCACGGCAATATGTACGGAATAAAAGATTTTTATAATTATGTCGACAAAAAAAATAAGCCGGTCAAAGACGAAATTAAAAAGATCAAAAAACGACTGAAAATCTTATCGGAAGAAGAACAAACTCCCGAAGCAGAAAAACAACAGTCTGACTTAAATAACGAACTGGAAGCCAAAAACCGGACACTGTTTAAACCGATCATCGGATGTGAAGCGTATGTAGCCCGAAACGGACGATTTAAAAAAGAAGGAAAAGAAAATTTAAGCGGAAATCACTTGATATTGTTGGCCAAAAACAAAACAGGCTACCATAATTTAGTGAAATTAATATCGTTGGGATTTATCGAAGGTTTTTACGGAAGACCGCGCATTGATAAAGAAATTCTTGAAAAATACCATGAGGGATTGATCGTCTTGTCCGCTTGTTTGGGAGGAGAAGTTCCCCGATTGATCAGAGCCGGGCGGATGGATGAGGTCGACGAAGTAATCGAATGGTACAAAAAACTTTTCGGGGACGATTATTATCTGGAACTGCAACGGCACGAAACCTACGATCCCACAGCGGCCACGGAAACATATACCATTCAGGTGCAAGTCAATAAAGTGATTCTCGAATTGGCCCGAAAACACGGAGTAAAGTCGGTCGTCACCAATGACGTGCATTTTGCCGCCGAAGAAAATGCCGAAGCGCACGACCGGTTGATCTGTCTGGTGACCAACGCCTATCTCGACGACCCGAACCGGATGCGTTACACCAAACAGGAATGGCTGAAAACACAAAGCGAAATGAACAAAATATTCGCCGATGTGCCGGAAGCGCTGAGAAATTCCCGGGAAATTGCCGATAAAGTCGAATTTTACGACATCAACAGCAGCCCCATCATGCCGACATTTCCGTTGCCGGAAGGCTTTAACGATGATGATGACTATTTGAAATACCTGACATACGAAGGAGCGAAAAAAAGATATGGAGAATCGCTCACCGACGAACAAAAGGAACGGATCAATTTTGAATTGGATACAATCAAAAACATGGGATTTCCCGGATATTTTCTGATTGTTCAAGACTTTATTCAAGCGGCGCGTAATATGGGAACGACCGTAGGGCCCGGACGGGGATCGGCTGCCGGCTCGGTGGTGGCTTATTGTTTGGGCATTACCGACATTGATCCGACCAAATATGATTTGCTGTTCGAACGTTTTTTGAATCCCGACCGTATTTCGATGCCCGATATCGATATCGACTTCGACGACGACGGGCGCGGCGAAGTATTGCGTTGGGTAACCGATAAATACGGAAAAGAAAAAGTCGCGCACATCGTTACGTTCGGCACCATGGCTACCAAATCGTCCATTAAAGACGTTGCCCGGATACAAAAACTGCCGTTGTCGGAATCGGACCGGTTGTCGAAATTGGTACCCGACAGAATTCCCGATAAAAAGGTAAATCTGAAAAACGCGATCGAATATGTCCCCGAATTAAAAGCGGCTGCCGAGTCAAGCGATCCGATCATGCGCGATACCCTGAAATACGCGCAAATGCTCGAAGGCACCATCCGTTCGACCGGTGTGCATGCGTGCGGTATTATTATCGGGAAAGATGATTTGACGAATTACATCCCGATCAGTACTACCAAAGACAAAGACACGAACGAAGAAATTCTGGTGTCGCAATACGAAGGATCATTAATTGAAGAAGTCGGCATGTTAAAAATGGACTTCCTGGGATTGAAAACCTTGTCGATCATCAAAGAAGCCATTGAGAACATCGAACAGACCACCGGGGTGAAATTAGATTTCTCCGATCCGGAAAGCATCCTTTACGACAAAAAAGCATACGAACTTTACAGTGCAGGCAAAACAACCGGAACATTCCAGTTCGAATCGCCCGGCATGCAAAAATACTTGAAAGAACTGCAACCGACAACTTTCGAAGACTTGATCGCCATGAACGCATTGTATCGTCCGGGCCCGATGGATTACATTCCTTCGTTCATTGCCCGGAAACACGAACGGGAAGAAATCACTTACGACATTCCGATCATGGAGCGTTACCTGAAAGATACTTACGGAATCACCGTTTATCAAGAGCAGGTGATGTTACTTTCCCGGTTGCTGGCAAATTTCACACGCGGCCAGTCAGACGAATTGCGGAAAGCGATGGGAAAAAAGATCAAGGAAAAAATGGATGCGCTGAAAATTAAATTTATGGAAGGCACCAAAGCCAACGGTCATGATCCGAAAATATGCGAAAAAATCTGGAGCGACTGGGAAAAATTCGCCTCTTACGCATTCAATAAATCGCACGCAACGTGTTATTCGTGGGTAGCCTTTCAAACCGCTTATTTAAAAGCCAATTATCCTTCGGAATACATGGCGGCGGTATTGAGCCGGAGTTTGTCCCAAATCACGGAAATCACGAAATTCATGGACGAATGCAAAGCCATAGGCATTCAAGTGTTGGGTCCGGATATCAATGAAAGTAATTTGAAGTTCTCCGTCAACCAAAAAGGAAATATCCGTTTCGGACTCGGAGCCGTGAAAAATGTCGGCGGAAGCGCTGTCGACTGTATTGTTCAGGAACGGAAAAAAAACGGCCCGTATAAAAGCATTTTCGATTTTGTGGAACGGATCAATTTAAACACCTGCAACAAAAAAAACATCGAAGCGCTTGCATTGGCAGGAGCATTCGACAACTTCACCGAATTAAAACGGGAACAATATTTTGTACCCGTCGGAAAAGAAGAGACATTCATAGAAGTGCTTGTGCGTTACGGCAATAAATACCAAACCGACAAAGCAATAACCCTCAATTCATTATTCGGCGGCGACAACAGCATCAGCGTGGTTCGACCCGAAATACCTTCGTATGAACCGTGGAGCGATATAATACGGCTGGAAAAAGAACGTGAATTAATAGGCATTTATTTGTCCGCACATCCGTTGGACAAATTTTACATCGCCCTCAATTACGGCTGCAACGTCCGCATGAAAGAATTTGAAAACAAACAGACGCTTCTGAATAAAGAACTCGTATTCGGCGGTATTGTCATCGGGGTACGGGAAGGAAAAACCCAGCAAGGCCGCGATTATGCGATCGTTAAGATCGAAGATTATTCCGGAAGCGGTGAAATACCGTTCTTCGGCGACGATTACATTCGATTCCGCCAATATTTTTACAAAGGGTATTATCTGGTGATCAAGGGAAAATATCAACCGAAGCGTTTCAACGAAAACGAACATTACCTGTCGATCGGAAGCGTCGATTTGTTGGACAATGTATACGAAAAAATGGTGGAAAAACTGACCATTCATATTCCGTTAAGTGAATTAAGCACACGATTGATCAACGAATTGTCTGAATTTTTGCGCGAGCATTCGGGCAATTCGTCTTTATTTTTCAAAGTCTCGGACGGAGAAAGCAACATGAATATCCAACTATTTGCCCGAAACAATAAAATCAGACTGACCAAAGAGTTGATCAACTATTTGGAAGAAAACGAAGCGATCGCGTTTCAGGTGAATTAAGAGGCTGATTGCCCTTATTCTTTAAAAGTCCCTTTAGCAGTAAAATAACAGATACAATCCTCCCTTATTTCCCCTTTATCAAAAGACTGAGAATAAGGAAATAAGCGAGAAGACTGAAAGGACATCCAAGGTTATTAAGGGTATTTTCGGGAAGAAGGGTTTTCTTGGATATATAAATCTTTATATTAAATATTTTTTGATTTTTGAATATAAATAGGAATTTCATCATATGACCAATAACTCAAACAGCTTCTAAAATCTAATAATAATTCTTATGAAGATTTTTTTTACGATAATTTTGTTATCTGTTCAGACATTAAGTCTTTTTGCACAAGAAAATTTCAATCAGATCAGGTATAAATTCTATGGATTCGTCAGAGGAGATGCCATGTTCGACACTCGTCAAAGTGTAGCCGGAAACGAAGGGCTTTTCTTTCTGTATCCGAAGGACAAAGAAGAAGATGTCAATGGTGAAGATTTAAACCAAGTTTCTAATTCCGGAATTTATGCCTTTAACGCCAGAACGGGGGTTGACATAACAGGCCTGAATATCCGGAATGCCAAACTTTCGGCAAAAATAGAAGCCGATTTCGCCGGATTCAGCGGTTCTTACGGAGCCAGTTCAACAGTATTGAGAATCCGTCATGCCTATCTCAAAGCTGACCGGAAAAATTCGACATTATTATTCGGACAAACATGGCACCCGATGTTTACGCCTGTTTTCCCGAATGTGATTTCCTTGTCGACCGGAGCACCGTTTACGCCGTTCAACCGCAGTGCGCAAATCCGGTACGATTACAAAATCGAGCGGGTTACGCTGACCGGTGCGGCAATTTCACAATTGCAATTTCTGTCATACGGTCCTGACGGAAGATCAAACATTTACCAACGAAACGCCGTTATTCCCGAATTGTTTTTCGGTGTCAACTATACCGATTCCCGGATCAGTGCCGGCGCGGGAATCGATTATCTGACCTTGGATCCCCGCACCAAATCGGTTGTCGATACTCAAACATATAAAGTGGACGAAAGGATTTCGTCCCTCTCCTACTCTGCTTATTGTAAATACACCAAAGATTTGTTTTCGATCAGCGCCGAAACGGTTTACGGTAGAAATCTTGCACATTTGAGCATGCTCGGCGGTTACGGCATCAAAAGCATCGATCCGACAACGGGAAAACAGGAATATACGAATTTTACCCATTCTTCTTCCTGGCTGAATATATCATACGGAAAAAAATATATGGGAAACTTTTTTGCCGGCTATACCAAAAATTTAGGTTCAAAAGATGCTTTGGTCGAAAAAACACCTGTTTACGGCGAAGGATTGAGCTTGAATGATTTATATCGCTTTTGCGGAACATTCAGTTACAATATTTCGAAGTTCTCCGCCGGCTTGGAATACGAATTGACGACCGCCGATTACGGCAACGCCGATTCTTTTAACCGGAATAAAGGAAAATACGATTCGACACATGCCGTAACCAATCATCGGATTCTCGGAGTAATTTATTATTATTTTTGAATGCCGGTAAAAAGTATTATCTTCAACCCGTTTTTTTACTTTTAGCTTTTCATCTGTTATTTAATCATTTACGGAAGATAATATTTATTAAATTGCGGAAAACACGGAAGTCGAAAAAGCGGATTTGAAGATAACCCGAAGCAGCTTAAATCAGTGCAAAAATTATGGAAATAACCCTCGAAAATCGTTTCAATTTTGAAGATTTACACAACAATGTCAATGAGATAAAGGCCGAATTGGCAAAAGTGGTCATGGGCCAACAACAGGTCATCGAATTACTGATCACGGCAATTTTATCCGACGGACACGCTTTGATTGAAGGCCCTCCCGGAGTGGCCAAAACATTAATGGCCAAAATGTTGGCCAAAACCATCAAAGCCGATTTCGGGCGGATACAATTCACGCCCGACCTGATGCCGTCGGATGTGACGGGAACTTCGGTATATCTGCCCGGAAGCGGAAAATTTGAATTTAAAAAAGGCCCGATATTTTCGAACATCGTTTTAATCGACGAAATCAACCGCGCTCCGGCCAAAACGCAAGCCGCTTTGTTCGAAGTGATGGAAGAACGCCAAATCACCAACGACGGAATTACGTATCCGATGAGTTATCCGTTTATCGTGCTGGCCACGCAAAACCCGATCGAACAGGAAGGTACTTACCGGCTTCCGGAGGCTCAATTAGATCGTTTTTTATTCAAAATAAACGTGACTTATCCTTCAATCGAAGAGGAAATAAAAGCGTTGAATCTGCATCACGAAGGATTCGTTTCCCGGATCGGGGAAGTAAAACCGATTTTGGATGTGACCACCATGGCGCAATTGCGCGAAAAAATCATCAAACAGGTACATGTGGAAGCGAAGTTGATGGAATATATCGTGAAAATATCGAACAATACCCGTGAAAATAAATTTATTTATCTGGGGGTATCTCCCAGAGCTTCCATTGCTTTATTAAACAGCTCCAAAGCATTGGCGGCAATTCGCGGACGTGATTTTGTCACCCCCGAAGACATTCAGGATTTGGTATATCCCGTTTTCCGTCACCGGATCATTCTGACTCCCGAAAAAGAAATGGAAGGCTCGAACACGGATGATATCATCAAATTAATCATTCAAAAAATAGAGGTACCGAGGTGAGATTTACAATTTTACAATTTATAAATTCTATTTATTGATAATCAGGTAGTTGTTCATTCTTTCGGAATCCATATAAAATCGTTGTTTCGTGAAATTTTTCAAAAGCTTGTATCTGACCGGACGGTTTTTCGTACTCCTCATCGCGGTATGCATATGCTTTGTGCTTGCGTATGCGATGCCGGCGTTTTTTGCCGTTTCAAAAGCATTTGCGGGAGTCGTGGTATTGCTGTCGGTCATCGATTGTTTGATGTTGTTTTCCCCGAAAAATCCGTTATTTGCCCGACGGGAAATGACAGACCGGCTCTCAAACGGCGACGATAACGAAATCATTCTTTTTCTGGAAAGTACCTATTCGTTTAAAATCCGGACGGAAATCATCGACGAAATTCCTTTTCAATTTCAAAAGCGGGATGTTTTATTTAAAACCGTTTTAAATGAAAATGAAACCCGAAAACTGCATTATTTTTTACGTCCGGTAAAGCGTGGTGTTTACGAATTTGGAGCAATTAATGTTTACGCGATTTCGATGATCGGCCTGGCCAAACGCCGGTTCCGCTTCGAACAAGGGAAAAAGGTCGCGGTTTATCCGTCGTTTCTCCAAATGCGAAAATATGATTTGATTGCGGTTTCCAATCGTTTTTACGAATACGGATTGAAAAAAATCCGCAAGATCGGCCACAGTACCGAATTTGAAGCCATCCGCACGTATTTCACGGGAGACGATCCGCGTGCCATCAACTGGAAAGCCACGGCGCGACGTTCGTATTTGATGGTGAATAATTATCAGGACGAAATTTCGCAACCCGTTTATTGTATCATCGATAAAGGACGGGTCATGAAAATGCCGTTTGAAAACATGTCGCTGCTCGATTATTCGATTAACGCATCGTTAGCTTTATCGAACGCCATTTTAAGAAAAAGCGACAAAGCGGGATTGATTACTTTCTCCAAAAAAGTTTCGACCTGGTTGCCTGCCGAACGAAAAATATCGCATTTGGAAAATATTTTACGGTTACTATATAGAGAAGAAACAAATTTTAAAGAATCGGATTTCGAAAATTTATTTGTCAATATCCGGCAAAAAATAAAACAACGCAGCTTGTTGATTCTGTTCACCAATTTCGAAAGCCCTGTAGGTATGCGGCGTCAACTCCCCTATCTCCGAAGTTTGGCGTTAAGTCATTTGGTGTTGGTTGTATTCTTCGAAAATACCGAACTTTCGCACCTGCTGGGTTCTCATCCGCGCAACGTGGAAGAAATCTACACGAAAACCATTGCCGAAAAATTCTCATACGACAAAAAACTGATTGTCAAAGAATTGAATGCTTACGGGATCTACACCTTGCTCACGCCGCCGGGCAAACTGACGATAAACGTCATCAACAAATATTTGGAGTTCAAAGCCCGGGGATTGATCTAAAATTATTCGATTTTCAACGTCGGAACCTCAACGTCTGAATTTTCGGTTTTGGGAATGTCATCCTCCTGATTGACAATAAGAAGAGCTTTCTTAATGGCTTCTTCTTTTTCTTGTCTCAACAAAGTATCTCTTGTTTTTTTCTTGGCTTTTTCGGAGATAATGGCCAAATCTTGAATACCCAATTCGTAAGAAATGTAAAATCCGCGGCAATGGTTCGAAATCAACCTCAAATCCCAATTGAATTGAAGCTCTTTCATAAGCCGGTCGAAATTGTACCGCTTAAAATATTTTTCCTGAATTTTATTCTTACCTTCTTTCAAAGGCGCGGCATTATTCAAACCGAACATCCGGGCATGAATAAGCACTTTGTTGGTTTTGCAATAGGTCTTTGCTCCCAAAATGCTTTTCGTTGCGCAAAACGCACAAAAAACGGCAATTTCGAATTCCGTTTTTTTACTCCGGTAAAAATCGAAAACAATATCCTTATCGATGCTCGCCTTTGCAATCTTTGATCCATATTCACTATACAACGCATAGCCGTTATTAAAAGCTCTTTGAGCATCTCCCAATACAATATCGTAATACTCGGCGGCTTTCTTCATCGCTTCCAGCTCCGAATCCGATACTTTTTCAAGTTTAAGCGAATACGTATAAATAGCGTAATCGAAAATATTATCACATACTTTTTGGATGTCGGTAAAAGCCTCCTCCAAAAATTCAATCGGAAATGTAAGACACCCGGTTTCGCCCATAACAAAATAAGATGTAATGACTTATGGTAGAATAATTAATTTATCGGACTCAAAAATATCTTCAAAAATAGTAAATAAAAAAATACGACACGACAGTTAAACGTCAAAAATTTAAACGGGCATGAAATTCATTTCCAACATCCATCAAATTCGTTCCAACACGGTTTCTATAAGATTCTCGACACTCCCGCCGTATGCGGTGTTTGAATTGCCTGCCAATCTGTTGGCGATAATCACACATACCGTCATGGCCTTATGCCCCATCAATTTAGACAACCCGGCAATGGCAGAACTTTCCATTTCGTAATTGGTGATTTTTTGTCCGTTGTATTCAAAGCAGCTTATTTTCCGGTTCAATTCAGGATCATTCAACGGTAACCGCAGCACTCTTCCCTGCGGGCCATAAAACCCGTTGGCAGAAATAGTTACACCCCGTACCATATCATCCCGCCCGATTTTTTCCACCAGTTCCCGATCGGCATTCACCACATAAGGCGCCGCATGCGAACGATCGTATCCTGTCGATTCGACAAAATTCCTTTCAAAATCCAAATCACATATACGATCCCGTCCCGCATAATAATTAAGTACCCCGTCGAATCCGATTGACTTATCGGCGATGACATACGTTCCCACCGGTACATATTCCTGCAATCCGCCCGAAGTTCCGATCCGGATAATATTCAACGAGGAAGTTTTTTCTTTTTCGACACGGTTTTTTAAGTCGATGTTGACCAATGCATCCAATTCATTTAAGACGATGTCTATGTTATCTGTTCCAATTCCGGTCGAAACAACAGATATCCGTTTGTTTTTATACTTTCCGGTAATGGTTTTAAATTCGCGGTTTTCAACTTCACACTCCTTCTCATCAAAGAAAGACGCGACTGTTTTCACCCTTCCCGGGTCTCCGACTAAAATCACGTTATCGGCTAATTGTTCCGGATGTAAATGCAAATGAAAAATACTGCCGTCCGGATTAATGATCAGTTCCGATTCAGGAATAAATTTTTTCATGCGATTTAATTTATTTAAGGTGATTATTATATGATTATATATTGTTCTATACAGAAAGACTTTCAACACATCTCATATTTTATATGACCCGAAAGCTCAATCGTAAAAACAGACATTCTTTTCAATCAAATAAAGATTCCCAGTATATTTTTTTCTATTAATTTCATTTTAATAGCCATACCCATTTGCAAGCCCTAAGCAACTATCAAATAACTTTTTTGTTGATACTAAATATTTTCTATCAAACATTTGGAAAAATCCTAACGTTATTTTGCAATAAACCGTATCCTATACTCTCGTATAGCTAATGTATCCCGTAATCCCAGAGTATTTATAGCCTCTTCATTAAATTCATTTAATAATTGTCCACTCGTAAGCCGTTTGTATGAACCTTCATTTTTTAATAGCATATATGATAAGAAACAAATTTCTAAATTTTTGTAGGAACCATAACCTACTCGAACTTCACCTGTAAGGTAGCCACCAAAGTTAATACCTGAAGACACAGGAATTAATTCATCTGTATATTTAAGTAATGGGTAAACTATATTATACTCATTATTAACTTGAAGTATTTTGGGTGAATAAAACAAAAATTGGTTTGCATTTTTTTTAACGATAAACCCTATGGGCGACGTCCCAAAAAGAACGCTATCTTCCGATAAAAAATAAATACTCTCATTTGATGATCGTAGATCAGTATTAGTCGGAAGCTTAAAGTATTCAGAATTGCCTATAAAAGATTTAATAATATTTGAATTGTAAATTTCTTTTTTATTGACAAAAAGTCGTATATTAGATGCTCGTGATAAGTCATGCATATGCAAAGTAATTGGATAATCAATAATATTATCTTCTTCTTCATCGCATGCAGATAACAGTAGTGTACATAGTACCATAATATTAAATAAACGTTTCATATCCTCATGCATTTACGTTTTTCATTGTAATTATTCATAATTTTCACTATCTTACCTATCAAATTATCTATCCGATTCTCAATTTTTCATCTCATTTGTCCACCATACTATTATCTGCTTCACTTGAAGCATTTGCGTGGTTATTGCAAATTAAAAAAATACGATAAGTTATTTCCCTATAGCTTAAATTCCGATTCAAAAATAAACTTTCTCACATACTTAACCTATTTAAGGTGCTTATATTGCGATCATATACTGTTTTATATAGAAAATCAAGGTTCATCTCTAAAAATCAATAACCAATATTTCAACATAATTTTTCCGTAAATATTATAGTAGATTTTAATTTATAATATTTTAAACGCGAAGATTACAAAGACACAAAATCGCAAAAAATATCTAAACTTCGCGTCTTTCTGTCTTTGCGACTTGGCGTTTAAAATATAACCTGTTTTTTGCCACATGCTGATGGTTTGATTTTTATTCTTTCGGTTTCTGTCCGTTGCCGGGAGCCGCCGAACCACCGGGTTTGGCAATGGATTCCCTCATGGACGTATCGGCTTCAATATTTCTCATTTTGTAATAATCCATGATACCCAAATTTCCGTTTCTGAAAGCTTCGGCCATGGCTTTGGGAATTTCGGCTTCCGCTTCGATCACTTTGGCACGGGCTTCCTGCGCTTTCGCTTTCATTTCTTGCTCTAACGCAACGGCCATGGCTCTACGCTCTTCGGCTTTCGCTTGGGCAATATTTTTATCGGCTTGTGCCTGATCGATTTGAAGCGATGCCCCGATGTTTTTACCGATATCGATATCGGCGATGTCGATGGAAAGAATTTCAAAAGCCGTTCCGGCATCCAATCCTTTGCGCAATACCAATTTGGAAATAGAATCCGGATTTTCAAGCACCTGTTTATGGCTTCCGGATGAACCGATCGACGATACAATTCCTTCACCTACACGAGCCAAAATGGTGTCTTCTCCGGCACCTCCCACCAACTGTTTGATGTTGGCACGAACCGTTACCCGTGCTTTGGTAATCAACTGAATACCGTCTTTTGCCACGGCCGCAACCGGAGGCGTATCAATCACCACAGGATTTACAGACATCTGCACCGCATCGAAAACATCCCGTCCGGCAAGGTCAATGGCCGTCCCCATCTGAAAAGACAAATCGATGTTTGCTTTATTGGCGGAAACCAATGCATGCACGACTTTTTCGACATGACCTCCCGCCAAATAATGGGCTTCGAGTCCGTCACGAGTAACATCTTTCAATCCGGCTTTATGTGCTTCGATCAAACCTCTTACAATGATTTGAGGCGGCACTTTACGAATTCTCATCAAGAACAATTGGATCAGCGAGATATTCACTCCCGATACCTTCGCCGACATCCACAACAAAAAGGGTACATAATAAAAGAATATGCACAATAAAATAACCGCTAAAATCAGCAGAACAACAAATCCAATTCCAATTCCCATGACATATTTTATTTTGAGGTTGTAAAATAGTTTTCAAATATAACAAAAAAATATGACCCGTCTTATCCTTTAATAGAAAAATCGGAAATCAGGATTTTATTTTACCAAATCGAAAAATGGACGTACCGTTTGGGATTCTTTTTGAGGTCGATCATCAACGAATCGGCATTGTTCGCAGTATTCGATAAATTATCGTATAACAAACGGTCATTCATCAATAATCCCAACGTTCCGCCCGGATTATTCAGATTTTTAGAAAACGATTCCATGTTTTTGACCGACTGATCCATTGAACTCATGGTCGATTGAAGATCAATCCCTTTCAAATTGGAACTTACCTGCGTGAAATCATTCGATGCGGTCACCAAATTCCCGGTGATTGTCGGAATATCTTTATTCATCAACACAGCCAATTGACGGGAAGCTGTTTCCAAGTTAGCCGTTGTCATATTGATCTGACTCAATGATTGGTGAATGGCCGGATTCGCCAATATCGCCTGCAAGCCGGTCAAAATCGTATCGATACGGGGAAGCAACACCTCCAATTGAGGCATCACATTGACTGCAATATTGTCCATCATACCGACCGTTTTTTTTCCGTTGATGGTATCCCCTATATTCAACATATCCCGACTTTCCTTGTTTAAGTGCAAAACAACCGAGGCTTCACCCAAAAGACTCAATTCCATAGTCGTATAACTCCCCTTAGGGATCCTCAACTTCTTATCCAGACTCAATTCAACGGTGATGTTACCGGGTTTGCCGTAATTGTATTCCATGTCATTGACCAGCCCGATTTTAAATCCGTCCAACATGACGGGAGTGGAAACAGTGACTCCTGTAACATCCTTAAAATCAGTATAATAGTAATTAGCCGGCTTCATCAAATTAACGCCCTTCAAATAATTTATGCCAAAATACAACAACAACGCGCTAATGATGGTTGCAACCGCTATTTTTATCTCTTTGCTTTTTGTTTTCATCTTGATCGATATGTTTTATTGATTTTCTCAGTTTCCGCTGTAAATCCCGACACGTCTGCCATCTTTAAAAATAACGATAAATGCATCGTGGAATGTTTTTTGAACTCCTTCCCGCTGTCTGACGATTTCCTTTAAATCGTTTGATTCACCATACGTATATTTATATAATCCTTTTTCGACATAAAAACCGACCGGAGACAACCCCTTAAATTTAGGTGAATCTTTCGGCAATTTTTTATCGGACAATAAAAATTGGATCCGATACATCATGTTTCCTGCATCGTTTACGGCTGAATTTCCGACCGTTTTACTTGATGCAATATTCTTCTCCGTCTGTTTTTTTGACAATATCTCCGAATTGATTTTGAAAACACTGTTTTTCCCGTCACTGTTTTTGTATTTGGTAAAAGCAGCATATATCGCTTTGGCAATCGCTTTTTCACCGGCCACGGAATTCATGTATTTCTCTTCGATTTCGTTGGTAATATAACCGACTTCCACCAACACCGCAGGCATACCGGCATTTTTCAACACCATAAAACGAGCCTGCCTCACACCATTATTGATTCTGTTTCCCTTTTCGAATGCCTTTTGAATTTCGGCGGCAACAAACAAATTCTGCCTCAAAAACAAGGAATTTCCTCCCTGTAAATCAGTACCCGAATCCCCGAATAACCCATCGACCAAGTTTTCCCGTAGGGCGACATCCATCGTCACTTTGTTGGTCGGAACTCCGAATATGTAGGTTTCCACCCCTCTCATCTCCTCATTGCTCAATGCATTGGTATGAATGGAAATAAAAAGATCTGCTCCCGCCCTGTTGGCAATTTGAGATCGTTCCGCCAAAGAAACCTGCTTATCGGTTTCCCGGGTATAAACGACTTTAACATCTTTATGATTTGCCTTGATCTGATTTCCCAAATTTTGGGCGATCGACAAATTAATGTTTTTTTCGTAAGAATACTTCCCGATGGCTCCGGGATCGTTTCCCCCGTGTCCGGGATCAATCACGACGACAAAAGCTTCAAGGCTTCCTTTTGTTTCGTCGGCAAAAGACCGGACAAAAGGGAGAAACAACAAAACAAAAAAGAAATAACGAAACACATCAATCTTCTTTTATATTGTGAAATACATTTTGCACATCTTCATCTTCTTCCAATTTGTCCAGCAGCTTATCCAACTGAATCCGTTGTTCTTCGGTCACTTCCTTGGTATCGTTCGGAATCCGTTCGAATTGGGCACTGTAAATTTCAAAGCCGTTTTCTTCCAAATGTTTCTGAATTTCGGAATACGATTTAAACTCCCCGTAAAGTACGATTTCGCCTTCATCTTCAGCCACTTCGTCGACTCCGAAATCAATTAATTCTAGTTCAAGATCTTCGATACTGATGCCGTCTTTTTTATTGATTCTGAAAACGCATTTCCGGTCGAACAAAAATTCAAGACTGCCGGAAGTACCCAACGAACCGCCATGTTTGTTGAAATAACTCCTGAGATTCGCAACAGTACGTGTCGCATTGTCGGTGGCCGTTTCCACAACAATGGCAATTCCGAACGGTCCGTAACCTTCGTAAACCATTTCTTTGTAATCGGATTCCTCTTTGGAGGTTGCTTTCTTAATGGCGCGTTCAACGTTTTCCTTGGGCATGTTTTCCTTTTTCGACTGTTGAATCAACACCCTTAAACGAGGATTGGTATCCGGATCGGCTCCCCCTTCTCTCGTCGCAATGGTTATTTGTTTCCCCAATTTGGTAAACACGCGCGCCATATTTCCCCAACGTTTCAGTTTCGTTGCCTTACGATATTCAAATGCTCTTCCCATATAGTAGTTAAAAATTAAGAGTTAAGAGTTAAGAGTTAAGAAAATCAAACTTTTAATTCTTAACTCTTGACTCTTGACTTCATCTGAGTTGTGCGTTTATTTTTTGTTCGAATGCTTTGAACAGATTGTTCATCACCGCATCTATTTGTTTGTCCGTGAGTGTTTTATTTTCATCTTGAAGAATGAAACTTACCGCATACGATTTTTTGCCGGCGGGAAGGTTTTTTCCTTCATAAACGTCAAATAATGAAACTTCTTTCAATATTTTTCTTTCGGTTTCGAAAGCCGTTTTTTTGATTTCGGAAAATGAAATCCCCGTATCAATCAATAAAGCCAGATCCCTCCTTACAGAAGGATATTTAGGAATCTCCGTGTAAACGACCTTATTCTTTTTCGATTCTTTCAGCAGATAATCCCAAGAAAGTTCGGCAAAATAAACCTCCGAATCAATATCGGTTTGTTTCAGTATTTTTTTGGAAACCGGGCCGAGTTCACAGAGTATTTTTCCGCCGGATGTCTTATAAGTCAATGACTTAGAAAACAACTCATCGTCGCCTTCCGAAATTACCGTTTTTTGAAGATTGATGCCCATCCGAAGCAGAATATTTTCGACGTATGCTTTTAACTCGAAAACGGATGTTTTTTCTTCGGGATGCATCCACGAATCGGAAATCCGGCTTCCGGTGATCCAAATACCCAGACACATGGTTTCGGAATATCCCGACAATATATTTTCCGCCGAATGTTTTTCGGAATCATACCGGTAACAATTCCCGAATTCGTAAAATTTCAGATTATTATGCCTCCGGTTCCGATTATAAGCGATGCTTTCCAATCCGCCGAACAAAAGGGTCTGTCTCATCACACACAAATCGGCGCTCAACGGATTGACCAATTTTACGGCATTCGAAACGGAATGACTTTCCATATTTTCATAATAAGAAATTTTCGACAACGAATTGTTGAGAATTTCCGAAAATCCGCATCCGGAAAGTTGTTCGGCAATCAAATTTTGCAATTTGTGGCTGCGGTCGGTTTCGGTTTGATAAGAAAGGTTCGATTTTACACTCGCTCCGATTTCCACATTATTATATCCGTATATACGAAGAATATCTTCTATAACATCCACATCCCTTCGCACATCCACCCGGTAAACAGGAACTTTTAAATTCAGAATCTCTCCGTTTTCCGAAACAATTTCAATCTCAAGGCTGTTCAAAATATTTTTGACGATCTCTTTCGGAATACTTTTCCCGATCAAGGCATCAACTTTCTTCAAGGACAGGGAAACCTCAAAAGGATTGATTTTATGCGGATAAATATCTTCGATCTCGCCCGAAATTTCACCTCCGGCCAATTCCAGAATCAACAACGCGGCACGTTTCAACACGTATAAGGTATTATCGGGATCGCAACCGCGTTCGAAGCGAAACGACGAATCGGTGTTTAATCCGTGCCGGCGGGCCGTTTTACGAATCCGCACCGGATTAAAATACGCACATTCCAAAAACACATCGGTCGTACTTTCAGTAACTCCGGATTTCAATCCGCCGAAAACACCGCCGATGCACATGCCTTCTTCGGTATTGCAAATCATCAGGTCATTTTCCGAAAGCGTCCGTTCTATTCCGTCAAGCGTCACAAACTTGCTGCCTTCGGGCAATGTCTTGACAATCACCCGGTTGCCGGTGATATATTTCACATCGAAACAATGAAGCGGCTGTCCCGTTTCATACAAAATATAATTGGTAATATCCACAATATTGTTGATAGGGCGCAATCCGACAGCCGTCAAACGTTTTTTCATCCAATCGGGACTTTCTTTCACCGTCACATTACGAATCGTAACTCCCGAATAACGCGGACAAGCTTCGGTATTTTCGACGGTCACGGAAATTCCGCCATCTTTTCGGTCAACTTTAAAAGCATCAATAGAAGGACGCCTTAAATATCCTTTCAATTGATGTTGTTTCAAATAAGCCTCCAAATCCCGCGCCACTCCGTAATGGGAAGCTGCATCAATGCGATTGGGAGTGATATCCACTTCCAACACAAAATCGTTTTGAATGTTATAATAGTCTTTGGCAAGCGTTCCCGGAACAGCATCATCGGGCAGAACGATAATTCCGTCATGACTTGTGCCGATTCCGATTTCATCTTCGGCGCAAATCATTCCGAAACTTTCTTCCCCGCGAATTTTAGAACGTTTTATCGTAAATTCTTTGTCGCCCGAATACAATTTCGTTCCGATTGTCGCCACGACAACTTTTTGCCCGGCGGCCACATTCGAAGCACCGCAAATAATTTGTACCGGGTCTCCGTTTCCCAAATCCACGGTGGTGATATGCAAATGATCGGAATCAGGATGATCGATGCACGTCAGCACTTTCCCGATCACCAAGCCTTCCAATCCGCCTTTAACAGATTGAACTTCTTCCACACTGCCGGTTTCGAGTCCGATGGAAGTCAATACATCGGCAAGCTCGTTCGAAGTAAGGTCGAAATCCGAATATTCTTTCAGCCAATTGTATGAAATGTTCATTACTATATAGTTACGAGTTACAAAATGATGGACTCCCGAATACACTCCGGGATTCGGATGCCAAAGATATAAATTTTGCTCGAAAGAATGATAAAAAAGGATAAGTAAAAAGGATAAGGGATAAGGTTTTACGAATGAAGTACCCGGCAAAATTTAATTTAAATTATTTTAAACGCGAAGATGCAAAGACACAAAACCGCAAAGATTTTAAACTTCGCGTCTTTTCGCCTTGGCGACTTGACGTTTAAAATATAAACTATTTTTTCTGCCATACTTACTAAAAATAAGCGGATAAGGGGAAGGTGTACTGATGAATCCTCAAGCTACTAAGGGAATCTTTTGAGAATAAGGATTTTAATCTGCATTATACTTCCGGTTATCAAATGAATGAAAATTAATCCCGAAATCGGGGTAAGTGACGGCTATAGCGGGATACTATGCTGAGCGGATGATGGACAACGATATTCAACCGGTCATCAACCAATTGATTGTTGCCGAAAATGCCAAACGATTGAAGGAAAATGAATTGTGATTTGCCGGTTAGATTTGAACGCACAGCAAATTTATCCGGATGCCGTATGATGATTTCCTTCCATATAAATATTGACTGACAAATATCCGATTGAGCCAATTATGAAGCAATTAGTCGATGAACTATGTTCTTGTATGTTAAATATTTACAAACAAGATTCATTCTTCACAACCCAATTATGAGCCAATTAATTCGTTCCACTTCATGACATAAATTGTTCCCTGTCCTCATCTCACCCTACTTTTTCGTTCTGTAATCGTTTTTGAATCTTTATTTGTTGCTGTTTTATGGGAAAAAATAACCCGCCGGCAGTTCTTATGGGCTGCGCAACGGGTATTGTTATCTTTAACCGGGCCATTACCCGACTAAAATCACTTTTTCACCTCAAAAAATTTGCAAAATTCGATTATTTTATAAGAAAAGTAGTATTTTTGCCGGTAGATGATTCACAAAATTTTTTGAGTATGATATAAAGACAAAAAAACGGTGCCGACAAGCACTATTTGTTCCGATTTTCGGAAACATAAAACATTGATTTAAAATTTGAGCTTAACGGTCTTATTCTCTAATTGACGAAATCTAGTAAATTTCCCTCGAGAATAAGATAGCGGAGGTTCACGCTTTTAAAGCGTGAACTGTTCGTGCTTATTGGAGGGAAAAGGTTTTACTAGAGCCTGTCAATTAAAATAAGCAACCAACGAACAGTTTCACGCTTTTTTTGTGTGGTTGCATATCAAAATAATAAATCTTGTAATTTACTGAATATTAACAATTTAAATTTAAAAGTTATGCAACTGAATGAAAAATTAAACACAGTAATGGGGTCTGGAAACCATTTGAAAACTGGAAAGAGGCGAAAAAGCCTACGATTAAGATTAAACTTTAAAAAACTGTTGATGACAGTTGGGTTAATGCTTTTCTGTTTGGGGGCAATGCCTGCTTTTGCGCAGAGAAAAGCGTATTCTCTGGAAAATGACAAACGTCAACAAAAAGAATTTCTAAAAAGAGAGCGTTCTCAACTCGTTCGAGAGTTTGACTTGAAAAAAGTAAAAGCAAACTTTAAAAGTAGCGATGAGGAAGACAGGTTGAATGCTGTAGAGATTTCAGGGTATTTCCCTGAAAATAATCTGACCAGTGATGTGGAAAACTCACTTTTGACGGACAAGTCGCCGGAAGTAAGACGGCAAAGTGCGAGAGCTCTTCAAATGATTGGCGACAAAAAGTCAATTCCTGTCTTAGTTTCTGCTTTGAAAGATAGCGACACAGATGTAAAAATATTTTCTGCATTAGCTCTTGCCGAGATGGACGAAAAAGAACAGTGTATGGCAGTAGCCAACGAACTTTGGAACAAAGGACAAAATGATAATCTTTGGTGGTATTGCCATTCAATATTCCGTGATGTCGCAACAACAGAAGCAATAAACAACTTGGCTTATGACTTAAATGACACAGACAAAAATATTGCTGCGAACGCGGCAATTTGTTTGGCTCAAATTGGGCAATCGGAAAAAGCATTCCCTTTTTTACAGCAGTCTTTAAACAATTCTGACAAGTATATACGAATGGCTGCTTTAAGTGGTTTGGCTTACATTGGTGATAATACCTCTTTAGAATTAATCAAATCTTGTATAAATGATGAAAGTATTCTTGTAAGAGATAGGGCTATTGGCATACTTCAAGACAATAATATTAATGTTAGCAATAATTCGCTTCATGCAACAACATCCTATTCATACAATACACAAGATGCAATAGACTATGCTTCATCTTGGTGTGATAGGAGAAATACAGCATATTATAAAGATTGGAGTTTTGGAGACAATTCAGATTGCGCAAATTTTGTATCTCAATGTTTGATTGCAGGCGGATTAAATTTGCAGGAGATTAAAAAGAGTTATGATGATAATGGTGATTACTTTTTTAGTTATGGATGTATTGTTCGTTGCGTGGAATTGTGGAATTTATTAAATAAATATCCAAATGCTGAATATTTGGGAGAACGCACTACTGCAACTTATCCTTCTGGTTTCACAAAAGGAGATATTATAATATGGTATCATCCAACTCTCAAAAGATGGAGACATACAGCAATAACCGGAAGCAGTAGCACCTCCAATAGCATTTACGCCCACGATAGTAACAGATGCGGTACAAATATGTATATGACCGGTTTTAGCAAAGCGGGTTTTTATCACATTAGTTCTGCTACAAATACTCTCCCGACAATAACAACTCCAAATTATGGAGATGTTTTTCGCGTTGGAGAAACTGTGCCTGTTTATGTTGGAGAATACAATGGAAACTGGAATAATATTAGAGTACGTTATCAAATATTGTTAGGCGAACCTGCTTTTAACGATAATGAACAAATTAGTAATGATTTGATTGCTAATCACAGAGACGGAACAAATTATTTTGACTGGACAATTTCATCTAATTCTGTATGGCTAAACAAATGGGTTAAAATTTTTGCTGAAAATACTGCAACAGGACAAAAATCAGCCCCACAATACATAAGAGTTGTTCCTGCGGGTACAAGTTTAATTCCAACCATATCTTCTCCAAGTGCGAATTGTACTACCGATGCTCCTTCTTATCACGTGGGCGAACAGGTAAATGTTACTCTTAACGGTTTTACAGGTATTTTAGCAGATTGGAATAGTAGAACCAAGGTAATATATGCTATTCTTTCAGGTACACCGCAATGCACTCAGTGGGATGAAAACATTTACCAAAATTCAAGTGTAAACAGTGGAGAGCCCTGCAAGTTTACTGCATACGAGGCTGAAAGTGGCGAAACTGGCGGTACGCTCAATACATATTTTTTTACTCCCGAAAATCGTTCGGCGTGGGAAGGCAGATGGTGCAAAATTATTGCCCAAAATCTATATGGCGGATGGTCTGAACAGCGATATATAAAGATAACACCAACTTTGGCAACTCTAACAGTTTCGCAAGGTATACTTTCTTTCAATCCAAATACTACAAGTTATACCGTCAATGTTGCAAACAGTGTATCGAGCATTACGCTTTCGGCAACAGCAAACAGCACTGCCACAACTATAAATATAGGTGGTACAAATACTAACAGCAGGAGTGTTGGTTTGAACGTTGGTACAAATACTCTTGAAATTAAAATAACAGGGAACAATGGAACAAGCAAAACATATACTGTAACGGTAAATCGAGCAGGAACGACACTTGTACAACAGCCCGATTTGCAACTTTCGGCTTTGTCTGCAAATGGGACTTTATACCAAAATCAAACAGGAAGTTTTATCGCAACACTAAAAAATAACGGCAATGCGGCTTACAATTCTCATTTATGGGTTTATCTTGAAAAAACAATTGTTTATACCCCAAATCAATTGATAGATGGAGGGGTAATTTCTATTGCCGCAGGCGAGACAAGAACGATAACCATTACAGGTACTATCAATTTGCCACCCGACCTTTATGCTTGTAATATGATACAAGACATAAATAATAATCCTTCTAATATGGTTACACGACAATTTGATGGAACTGTTCTCGGTGTACAAGTAACAGTAAAAGCACCAACTTATACGCTGAATTTCGATGCACAAGGCGGTAGCATAAGCCCGGCAAGTAAAACCGTTACTTACGGCTCACAAGTAGGAACGTTGCCCACACCCACCCGAGACGGCTACACTTTTGGCGGTTGGTGGACAAATACGAATGGCAGTGGTACGCAATATTTTTCTACCACTGTATATAACACGGCAGGCAATACTACAATTTATGCAAAATGGACAGCCAACACCTATACCGTAGCTTATTACGGAAACGGAAATACAGGAGGAAGTACTTCATCAAGCAGTCATACCTATGATGTAGCAAAAGCTTTGACAATTAATGGTTTTACAAGAGCTTATGCAGTAACATATAATTACAATGGGAATGGTTCTTCCAATACAACGGCAACAGCAACCTATACATTCAAAAATTGGAATACAGTATCGAGTGGAACAGGCACATCATATACAAATAATCAAAGTGTGACAAACTTATCGTCAACCAATGGAGCAACAGTACCACTGTATGCTCAATGGAATAGCGGGTCTGTAACTTTACCTACACCAACAAGAACCGGATATACATTTGCAGGTTGGTACACAGCATCAAATGGCGGAACAAGAATAGGAGGCGGAGGCGAAACCTATATACCGATAGCAAACATAACCTTATATGCTCAATGGACAACGACTCCTGCCCAGACTCAGACATATTATGTAGCAGGGGACGGCTCAACAGGAAATCCCAATTGGTGTGATGGAAAATCTTGGGATGCGGCAGGTAGTGTAATGTCCGGAAATCCGGCCGGTATAACCTTCAAGAATGTACCTGCCGGAACCTACGCTTTTAAAGTAACAAACGGCAGCTGGTTACAAAATTGGGGTGGATCTGCTGTTGCAGAAGAGTGTAGAGTACCGGGTGTTGAAGCCGGCGGAGATAATGTTGTTTTTACAATACCGGAAACAGCCGATATCACAATTACCTTTGACGGAACGAACATAAAATTGTATTCTTCCGTCGGTTTTGGAGAAAAGATAATTACGGTGTATACAGTGGTTGGAGATGCGGGTCTCTGTGGAGTAGCTTGGGACCCATCGAATACCGCAGGAGACATGACCTTATCCGCAGGAGTGTATCAAAAAATATACACAAATATTGTTGCAGGTACTTATGAATATAAAATAGTGGGCAATCATAGTTGGAGTGTGTATGAATATCCCTCCTCCGGTAATGCATCTGTTAAAGTATTTGAAAATAATTCTACAGTCACGATCACTTTTAATCCGGCAACAGAAGAATTGAATGTGCAAGTGTCGGGCGGAACGACTCCGTCGAGTATTACCGTTAAATGGAAAAATGATTTGGATTGGGACGACATGCATTTGTATGCATGGATAGAAGGTGTCGGCAATCTGTCGGGAGAATGGCCGGGTACGACGATGACCGTCGGTGTCGACGGTTGGTATTCGCATACGTTCGAAAATATTTCTTCTGTTAATGTTATTTTTAACAACGGCGGAAACAAAAAACAAACTGTTGATCTGAAAGATATATCATCCGACGTGTGTTACCGGATAGAACCGGAATTCAACATAGACGGTAACGGCAATGAAGTCCATAATGCGACAGAGATCCCGTGTTCCGGGACACAAATTAAAGAGGCGGGTCGTTCCGGAATAACGGTATATCCGAATCCTGCAACCGATTTCTTGTATGTTTCGGGAGCGGACGGCATTGAACGGGTGGTTATCCGAAACATCGCCGGAGTCCCGGTATCCGAATCCGGCGCAATTTCCGGAACGATAAACGTAAAAGACCTTTTGCCGGGCGTTTACTTTATGGATATCAAAACTAAATCGGGAAGCGAAACGGTAAAATTCATCAAGAAATAAGTAGCCGCTAAACGAGTAAATAAGTAGGCAAGTAACCGAGGTTGGCTTTGTGTCATCCGAAACTTGTCTACTAATTTACCTGTTTACTCGTATCTTTGCACCTTGGCGTTTAAACGATATTTTCAAGTTCATTATTTACTTAATCTTGACTTATCCGAATCGTCTATTTGGCGATCAACGGATTTTGATTTGCTGTTGCCGAATTTATAAGTAAGAGATATTTTAAAATTACGATTATCGTTATAAATATTTGATTTCCAGACAAAATTTGGGTATTCCTGTGTCCCTTTTGTACCGGATGTTTTTAAAATATCGCTGAAAGACAGGCTTATATTAAATTTTTGTTTTGGGAAAATAAACATTCCGCCAAGTGTTGAATAAGATAAGTGTTGAGTTTTCCAAAAACCATTCGTACTTGGAAATTCATAATAATAATTCAGGTAAATTCGATAGTTTTCTCCGATCTTATAGCTGTTACGTGATGATATAAAACTTCCATAACCTTTATTATATGCTGTGGTTAACTCAGGAATTGTTGATTTAGAATTGTTGTAATAGCAACTGTAACTATTGTAAGAACTTAATTTTTTTGTAATATTCCAATTATAACTAATATCCAATCCAAACGTTTTTTGCTCAAAAAAATTCTTCGGCGTAGATATTATTATCGGATTATTCATTTGTGCCATGGTGATATAGTCTGACCCATTTTTCAACAATGAAAAATAGACCGTCAATGAAAAATTACTTTTCAGAATATATGAAAATTCAATATAGTGTGTTTTTGAGGGATCTAATTGCGGATTTCCTTCAGAATAATTGTAAAAATCAATGTAGGTTCTGAATGGATTTACATCATAAAATACAGGGCGATCTATTCTTTTATTGTATCCTAATGAAAATGAGTTGTTTTCGTTTGGATTGTATGAAATAAAAATACTTGGGAAAAAGTCGTAAAAATTATTCATAAACAACGTATCTGTTGTTACGGAATTCCCTTTTGTTTTTGTCGTTTCATAACGCAACCCTGCTTTCGTGAAAAATTGATCGTTCCATTGTTTTTCTATCGAAAAATAAGCCGCATAAATATTTTCATGATAAATAAATTGATTGCTTTGATTTTCGTCCAAATCAGGATTACCGCCGGAAGTATCGTAAAATTTTATATCGCTGTTATTATTAAAATAAGAATATTTTACACCGGTTTCAATTTTATACCTTTTGAAAGGCAGTTCAAAATCGATATTCAAGGTATTGACTTTATAATTTGATTTTGAACGGTTGACAGCCGACGTTTGAGCAATAAACCGGTCGAAGTTTCCCGAATAGTTTTGCGATGTAAAATCACCGGAGTAGTTGTAATCTCTTTCCAAATAGTTATAATTCAATTTCATTTTTTTACCTAATGTGTCTAATTTCAAATCATAATAGGGTGAAATTGAAAAATAATTGTATTTGTTTCTGTCATTTGAAGGCAGATTTTGAGTCGAATCGATTTGGTTTGAATTATTTACGAATCTTACTTTTGATGCTGTTAATTGTTCTATATTCCACCAATCCGTATTAATAATCATTCCTATATTTGATTTTTTGAAAGTGTAATCAACATTCAAATTGCTTGAAAAGCCTTTTGAGTTGTCTTCTCTGTAAACTTTTGATTTTCTTGTTAAATCCGAAAAAATAACGTCAATATCAGAGTCGGCAGTTCTGATTTCTTTATCTGCAAAAAGATTTAACCCGACTGAAAGTTTGTCGGTTGAATATGTAAGATTACCGGAAGGCATATAACCGGCTTTTGTCCTTTGCACATAAGTTCCCGTTACGGATCCGTCTAATCCGATATTGGTATTCTTTTTTAAAACAATATTGATCAGCCCGCTGTTTCCTGCCGCGTCAAATTTTGCAGGCGGATTGGTCATCAATTCGATTTTTGCAATATTTTCCGAACGCAACGTTTTCAGATAATTTTCCAAATCGCGTCCTTCCAAATTAAGCAAACGATCATTCACCATCACCAACACATTGCTTTTTCCTATTATTTTTAAGGTTTCGCTTGAAGGGTCTATTTTCGGTACGTTTTTTAAAATTTCAATTGCACTTGTCCCGGTAGTAAACATGCTGTTTTCCACATTGAAAATAAGCCTGTCGCCTTTTCTTTCAATCAATTTCTTTTGCTCTGTAATTATAACTTCCTCTAATTGTCTTGAAGTGTATTTTACTGTAATGGTACCTAAATCAAGACTTTGCGTAAGATTGATATTTTGTGAATAAAGTGTATCTCTCAGTTGTTTGACCAAAAAGGAATAAGCATCAGGCACAAGATTTTTAAAGACAAAATCACCTGTAACATCGGTTAATTCGCTTGTAATGACTTGATTATCCAATAAAAGAAGTACTTCGGCAGCATCAATGGGCATATTCTTTTGGTCGGCTATTTTCCCCGAAACAGTCAGGTTTTGAGAAAAAGCATTTATTCCCCACACGAATAAAAAGGATATAATCCATGTCGATGTTTTCATTTTTTATTTTGTAAAACTTTATGCGACAAAGGTAAAATCATATTTTTTTCTAAAAAAACCAATTTTCTCCGTTTTTTTTATTTTTTTAAAAATGAACTATCTATACAAGATGATTTTTAAACTTGAATAAGTATGAAAACAAAACTCATAAAAGCACGCAAAAACAAACGCTTCTCGCGTGAAGATATTGCTGCGCACTTGAAAATAAGCCCTACCCAATACAGACGTAAAGAAAAATGGATGAGGTAAAAATTTACGACGACGAATGGGAAAAAATCGCCAAATTGCTTGAAGTCCCCGATCGAAGAAATTTATGAAGAAAGCAACAGTGTGCCGCAAAATATAGAAAATTTAGAAAATATATCAAGCAGTTATATTGGAAATCACAATTTATTTTGTAACGTTCCGGAATTTATTCTACAAGATTTACACGATATGATAATTACATTGCGTGAAGAAAACAAACAACTAAAGGAACAGTTAGAGAACAAGATTGTTAAATAACACTGAAATCCACAACGGGATATTTCCGGAAATCTGACCGACTAAAATTTGTGACATAATAATTTTTTGTTGTTATAGACCCAACCCTTACAACCAAATCGCAAAATCACCATTCATTTTTCTTTCAATCGTTCGGCATTTTCGGCAACAATTTTTATTCTTGTGGTGTGATTTTTTTACAGATTATTAAATGCATCCCAATCAAAATTTCAGGAGATAATCCATCGGCTGAGCCGGCGTTCTTCTGCACTGAATTCCACGCCGACCTTTACGATTTTCCGCCCCTCGGCGGTATAGGGTATCGGATACTCTTTGTCGTCAATTTGTTGTAAAGCGTCTTCCGCCGTACCATTAGTGTCTGTTTTAAACTCGAAAACAAAGACGGTATCCGACGTTTTTACCACTGCATCGGCGCGACCTTTCGCAGTTTTCACTTCCGTTTGTACGAACTGTCCCATCAGCGTGAACAGCAGATAAAAAACCAATTGATAGTGCCGTTCCGTGCGGTCGCTCAAATCGTAGGGTATGGCGGCGAACATTGCCTGCATCCGGCTCATAAAACCGTCGGTATTGCCCGCCATTAAATCACGGATAAAATCGCCTGCGTAAAATGCGTTCAGCAAAATACTGTCGGCAGGCGCGTAAGCAGGCAGCAGATTGCGCAAAAAACCGTATTTCACTTCTTCATTCGGAAATCCCA
>JGI24699J35502_11134130_pt1 | contig 34690 bp, 23 predicted proteins | sample TergutMp193P4_FD_35502 | JGI IMG/M metagenome (IMG submission 35502)
TTGATTTTTTTTTTTTTTTGTTACATTTTATTAACTTATCTTCGCCCCCGAATATCAATGCTCTGATTTTGAAGAGAAAAGGTATTCACACTCACATTTGATTCATTCATTTTGATGCCCTGCGCCGGAATTTGATTTTGCACTTTTTTGTCGTGACGACAAAGAAATACAAAACCGGTGCAGCAGGCATCAAAAATGAAGTCCGGAGCCCCCGACTTCCGAAGGGGGAGTGAAAGCGGGTTGATGAATGAGAGTGTAAATGACTGAATATAAGAGTTTTTGACAATGAATAACTCCTCTGATATTCCCTTTTTGGGGATTAGGAGATCTTTAATAATAAACCATCCCTCTTAAAGTACCCTTCCGATATCCCCTCCGGGAAGGGGCTTTAGAGGCTTTAAACAACGAATGAATGAAAAAACAATTTTCCTATTTGTATCTTACAAAAACCGTTTTCATTTTTTGTATGGCGGCAGTGTTTTGTAACCGCCTTCCGGCACAGGGAAGCGAACAGTTGAAGGCGAATGTCGACAATGTGTTCGTGGAACCTGGTCAGACAATGTTTTGGGATGTGCTGAACAACGATTTTCCCGGCGACTGCTCTCCCGGCGGACTGACCGTAAGCATCCTCCAACCTCCGACCCGTGCGACGCTCTGGTCGGTGAATGCGGCGAATCAGATTCGTTACCGCGCCGTAACAAATTATTTGGGAAAAGATTCCCTGATTTATCAAATCGAATGCAACGCCGGCGGCATAAGCCTGACTTCGTCGGCTAAAGTGTATGTCAACATCGGCAGTCAACCGGATAACATGTTTACGAATGTCTGCTATGCGCCGATACCGGAAATCGACTGGCAGATAAAACAATCGGCAATATCCGCCGAATTGGTACCCATCGCCATAACACCTTTGACCGGGGATGTGGACGGGGACGGGAATATCGAGATTGTCACAATGAATTATAATGCCGACTCTTTAGCTATTTATCAGGCCGACGAGATATTAATTTTCGGATACGATGAAGCTTTGACAAATCCGTTGTTTGTAAAGTACCGGATTCCCATACCCACAACATCTACCATTTCAAATCCGATGGCCATTGCCAATGTCGACGGAAATAAATATGCTTCCGTCTTTCTGGTGACTACGGCAACATCCGGATCCGATGCCGGGGTATTGATCAAATACTCTTTCGACGGCGCTTCCTGGGGCGAAAGCTGGCGGGTGCCTTACACCATTGATTACAGTTGGAAAGGAGGTACCCCTGTTGTGGCAGATTTTGCGGGAACGGGAAAAGCACAGGTGGTTGTCTTTGACAAGGTATTCAATGCACAAGACGGAACATTGCTCGTCGACGGCGGGTTCTTCGGGGACGGGAATTCGGGATACAATTTCGGGCGGATTCCCCATTACGGAAGTATCAGCGTCACTGACAGATTTCCTTCGTATACGGCTGCCGATATTGATAATGACGGAATTCTTGAAATCATAGGCGGAAATTGTGTTTACAAGATAAATATCAGCAATCCCGATGCGTTAGATGCAGGAAATACTTATACCCTCTTTCAAACGGCGCCGGAAGTCGGAAACGGCGCCATCGGCATCGCGGATATGGACGGAGACGGGTTTCTGGATGTTGTCGTCACGTGGAGGGTAACTCCGAATACGAATGATAATGGAAGGATGGCTGTTTACAATCCGAGAACCGGCGCACTGCTTTCTTCCGTCATTACGGGAATACCGACAATGAACGGTTTATACGGGCCTTCCGTTCCGTTTATCGGGGATATTACCGGAAACGGACATCCCGAAATCGTGTTTACCGGATGTAATATCATGGAGGCTTATGCCTACAATCCCGCATTGCCCGTTGCAGACAGATTGACACTGCTCTGGACTCTGCCGACTACCGATGTGTCGGCTTCCACCACCATGTCCTTATTCGATTTCAATCAGGACGGTATTTCGGAGCTTATTTACCGGGATGAAACCGATTTACGCATTATCAACGGAAGCATGAAAAGCCATGTCACCGGAAACGATACCATTGTTTATAATCTGGCGAGTTTTAACAGAGTACGGTCTACGACACTCAATGAATATCCGATCGTCGCGGATGTCAACGGAGACGGGGCCGCCGAAATCATCACCACGGGACATACTTCCGCCACCAACTGGTCGGGTTACCTTCGTGTTTTTGCCTCAGCGGGCGTACCCTGGGCGTCTACCCGCAATGTCTGGGACAATTTTTATTACAACCCGGTTTACATCAACGACGATCTGACGGTACCCCGGCATCCGATCAACCCCGCAACGATTTTCTACGACGAGGACACGGGCACCCAAAACCGTCCGTTCAACAATTTCCTGCAACAGGCCACGATGCTCAACGAGGAAGGGAGGATGCTTTATCTGGTTCCCGACCTCCGTTTTTCTTCGTTCCGTCCGACCCTGCGCCTCAATGAGGTCCTCAACCGGTTGGAAGTGACCATGCAGATCGGCAACGACGGCGACGCAAAATTTACCGGCCCGCTGGATGTCAAGACCTATGTGTATGACGGCGCGACCGGAACCTATACACTGATTAACGCGACCCTGATCGATACCGATCTGGAGATCAACGAGTACAAAACGCTTACCTATTACATTCCGGATTATTCGGGGATCGTTTTTCCCCCGTACGACCGCTGGCTGATCTATCTGAATGCCGTGAACAACGGTTCTTCGGAACCGACGGGTTATGCGACGACGGAGGAATGCCGCTTCTGGAACAACTACTCCGCGAACGTTTCGTTCAGTCACGGGGAACGGGTGATGTGCCAAGGAAGCATCGAGACGCTTTGCCTCACGCCCGCGGACACGTACCGCTACGAGTGGTTCGATTCGGGCGGGCGCTACCTTCAAGACGGCGATTGCCTGACGGTGACCAAGGATGCCTCTCCCGATCAGTATTATCTGGTAAACGCCTACACCAAAGACGGCAACAAGCTGCTGACGCAGGTGCCCGACACGGCGCATGTTTATTTGGCGCCCGATTCGCTGGTGTGGACAGGTTCGGGCGGGACGCGCGACTGGCACGATCCGCTGAACTGGTACAATCCGGATGCACCCGTTCCGGATCCTTACCCGAATGCCTCCATTCCGCGGAAGTGCACGGATGTGCTGATCCCCGACGGGTTGACCATTTATCCCGATCTGTCGGATTTGTCGACGGATTACACCGACTACCGGAGCGAATGCGCGAACATTCACTTCAAACACGGGGGCGAGGTGACACGCACCGACAGTCTGGATTACGATGCGGCGTATGTGGAACTGGTATTGAACGGAAACCGGATGTATATGCTTTCGGCGCCGCTCCGGAGCTTTTATCCGGGCGATTATTACGTGACAAATCCCAATCCGTTCAAAGACAATTACGGTGATTCATTGTTTGTTTACACGTACCTGTGGTCGCGGACGAATCCCGAAACGGCGAAATACATCGACGGGGATTGGACGGGGGCGTTCAACAATCCCGAATATCCGATAGGCCCGGGCGTCGGTCTGGGCGTGTGGGTGGACGATCTTCAACCGTTAGGCGTTCATCAGCCCGACACCTTTAATTTTCCGAAACACGATCCGACGTACACGATGTACGACCGGGACGGGAATCCGAAGCAAACCCGCAACACCCCCCGCCCTGCGGGAACGACGTTGTACGGAGTGAATGCCCCCACCGAACACCTGTTCATTTACGAACCGGTACTGAACCGGAACACGGGCGACGTGAGACTGGACGTTTCGGCCTCAGGCACGGACAAACAGGCGCTGGTCGGCAATCCGTTCATGGCGCATCTGGATTTCGATGCATTTTATGCAATGAATTCGTCCAAAATCATGAATTATTACCGGGTCACGGACGAGAACGGGAATATCGTCTCCTACACGGCGGGCGGGACGTCCACAGGCGCCGTGAACCGTTACATCGCCCCGATGCAGTCGTTTCTGGTGACGGCCAAAGGAAACTTTTCGGAGCTGTATGCGAACGTGGAAATGACGGCGTCCGATCCGGGTGAAAGACTCCGCTCGTCCGGGGAAAAGGAAGAACGTCAAATCCTGAGCGTGGAAGTGTACCGCAACGGGAAAAGCAACAAGTCGCTGTTGATCCTGAGTCCTTCGTCGAGCAACCTGTACGAAGAGGACAGGGACGTGGTCAAGGCGTTCACGGGAAGCGACACGACGCCGGTATCGGTTTATACGGTCTCCTCCGACGGCATGTTTCTGGATGTGAATTACTCGGAAAATCCGGAGGACCTGATCGTTCCGCTGGGTATCCGCACCTCCGAAAAAGGGACGTTCCGGCTGAATTTCGGCGGGTTGACGAGCTTTGCCTCCGGTTACGACATTTTCCTGAACGAGACTTCAAACGGAAACATCGTCAATCGTTACAACTTGCGCAACGGTTCGATACACGAATTTGAAAAGACAGACGGGGAAACGTTTGTAACCGACCGTTTTTACCTGTCGTTTGTGAAAGAGGGGACGGACATCCGGAATGCGGAGGCAAAGGACCCCGGTATCGAGTCGGCGGTTGCCGGGGGGATTCTGCGCGTGTTCACGACGGACGGCAGCCCGCTTTACGAGGTGACGCTTTACGATTTGCAGGGCCGGATGATCACATCGCGCAAAGGGATAAACGCACCGGAGGTACGGATTCCCCTTCTGGGACGGAACATCTGCATCGTCCGTGCAACGGGTCAAAACACGAGCCGTTCGATGAAAATATATGCAAGGTGATGCAATTCGCACAGATTTCACGGATTTCACGGATTTTTTGACGAAAACGGTGAATATCACTCGAAATCTGTGAAATCCGTGAAATCTGTGCGAAAATAAATTTTGACTTCACCAGAATATTTAAAGACAGTTTCTTAAAATTAAAAAATAAAAAAATTAACGTATGAAATCAATGTATAAATACGCGGTATTGACCGCAATAATCATGACAACCTTTTCAACCCGTTCGCAAGGGCAGGAAAACCTTTCGTTGTCGATCGGATTCGAAGATGCTGCCCCCGCTTCGATCGACGGGGTGTATTGCGACGGGAACATCGAAATCGAGACAAGGAATGTCGAATCCCGCCCGGTTTACGACCGGTGTTTCGGCGTGATCGGCTCGCCCGAACGCTCGTCGCTGTACTTGAACGGAAACCCGGTGTATTCCGCCGACCGGTTCGCATACATCCTGATCCGGAACAAGGGATCGAAAGACATACTCCGGGTCGTATTGAGAGGGGTGTCGAACACGGGGAGCGATGCCGTTCTGACGACGGAATTTTCGGAGGAAGCCGATCCGTCTGAATCGGATTACGAGATTGACGACACCATGCGTTTTCCGTCCGACGCAGCGGACGTGGAATGTGTGGAGAACAGCACGGGCACGGGCGGCTGGTGGCCTTCGGGTATCAAGACGATCCGTTTTATGCACAGCAACCGTTACGCAAACATGAACACGACAAATCCTCCCCGTCCGTGCATCCAGTCGCTGGAGATTTATACCGACGGCACATACACCTCCCTGCCGGAGCAGCCGGAAACAGGCGCTTTCCGTTCCGGGGTGAAGGACAACGAGTTGTATCTGACGGAAGAAGCTTCGACGCTTGAAATTTACACGGTGTCAGGCATGTTGATCAAGAAAACGGCAAACGTCCGGAGTCTGCCGCTGAACACCTTATCGGGAGGCGTTTACCTCATCAGGGCGGAAAGCCGTTCGGGTGAAACGTTAATAACGAAGATCGTCCGGTGATCTTCAAACAAAAATACAATCAAATGAACATGAAAAAAATGAATGGAATGAATGAAAATAAAAAGACGACCCGCGTGCGGATATTGACAATGCTTCTTCTTTTGTCGGCGGTATCCGGTGCGGGAGCGTTTTCGCTGCCGTCGGATAAAATCCGGGCAACGGAAGAAAAGCGGGAATTGTATCAGGATAAGAAGACGGTGTCGGAAGAAAGTTTCCTGTGGGAAAAACAAAAATCCGCAACAGAAAAAGACCCCGTCGTGTCAGACGACGACACCAAACTGTCCGCCCCGCCTCCGGGCGAAGACGGCAATCCCCAGAAGATTGTGCCCGTGCCGTTGGACGGCCCCGAAGTGCCGGTATTTCTCCTGTTGTCGGCATTTTTGGCCGGTTATTACCGCAAAAAACATCGCTTGTAAACAAGTGAACGAGTAAACGGGTGAACGAGTTAAGGCTGAAAGTCTTAAATCAAACGGCGTGGGGCGTTGCCCTACGCTGTTATACATAGGCTTCAGCCTTTGCCGTAAAACCATTTCAATATCCCCCCTTCGGGATTAGGGGGCTTGTATTCCCGCCGTGGCGGACATGAGATTATCTAAATCAACATCAGGTCGAAATACATCAGTTTTGTTTTAAGTTCTTTTTCCTGTGGCAAACCGATATGTTTTTTCTCTTGCCCGTCGGATGAAAAAAGTGTCCTGAAACTGTTCGCTTCGTAGAATTTCAATGTTGCTTCGTTATTGTAGGCATCTACGGTGAGATAGCGACAAGCCGTTTTATTGACGGGGTCGAGCATCCAACTTTTGATAAAGTCTATCAATTCCGTGCCTACGCCTTTACCGCCATATTCTTTATCGACTCCCAATCTGCCTATCAGGGTTGCCGGATAACTACTTAAACTTTTTCGTACGGAATGTTTTCCGTTGCTCAAAAGAAACCCCATATGCTCTAAAAGGGTAATGTACCGTGCTTTTTGGCATCTTCGATAATCCCTTTATACGAAGCGATTGCTTCTTTAGAGAGCGGTTGTGTACCCCGTTTCTTTTCGTTTTCCTTTGCTTCTTTTATGAACCGGCGGGCTGCTTCGCCTTCCAGCACCGGTATTCCTCTGATCGGCATCGCCATAATTATTACATTTTTTGAATGATTATTACGACACAAAGATACGAAATCAATTAATAATTACGATAACTGCGGAATTCGGAATTATTAGTTTTGCGTTAACTTTTAACATCCGCCATTAAATTATGGATATACAATTATATACAAGCATTCTTTGATTTTTTGATTTGAAAACCTGTAATTTTACGTTTTTTTTGCGTAAAATTATGAATACAGGCTATCGCAGTCCGTAGGACTGAACCCCCGATAAACTTTGCAAGAGGTTATCCACCTTTCACGCCTACAGTGTGTTGCCGCTCCTTAATAACCCATATACTCTTTCAGAGTATTCTGACGGAATCAACTGCATTCGTTCGGTTTTGTGACATCCGAAACTTATTTACTTGTCAATTTGTCTACTCGTCTACTTGTCTGCTCAGGATACTGTGTACCCTTTTTATTCTTGAATTAACAAAATATCAAAAACGTTATTCCGGAACAAAAGAAAAGCGTATTTTTGTAAGATTAATTACAAAAACGTACCGCTATGAAACGATATTTTGTTGCATGCTTATTTCTTTCAATAATCGGAGTCGCTTTATTGGGAACTTCTTGCCGGAAAAAACACTCATTATCGGGCGATAATGAGATCAAATTTGATTCTGTCCGAATCACGGCAATACAATACTTATTTAACGATACGACAAAGCCGAATTGTAATCTGGATCTTCAATTTGTATATCCGGCAGCATACAAAAACAAGAAAATATTAGATTCCATTCGAGTCTGGTTTATCGAATGCTTTTTCGGGAAAGAGTATTCGACATTTTCCCCCGAACAGGCGGCCGACCGGTTTAAAGCCGATTATCTGGCCGAATACAAAAACGTTGAAAAAGAATATTCGGACGATCAAGCCCGGAATGCCGATGAAGAATTTGTTCCGGTAAGCTGGTATTCGTATTACCTGACAGGCAATGTAAAAATCGAATTTAATAAAAACGATTTATTGTGTTTCCTTGTTTATAACGATATTTATAACGGAGGCGAGCATGGAGTCCATTCCTACTTGTATTATACCTTGAATTTGGAGACCGGAGAACGGCTGACGGAAAAAGACATTTTCAAGGAAGATTATCAGGAAGAATTAAGCAACCTGTTGGTGACCGCATTGGAAAAACAAAACAATGTTTCTTCGCGGGAGGAATTATCGGATTTGGGATATGTCGGAGCGATCGAACTTCTTTCAAACGACAATTTCATCATCGGGGAAGAAGGCATCACCTATTTATATAATGAATATGAAATCGCTTCTTACCTGATGGGAGCAGTCAAGATATTTATTCCGTACAGTTCAATGAAAGAGATTTTGAAACCCGGAACATCCGTTGCCGAATTGGCCGGCATGTGAGAAGTTGTGTTTTAGGGAATTGCGGAAGCGTTAAGTAAATACGACATGAATATTATTTTAAAATATTTTCCTTCGTTGACGGAAAAGCAAATCGATCAATTTTCGGCATTATACGGCTTGTATGCCGATTGGAATGCCAAAATCAATGTGATTTCCCGAAAAGACATCGAAAACTTGTACGTCCGGCATGTGTTGCATTCTTTAGGAATTGCCAAACTGTTGACATTCAGAAGCGGAACGTCGATTTTGGATGTGGGAACCGGCGGAGGATTTCCGGGAATACCTTTGGCGATCTTATTTCCCGAAGTGACCTTTTGTCTGCTCGAGAGCATCGGCAAAAAAATAAAAGTGGCGGCTGAAATTGCTCAGGCAACGGAACTGACGAATGTCAGCTTCCACCGGTGCCGTGCCGAAGACGAAAAAGATAAATTTGATTTTGTTGTCAGTCGTGCCGTGATGCCGCTACCCGATTTGTTGAAAATTGTTCGCAAGAACATTAAAAAAGAACAACAAAACGCACTTCCGAACGGAATTATTTGTTTAAAGGGCGGAGAATTGCAACCTGAAATTCGTCCTTTTCGCAACATGGTGATGGTTACCGATTTGAGTGATTATTTTGAAGAAGAATATTTCGATACGAAAAAAATGATTTATTTACCGGTAGGATAACCGGTTTGCGGCCCGCGGGGTACGAATCCGGGCCGTGACCGTGTTTCCTGCGAGGGACAAAATGATTAAAAAATAGTATGAATATAAAACAATTTGAGTTCAATCCGTTTTCCGTAAACACTTATATATTGTATGACGATACAGGCCGGGGTGTGATGATTGACGCGGGAATGTATTCGGACAAAGAAAAAAAGGAAACGGCGGCATGGATCAAAAATTATGATTTGCAGTTGAAACATTTGTTGAATACCCATTTGCATTGCGATCATTTATTGGGAAATCCGTTTATGTTGAAAGAATTCGGCATAAAAACAAAAGCGCACGAAGGAGACCGTTTTTTATTGGACAGCGTGAAAGATCAGGCTGCCATGTTCGGTCTGTCGATGAGTGACGAAGAAATCTTGGTCGACTGTTTTTTGAAAGAAGAAGAAGCGGTAACTTTCGGAAATGCTTCTTTACAAGTCATTCATGTGCCTGGACATTCTCCGGGAAGCGTGGTGTTTTATTCCGAAGCTGACAAGTGCCTGTTTGCCGGCGACGTTCTTTTTCGCGGAAGCATCGGACGAACGGATCTTCCCGGCGGAAATTATGAAGAATTGATCTCCGGCATCCGGAAAAAACTGTTTATCTTGCCGGACGACACCGTTGTTTATTCCGGACACGGCCCGTCGACAACTATCGGACGCGAGAAAAAATACAACCCGTTTTTTCCCCCGGCCCGTAACACATAATTATTAACTCTTAAGCATGCCGCAAAAAACAATTTATATTTTAAATGCCAAGTCACAAAGACGAAAAGACGCAAAGTTTAAATTCTTTGCGACTTTGTGCCTTTGGGACTTCGCGGTTGAAATAATTTAAATTAAATTCTGCCATGTACTTAACTCATAATTCACAGCTCTTCATGGGAACCGAACGCTTTTTTACCCGTCATATCGGTATTCGGGAAAATGATTGGGATGAAATGCTCGAAAAAATCAAGGTATCGTCATTGGATGAATTAATAGATCAGACCATCCCCGAAAACATTCGTTTGAAAAAAACGCTTAATTTGCCGAAAGCCCTGTCGGAAGATGACTATGCCGAACATATCGGATTATTGGCCGGTAAAAACAAAGTATTTACCTCCTACATCGGGATGGGTTGGTATGAAACAGCCACGCCCGCCCCGATATTGCGGAATGTATTTGAAAATCCCTGTTGGTACACTTCCTACACGCCGTATCAAGCCGAGATTTCACAAGGCCGCTTGGAAGCCTTGTTGAATTTTCAGACCATGGTAAGCGATTTGACCGGATTGCCGTTGTCAAACAGTTCATTGTTGGATGAAGCTACAGCCGCCGCCGAAGCCGCAACCATGATGTTCGGCCTTCGAAGTCGTGAAAAACAAAAATCAGGAGCGAATATTTTATTGGCGGATAAAAATATTTTCCCGCAAACCTTGGCCGTTTTGCATACCAGATGCATTTCGCAGGGGATAGAGTTGAAAATTTCGGATTGTCAAGCCTTCGAATTTTCCGGAAAAATATTCGGCGTGATGCTTCAATATCCCGATGCAGACGGAAAAGTGGAAAATTACAGCCGGTTAACCGAAAAAGCGAAAGCCGCCGATTGTAAAGTTGCAGTTGCAACGGATTTACTTTCGCTGTGCCTGCTGGTTCCTCCCGGAGAATGGGGGGCGGATATCGCATTCGGCAGCTCCCAAAGATTCGGAGTGCCGATGTATTACGGCGGACCTTCGGCGGGGTTTTTCTCGGCAAAAGATGAATATAAACGCCACATGCCCGGGCGGATTATCGGCATCTCGAAAGATGCATACGGAAAACAAGCCTTGCGCATGGCGTTGCAAACCCGGGAGCAACACATCAAGCGGGAAAAGGCGACATCCAATATTTGTACGGCTCAAGCGTTATTGGCAACAATGGCAGGCTTTTATGCCGTTTATCACGGGCCCGACGGATTAAAAAACATCGCTTCGGGAGTGCATTCCATCGCCGTGTTTTTTGCGGAACAAGTCGGAAAATTGGGGTATAAACAACTCAACAAGAACTATTTCGATACGTTGAAATTGCAGCTTCCTTCGAATGTGTCCACGGAGGTGTTGCGTCATATCGCTGTTTACAAGGAGATCAACCTGCGTTATTTCGAAACGGGAGAGGTTGGTATAAGTTTCGACGAAACAACGAGTATTCGGGAAGTCAATGCTTTGCTTTCGGTTTTTGCATCGGCGGCCGAAGTCAATTGGACGGCTCAACAAGAAATTCCGCAAACGTCGATACTCGACGAGGAATTTGTTCGTACAAGCCGGTTTTTGCAGGACGACGTTTTTCTTCAATATCATTCGGAAACTGAATTGATGCGTTACATCAAAAAATTGGAACGAAGGGACATTTCCTTGACCCATTCGATGATTTCGCTTGGTTCGTGCACCATGAAACTGAATGCGGCGTCGGAACTTCTTCCGCTGAATCATCCCGGATTCAGGAATATCCACCCTTTTGCTCCGGCCGATCAGGTGGAAGGATACCGCGAACTGACCGGCAATTTGTCTGAATATTTGGGTGAAATCACAGGATTGCCGGGAGTCAGTTTGCAGCCTAATTCCGGCGCCGCCGGAGAATATGCCGGGCTTCGGGTGATTGGTGAATACCTGAAAAGCATCGGGCAGGAGCATCGCAATACGGTGTTGATTCCGGCATCGGCACACGGAACAAATCCGGCGAGCGCGGTACAGGCCGGATTTGAAGTGGTTGTCGTAAAATGCGATGAGAACGGGAATGTGGACATCGATGATTTACGCGGAAAAGCGGAATTGTACCGGAACCGGTTGGCCGCATTCATGATTACCTACCCTTCGACACACGGTATTTTTGAACCCGGGATAAGGGAAATGTGCGAAATGATTCACCGCTATGGAGGACAAGTGTACATGGACGGCGCCAATATGAATGCACAGGTCGGGTTGACTAATCCGGGATTTATCGGAGCCGATGTGTGCCATTTGAATTTACATAAAACATTTGCCGTTCCCCACGGCGGAGGCGGGCCGGGTGCGGGGCCTATTTGTGCGGCAAAACATTTGATCCCGTTTTTACCGCAGCATCCCGCTGTTTCAGGAACATTGAACACCGTTTCTTCGGCACCTTTCGGAAGTGCGGGAATTTTACCCGTTTCTTACGGATACATCCGTATGATGGGGGCCGACGGCTTGACGGCTGCCACTAAAATCGCAATTTTGAATGCCAATTATCTGGCAGCCTTCTTTGACGATACTTATGGTGTTGTTTATAAAGGAAAAAACGATCGTGTCGGGCATGAAATGATCTTGGAATGCCGGAAGTTGAAGGTAAGTTCCGGTATTTCGGAAACCGATGTTGCCAAACGATTGATCGATTATGGATTTCATGCTCCGACATTATCATTTCCCGTGGCGGGAACGCTGATGATCGAACCGACCGAGAGCGAAAGTCTGGCCGAATTGAAGCGTTTTGTCGAAGCGATGCATTCGATTTATGATGAAATAAAAGAAGTGGAATCCGGCGTTGCCGATAAGGAAGACAACGTTTTGATTAATGCGCCTCATCCGCAGTATGAAGTTTGCGCCGACGAATGGAATCATTCTTATTCCCGTCAAAAAGCGGCATTTCCTTTGGAACGGATTCAAGAGAACAAGTTTTGGGTCAATGTTGCGCGGGTGGATAATGCCTTCGGCGACAGAAATTTAGTTGCGACAAGAACTTATAGGTAACAAAAAAACAAACAACTGAATTAGAGCGACTTGTATTTTTGTTATTTTTATGGAGCTGTATGTAAAATATTGGAATTTACTGATCGACTAAAATTTGAGACGTCAAAAAAGGTTGTAAATTTTTAAAGGCGGCAAACACGCCGTAGGCATGAAATCCGGATAAACTTTGCAAGAGGTTATTCATGTTTCAGTCTTACGGACGTACGATAGCAGGTGTGTCGGAGGGGGGTACTCTAAATTAATTTTTTCATTATGTTCAACTCATTTGGAAATATATTCCGCCTGACTTCGTTCGGCGAATCTCACGGTTCCGCCATCGGAGGAGTGATTGACGGATGCCCTTCGGGAATTGAAGTGGATCTTGAATTTATTCAATCCGAACTGGATCGTCGTCGTCCGGGACAATCGGCCATCACCACGCCGCGTAAAGAAGATGACCGGGTCGAGTTCCTTTCCGGAATTTACGAAAGTAAAACAACCGGCACGCCGATCGGGTTTATCATTGAAAATACCGATCAACATTCGTCCGATTACGATGACATGAAAGATATTTTCCGTCCTTCCCATGCCGATTATGTTTATCAAACGAAATACGGCATCCGCGATCACAGAGGAGGAGGAAGGTCTTCGGCCCGGGAAACGATTGCGCGTTGTGTTGCCGGAGCCATAGCCAAGACGGCCCTGAAACAATTGGGAATAACCGTGACGGCCTATACCTCGCAAGTCGGCCCGGTGAAAGTAAATCGTTTTTACAAAGAATTGGATTTGTCGTTGGTCGAATCGACGCCCGTTCGTTGTCCCGATCCTGAAATCGCGGCTCAAATGATCGAGTTGATCAAGCGGGTCAAATCAGAAGGCGATACCCTCGGCGGAACCATCACCTGTGTTGCAACCGGAATACCCGTCGGGTTGGGAGAACCGGTATTCGGCAAATTACATCAGGCATTGGGAAGTGCCATGTTGAGCATCAATGCCGTAAAAGGATTTGAATACGGCAGCGGATTCGAAGGCGTTCAATACAGAGGTTCTCAAATGAACGATGTGTTTTACAAATTCGAAACGGGAGGCATCAGAACCGGAACAAATAATTCCGGGGGCATTCAAGGCGGCATTTCAAACGGAGAAGATATTTATTTCAAGGTCGCTTTTAAACCGATTGCCACCTTGTTGAAAGAACAACACACCGTTGACAAATCCGGGAATGAAACCATTCTGAAAGCACGAGGCCGTCATGATTCATGCGTTCTTCCGCGAGCCGTTCCCATTGTGGAGGCCATGACAGCCATGGTTCTTTTGGATTATTATCTGATTGCAAAAACAAGAACGCTTTAAAAAATGTTATGATATAGCCTGTTATTCCTTGAAAATGAACATAGAAGAAATAAGAGAATATTGTTTGTCTTTTAAAGCGGTCACGGAACACTTTCCGTTTGACGAGTTTACTCTTGTGTTTAAAGTAATGGATAAAATGTTTGCATTGATTCCGCTTGACGTTGCCGAAAAAAGTATAACCCTGAAATGTGATCCTGAAAAAGCCGTTGAATTAAGATCCCGACATGATGGTGTAATTCCGGGATATCATTTCAACAAAAAATATTGGAATACGGTGTATATCACACCAGATTTATCCGATAAACTGCTGAAAGAATGGATTTCGGATTCATACGATGAAGTGGTGAAAAAATTTTCGAAGCCTAAACAAAAACAATTAATTGAATTATAAATGGGAAAAAAAATTCAAGACATTATCATATTCTTAAATGAAACGACATCGACCAACAGGTACCTGCAAGATTTAAGTCAAGTCGAAAAACTGATGGAAGGAACCAGCGTATTGGCATTGTATCAGACGGCAGGACGAGGACATGACCGAAACCGGTGGGAATCGGAAAGAGGAAAAAACGTTCTGCTCAGTTCGATTTTTTATCCGGATGTATTGCCTGTGACCAAACAATTCTACTTGTCGGAAATAACGTCGGTAAGTATTTTACAGGCATTAAAAGAAGAAACGGACTCATTTGACCAAAAGGCGGCTTCGGAATTTTCGATCAAATGGCCGAACGATATTTATTGGCGCGACAAAAAAATTGCCGGCATTTTGATTGAAAACGTGATTGAAAACAATCGGATCAAACAATCGATTATCGGAGCCGGAATTAATGTCAATCAGGAAAAATTTGTGTCGGATGCTCCGAATCCGGTGTCTCTCAAACAAATTTTCGGAATGGATTTCAACATCCATCTGATATTCACCCGAATAATTAAGAATCTGCATTTTAATTATATCAAATTTTTGAAAAACGAATTACCGGACATCCATTCGTTCTACATGGACAATCTGTACCGGAAAGACGGAATGCATCCTTATCAAACAAGCGACGGCGAAAAATTTTACGCTTCCGTCAAAAGAATCGAACCGTTCGGGGCTTTGGTTCTCGAAACAGAAGACGGCGGCGAAAAATCGTTCCTGTTCAAAGAAATTGAGTTTCTTGAATGAAGGAATGTCGGAAGATTATTAATATAAAAAATGAGATGCATATTTTTCATGTCGGTATCCACCACGCTGTCGCCCGCTTATCTTAATGCCCGGAGATCCAAAGCTCTCATTACTTGCCGTATATTTTCACTTCCTTTTTATAATTTTACGCAATTATTGCGCAATTAGTTCATAATAACTCCTGCTCCATAACCTGTATTTTTAAGTATCTCAAACTTACTTGTCAATTCTATTAATTCTGTTGTTGCAGTTCGTCTTGCTACTAAATTTATTCCCTGATACTCTTTATTTGTGATTTTACCTTTCTCTTTCACATACGGTACGTTTTTATTTGCCTGTCGTTCAAGCCTGAATCGTGGAATCGAATGCATCCCGAATATATCCTGGCTTATGGTTTATGATTCATATTTTTATCAGCCAGTATTTCCCTACCTATTCTGCAATACAAACATTTCTTTTGTTCGCAATATTCTTTTTTTAAATGAATCAAAGCTTGCGAATCGCCTGCATTTGAAGCCTTTAAGCCTAAACCGGCCCATTCCCGGATGATCGAATTGTTCTCGGGAGGAAGTTCTTCCAGAAAGGAAAAAGCTTTGTCCGTCAAAACGGAATAATCCAATGTGATCCCATACGAAAAAATGACCGGAATCACCACATTAATCAGCAGGGCATCGATCAATGTATTTCCGATGCTTTTGCCGCTCTCCGGTGAAACGGTTCCGAAAGAGTAATGAGTATTCCAATAATCGGACGGACGAATTTTAAATAATTCATGTAATTCCGAAAGATCAGCCGCTTTCATGATTCGGGAAAATAAACCCGACAACCGGTGATACACTGCGGCAAACTGGGCGATTCTCAGTTCGGGAAAGTTGGCGGGGCGAAGTCGGTGGGATTTCCAGCAAACCGGGTCGATCGGTTGTAATTTATATTTGTGGCGCAAAAAATCATATTCTTTTTTTAGCTCCGAAAAATAATCATCTTCGCCGGGATACGATAACATGCCGGCTTGCCCGAACAACAACGCTTCCATTCGGAATAATGAATCTTTGTGTTTCAACAGCCGGATGTACGGTAAACTCCGCGTCAGCCGTTCAAATGCATCAGTATTGACACCTCCGCCGAAATATCGACCCAGCATAACGTACATCACTTCTTCCCAATTGTTGCCGGATTGTTTCAACCGGCAGAAAATTCGTTCGGTTTTTTGTTCCAACCGTTCGATTGTGAGGGCATTTAACCACGATGTGACCGACAAAGGCAATATCCCGGATAATTGCAAAGAACATGGAACCGCCGTATCCGAACTTAATAAATATTCGTATCCTTCATCAATCAATTCAGGATATGAAAGAAGCAATTGAGGGATCGGTTCTCCGTTCAGGCGGAACACTTCCCGGTCGTAATACTTGACGACATGCAGGATGACGGAGTTGTATTGAGGATTTTTATCATGACCGTGTTTATACCAGTCGGACGAATGCGTGTGAATTTCCACAGATCCCGCCCAAAGCGTTTTGCCGATTTTGATTTTGGCATTGAAGAAATCGGGCCCCGCATGAACGTTACGGGTTCCCGTATCGATGATCTCCACCGGTTCTCCGGTTACGGTTTCGGTAATTCGGGAAACGAATAATTTGTGTTTCCAAACATAATGCAGCAAGTCTTCCATATCTGATTTTTTCGAATAATCCGGTCGGCTAAATTATTTGAAAAATACGAATAAGTCTGCTTTTCAGCGGTTTAATATTTAAACGGGAGAATTGTATTTTTTAACGAGAATGTACTTACACTATAAAACTATTCTAAAAAAAGCAGTTTTTATTTTTCGAGGACAGAGTTTTCATCATAGCCATACCCCGCAAGTCTTATGCGTAATCCAAAAATAAAGTCGGAGGAAATATTCAGTTTATCACGCACCCCCCTTTATAATCCGCTTGATGTCATTCAATTTATTCAATGCTTCTACGGGTGTGAGGTTATTAATGTCCAAGTTTTTTACTTCGTCGCGGATTTGGCTTAACACTGGATCATCTAACTGGAAAAAACTGAGTTGAAACCCTTCCCGTTGTCGGGCGATTTCATTCACCGGCTTGGAAATACCGCTTTTCCGGTTGTCACTTTCCAATTGATGCAGAATTTCGTCGGCACGCTTGACGATACTGTTCGGCATACCCGCCATTTTGGCCACATGAATCCCGAAACTGTGTTCACTGCCGCCTTTCACCAATTTCCGCAGAAAAATCACTTTGTTATTCAATTCTTTGACCGAAACATTGTAGTTCTTGATCCGATTAAACGATTTTTCCATTTCGTTCAGTTCGTGATAATGCGTAGCAAACAAAGTTTTGGCCTTGGCTTTCGGATATTCGTGGAGGTACTCCACGATGGCCCACGCAATGGAAATCCCGTCGTAAGTGCTGGTACCCCGTCCCAATTCGTCGAAAAGTACCAGACTGCGCGGGGAAATATTGTTGAGAATATCCGCGGCTTCGTTCATTTCGACCATAAACGTCGATTCACCCAGTGAAATATTGTCGGAAGCGCCCACACGGGTAAAAATTTTGTCCGTCAGTCCGATTTTTGCCGATTCGGCAGGCACGAAGCATCCGATTTGCGCCAGCAATACGATCAATGCGGTTTGCCGGAGCAAAGCCGACTTCCCCGACATGTTGGGACCGGTGATGATAATGATTTGCGAATGGTCACTGTCCAGCAACACATCATTGGCCGTATACAATTCACCGGGAGGCAACTGTTTTTCGATGACCGGGTGACGGCCCTGCTTGATGTCGATCACCAAGCTTTCGTTTATTTCCGGACGAAAATATTTGTTTTCCTGCGCGGTTTTGGCAAATGATAACAGGCAATCCAAGCGTGCGATCGAATTAGCGTTTTGTTGAATGGCGGAAACATAATCCAGCAGACCGGAAGCCAATTCGTTGAAAATTTGCGTTTCGAGCGTGAGCATTTTTTCTTCGGCGCCCAAAATCTTTTCTTCGTAATCTTTCAATTCCTGAGTGATATATCTTTCGGCATTGACCAGCGTCTGTTTCCGGATCCAATCTCCGGGCACCTTGTCTTTATGCGTGTTTCTGACTTCGATGTAATATCCGAAAACATTGTTGAAACTGATTTTTAAACTCGAAATGCCGGTTCTCTCGCTTTCCCGTTGCTGTACCTTCAACAAGTAATCCTTTCCCGAATGGGCGATGTTGCGCAATTCGTCCAACTCTTGATTGATTCCCTTTCGAATTACACCTCCGCGATTAATCAGCGCGGGCGGGTCGGGATTGATTGTCCGTTCGATTTGATCGCGAATGACGGCACACGGATTGATTTGTTCACCGATTTTCAACATGCTGCTTTCTCCCGATTCGGCACAAGCGGCTTTAATCGGTTCGACGGCGGCCAAGGCGACTTTCAATTGCACGATTTCCCGCGGAGAGATTCGTCCCACGGCAGCTTTGGAGACAATCCGTTCCAAATCTCCGATCAACGACAATTGCCGGTCGAGTAATTCTTTTACATCCGGATTTTTGAAAAAATATTCCACCACATCCAACCGTTCATTGATCGGTGCCGGTTCTTTCAGCGGAAACACTACCCAGCGTTTCAACATGCGGGCGCCCATGGGACTGACGGTTCGGTCGATCACGCTCAACAAGCTCTTTCCGCCGTCGTTCATAGACGAAAGCAGTTCCAAACTGCGGATGGTGAATTTATCCAACCGCACAAAACGATCCGCTTCGATGCGGGAAAGACTTGTGATATGGCTGATCTGATGGTGTTGCGTGAGGTCGAGGTACTCCAAAATAGCCCCTGATGCAACGATTCCGTACAGGAGATTTTCCACTCCGAAACCCTTCAGGTTTTTGGTCTCGAAATGCTTCAATAAGCGTTCTTTGGCAACGTCTTGATGAAAAGCCCAATCTTCCAGCTCGAAGGTTAAGAATTTATTTCCGAATTGCTCTTCAAACAATTGACGTTTGCTTCTTTCAATCAGCACCTCTTTGGGAGCAAAACTGCTCAGCAGTTTGTCGACATAGTCGAAAGAACCTTCGGCAGTGAGAAATTCGCCGGTGGAAATATCGAGAAAAGCGACACCGCACACGTTTTTTTCGAAATGCACACTTGCCAGAAAGTTATTTTCTTTGTGGTTTAAAATATTGTCGTTGACGGCAACGCCCGGTGTGACCAATTCGGTAATGCCTCGTTTCACCAGCTTTTTCGTCAGTTTCGGATCCTCGAGTTGTTCGCAAATCGCGACGCGTTTTCCCGCACGCACCAATTTCGGCAGGTAAGTATCCAATGCGTGGTACGGAAATCCGGCCAATTCCACGAATTGCGTAACGCCATTGGCCCTGCGGGTCAATGTTATTCCCAAAATTTCGGCCGCAATCACGGCATCTTCCGAAAAAGTCTCATAAAAATCACCCACTCGAAATAATAAAATCGCATCGGGATGTTTCGCCTTAATTTCGAGATATTGCTTCATCAAAGGGGTTTCAACTATCTTTGTCAACGTGTTTGCTCTTTTTTAATCCTATTATTTGTATCAATGTGAATTTCAATACAACAAAAATAGGAAAAATAAAGAAATTTGATGGACCGGAGATTCTTAAAAAGTGAAAAAAACAAACAATTAAAGTATAATTTTCAAAAATTCCGGATTCCGGATACTTTTTTTAACAGATTGTAGTTTTTGGGATGAAAAGTATAGACCGGATAATCGAAATCTTCGGCAAGCAACCTTTCAAAGCGATACTTATGATTATTCATCCAATGCCAGTCCCCACTTTCAAAGCATCATGCGCATTGCATTCCTGTTCGATGTGAACAGGCACCTGTTTCGTCCTGAAATTATCGATCATGGCCATAATGACTTTCAGAAATTCGGAATACTTTTTCTTCCATTTATTTTTCCCGTTTTTTTGAAATTGCCATCCGTCGATGATATCTCCGTTTAAAATCAGTTTGTTACAATTGACGGATTTCAGAAAATCAGTTACTCCTTCCACATCGATATGAATGTCGGACAAAATAATCGTAGGGTAATACGTTCTTGTTTGCATGATGTGTTATTATTCCATAAGTTTGTGCACAAAAGAACAACGATAAAATGCCGTTTTAATAACATTTTGATTAAGAAGTTGTTAAGAAGGGTTTTTATTTTCAGGATAATTACTCTTTCAGAATATTTATAAATATGAAAAGAAGAAACACAAAAACAAAACAGCCGGTAATCAGCATTTTAGAAGATGCAAACCCGGCTCTTTGCCGGATTTCGTATGTTACCGGTTCTTGCCGGAAATGCAGCGGTATTTTGAAAACCATTTGTGTACTTGTATTGTTTTTTGCAGGACAGATAATTGGTTCCGCACAAACGCGGATAAAGGTTTTGGACAAAGAAAACAATGCCCCGGTCACATACGCCGATGTCTATTATCCCGACACAAAAACAAGTACAACAACAGACACTCTCGGACAATTCGAGGTGAATTTTGCAGCGCCGAAGATTTTAGTGCAGATTTCCGCTTTCGGTTACCAGACGTACATTGATCATATAAATTTAACTGAAAATCAACAAACAATCTATTTGCAACCTTCTACTCACGAATTGCAGGAGATAGTGATCAGCGAAAACACTTCGCGTTTGCAGGGCGAAAATGTGACGAGTATCGAAAAGTTAAGCCTGAAAAACGAAACGGTACAGGGTGTTTCACTTGCCGACAAACTGACTTCCATAGCAGGAATAGACAATCTGAGTACGGGTATCGGTATCGGCAAACCTGTTATTCGCGGATTGAGCGGCTCCCGGATTGCTGTCTTTTCGCAAGGAATAAGGTTCGAAAATCAACAATGGGGCGACGAACACGGATTGGGTCTTGACGAGAACGGTTACGAGCAGGTGGAAATTATCAAAGGTCCCGCCTCGCTGTTGTACGGAAGCGATGCTTTGGGTGGTGTGCTTTATTTTGTAGATGAACGGTATGCGAAAAATAACGGCATTGAAACCGCTGTCAGTTCGGAATTTAACAGCAATTCGCTCGGTTTCAGGAATAACGGTGCATTCAAACTGTCGAAAAATCGTCTGCACTGGAATTTGTTCGGCGGATATACCACGCACACGGACTACAAAGACGGTAATAACAGTTTTGTTCCCAACAGCCGTTTCAATACCGGTAATCTGAAAACCACGCTGGGATATACCGGCAATAAATTTACCACTTCACTAAAATACAGTTATTTGAACGAAAAATATGGGATGACGGAAGTAGAAGAATATGAACACGAAACGGACGAAATTTACAAAAACGGACGGGAACCGCTTTTGCCTTATCAGGATTTGACTACGCATATCATCAGTACCGAAAATACTTTTTTTTTCGACGACGATTCAAAGTTAAAAATTGATGCAGGATACGTTTTGAACAATCGTAAAGAGTTGGAAGACGGACATGAACATTCGGAACCGGAAGAGCTTGGACAAGAAGAGGCCGGATTGGATATGAATTTGCACACTTTTTCCTATAACGCAAAATGGTATTCTCCGCGTTGGAATGAGCGTTGGACGCTGACTGCCGGGAGTCAGGGAATGGCGCAAAAAAACGTCAACCTCGGCGAAGAAATTCTTATACCCGATGCAAAGACTTATGACTTTGGCGTTTTTGCAATGACCGATTTTTATTATTCCCGGAAAGCTTATTGGCAATTGGGACTTCGGTTTGACACACGATATATTACAGGCGAAACATTTGATAAACAATACTATTCCTTTAATTTTTCGACAGGAATATATCAACCCGTTGTCAAGGATTTATCGTTTCGATTGAACCTCTCTTCCGGTTTTCGTGCGCCGAATATGTATGAGTTGCTCAGCAACGGCATTCACGACGGAACCAACCGTTACGAAATCGGCAATCCTGATTTGAGTACCGAAAACAGTTATCAAATAGACGCTTCGTTAAATTACGACACCAAACATATCGAATTTTTTATCAATCCCTATTTTAATTATATCCGCAACTATATTTGTTTGCAGCCGACTGCCGACAGGATAGATGACATTCCCGTTTTCGATTATACTCAAAACGATGCCTTTCTATACGGCGGCGAGGCGGGATTCCATTTGCACCCGCACCCGCTGGACCGGGTGCATATCGAAGGCTCATACAGCAGTACTTTCGGGCAGGATACGCGGCATAATTATTTGGCATTGATGCCTTCGCAAAAAATAAAAGCATTGGTTGGCGTAAGTTTTTCATTCAAAACAACATTAAAAAAAATCTCGGGGTACCTGCAAAATCAATATTCGTTTGCGCAAAACAGGGTTGCCGACAACGAAACTTCCACACCCGGTTATAATCTTTTGAACGTGGGTTTTATGCTTGAATTTGGAATAAAATCTCAAAAAATACAATTGAACATATCTGCCGATAACATTCTAAACGAAACTTATTACGATCATTTATCACGCTATAAAGTTGATGAAATTTACAATATGGGACGAAGTTTTAATGTTAAAATCAATGTGCCTTTGGAGCTTAAATTGTAAATTTTTATATTATTGTTTCAATAATTTATATTGTTTATTTTATTTTCTATAGGTACATCAATAATATAAAGGTCTTGAAATGCCGATATTTTCGATATAAGGCTTTTCATCCGGCGATATTTTTCCGAGAAGCAATATTATTTCATTGCATCGTAGATAACTTGTTGAATGCGGGAACGGATATTCAAGCTCATTAATTTTTTGTGCAGACGGTTCGGATAAATACGGTTTGACAAGAAAATATAAATCATGTTGTTATCGGGATCCACCCAAAAACAAGTACCGGTAAAACCGGTATGCCCGTACACGTGTCCCGGAGCTGATTTGCAGGTGGGGCTTTTGGACGGGTTTGTGAGATCGGGTTTGTCGAATCCTAAGCCGCGACGACTTTGCGGACTTTTCGTCAGGGTAAAGAACTTGCAGGTTTCTTCGCTGATATAGGTTTCTCCGCCGTATTTTCCGTTGTTCAGATACATCTGCAAAAGTTTGGCCAAATCATTGGCATCGGAAAACAATCCGGCATTTCCCGAAACGCCGCCCGAAAATGCAGCCGCTTCGTCATGCACATATCCTACCAGCAATTGATCGCGCAAAAATTCGTCGTTTTCCGTCGGTGCGATACTTTTCAAGTCAATTCCGTGCGACAACGGTTGATAAGTGGTACCGGAAGCACCCAGTTTTTCGTAAAAATTAGCGGTAAGGTATTGGTCTATCGGCGTTTTGGAAATATTTTCCACCGCTTTTTTCAACAACATGAAATTCAAATCGCTGTATTGATAAGAGCCTTCTCTTTTTAAATCGGAATTGACGATGGCGTTCATGATGCTGTCGGTAAATGACCGGTGTACGTAAAAGTCTTTGGCCACTTGCAGGGTGAAATCGGGTTTCGGCGCTTTAGACACCAAATTCGGATAAAATTTATAATCTTTGTTGGCAAATGTGTTTTCATCCACTTGCAAGCGGTAAGTGTAGTCTCTTTTGTTTTTGATCAGCGGACCCGAATAACTGTTTTTGTCGATCAGCATTTGATAAAAAGGAATGAACGGCACTAATCCCGACTGATGAAAAAGTGCGTCGCGAACGGTTATTCCCGCTTTATCGGTCGATTTCAGTTCGGGGATGTAATTGCTCAGTTTGTCCCCGACTTTTATTTTGCCTTCATCGTATAGTTTCATCAGTGCCGGCAAGGTGGCAGCCGCTTTGGTGACGGATGCCAAATCGTATACATCGTCCGGCGTTACGGTGTGTGTTTGGGCATAATCGAAATATCCGAACCCTTTGTTGTAAATTACGATGCCGTCTTTGGCGACCAACACCTGACATCCCGGATAGGCTTGTGCGGAAATTCCTTCTTGCACGATTTTCTCGATGGAGGATAATTTGTCGGAAGAAATTCCCGCTTCTTCCGGAACGGAATATTTCAGACGTGTTTGTTGTGTCATGATGCCCGTTCCGTAATTATACAGGTTTTTTATGGTCACGGGAAACCTTCCTTTAAAGCCGATGCCGCCGTAAACAGCCTGTCCGGCATAATCCATGGCTAACGGAGTATTTTCGTATGCCATGACGATTGCTTCGGAATTTTTGATGATTTGGGTGTAATCATTCAACAAATAAGGAGAAATAAAGAAAGCAAGAATTATTTTATTTTGTTGAGAAAGCCGTTGGATAAAATCCATGTTCGGTTTTTTGGTCGAATGGATGCCGACAATCACGACCCGGTATTTTTTGAGTCCCGACAAAATACTTTCAGCCTTTGAAGGAGTGGTGGCGGATGAAACATTGAACGAAGTCGTGTAGAGGTAGTTCAACAGACTGCGTTGAAAGTCGGTTTGCGAAGCTTCTCCCACAGATACGTATGCGATGTCTTTTTTGTCCAGTTCTTTCAACGGAAGAAGGTTTTGATTGTTTTTTAAAAGTGTGATGGCGTTTTCGTTCAATTTCCGGTTGATCAGATCGGCTTCAGGTGTATTCAGTCTTGCATCCAATCCTCTGAGTGCGATGTCTTTCCGGTCGGACAGCCCCGTGATGTATTTATATTGGAGAATCTTCCGGCATTTTTCCTCTATTAATGACAATGGGATGGCACCTGACTGCACGGCGGCTTTTACCGCTTCAAATTCGCTTGCCGGATTGACCGGGTTGAGCAGAATGTCATTTCCGGCGAGCAAGGCTTTCACGCATACATCGGAATTTCCGGCGCCTTTCATGGCCAGCGCATCGGTAATGATTAATCCGGAAAAAGACATTTCATTTTTTAAAATGTCGGTGATGATTTTTTGGGAAAGGGACGACGGCAATCCGGGGGTGTTGTCCAACGCGGGAACGGATAAATGTCCTGCCATGATGCCGGATATCCCCGCATTGATGAATTTTCGGAACGGATAAAGTTCCATGTTGTCTAACTTGGAGCGGTTGCCGGAAACGGTCGGCAGCGTCGAATGAGAATCGTCTTTGGTGTCTCCGTGTCCCGGAAAATGTTTCCCGAAAGCGATTACATTCATACTTTCCAGTCCGTTGGCATAAGCAATGCCCAACTCGGCAACCTTGTCCGGATTGTCGCCGAATGAACGGATGCCGATGACCGGATTGTCGGGATTGCTGTTTACGTCGATGTCCGGCGCGAAATTCATTTGAATGCCCATTTCACGACATTGTCGGCCGACTTCCTGTCCGTATTCATACAACAGTCGGGTATCGGAGATCGCTCCCAACATGACGTTTTTCGGGAAACGGGTCGTGCCGTCCAAACGCATCGAAAGTCCCCATTCACCGTCCAACGAAATAAACAACGGCACCTTCGATTCTTGTTGCGCCATGTTGGTGAATTTGGCCTGTTCTACAAAGCTGCCTTTGGAGAACAATATCCCGCCTATTTTTTGATTGGCGATTAATTTTTTGGCTTTGTTGATATTGACGACGGTATTTTCGGGGTCAAACGTGATCATGAAACACTGACCGATTTTTTCGTCTGTCGTCATGTTGTTGAAAATACTGTCTACCCATTGCATCATTCCCTTTTTATTCTTCAGATTTGTCGTCAGCGTCGTATTGATTTGGGCGGACAAACTTGAATAAAAGCAGATTGAGGCAGTAAGTACAAGCAGTTTTCTAATCATAAGATTCGATTGATGTTAATTGTTATTTTCAGAAAACACCATGTTTAATTAGGATCGATCAAACCCAATGGATGTTAAAATGCTTTGAATCCCATGATTTCGCGTACATCCTTGATGGTTTTGGACGCACTTTCCCGCGCCTTCCCGGCGCCTTCGGTAATCACTTTGCGAAGACACTCATTGTCTGATCTGATATTGATAATTCGCTCTCGGATCGGAGTCGTAACGGCAATAATATCTTCGGCCAATTGTTTTTTCAGGTCTCCGTAGCGGATTCCACAAGTGTTCCATTTTTCTTCGAAATAGGCAACCACTTCCGGTTTTGATACCACCCGCAAAATGGTGAACAAATTTTCGATATAATCCGGTTTAACTTGATTCGGTTCGGTCGGCCCTTGATCCGTAAGCGCTTTTTTCACCTTCTTTTCGATGGTTTTTGCATCATCGTGCAAATAAATGCAATTGCCTTCGGATTTTCCCATTTTTCCGCTTCCGTCCAGTCCGGGAATTTTAATTAATTCACTGCCGAAATTGTAAGCCGTCGGTTCCGGGAAAAAATCCACTCCGTATTTGCTGTTGAATCGTTTGGCATAATTGCGGGTCATTTCCAGATGCTGCTCCTGATCTTTTCCCACAGGTACCTTTAATGCCTTGTGAATGAGAATGTCGGCGGCTTGGAGAACCGGATAAGTCAGTAACCCGGCATTGACGTTGTGCGGATTTTGTCTGGCTTTTTCCTTGAATGAAACGGTTTTTGCCAATTCTCCCAAATAGGCGTGCATATTCAGCAGGAGATATAATTCCGCGATTTCTTTGACGTCGCTTTGCAGATAAATGGTCGCTTTGTCCGGATCCAATCCTGCCGCAAGATATTCTGAAAGTACATTCCGGACATTTTCGTGCAACATTTTGGGGTCGGGATGTGTAGTCAACGAGTGCCAGTCTGCAATGAAAAAAAAGCAGTTGTTTTCTTCCTGCATCTTGATGAAATTGACCAATGCCCCGTAATAATTTCCCAAGTGAAGATTCCCTGTGGGACGAATGCCGCTGAGAACTGTTTCCATGTTTTCGTATCATTATTGTTACAGCCGGCAAAAATACGAAAATAGAAAACAGCAACCAAATGCTGCCGGCTGCTCCGGTTCGGTGTTGATAATCGTATTTTCGGAGGTTTCGATTCAATAGCAGATATCGACAAAAACGGGTAAATGATCGCTGTAACCTCCTTTATATATAGTGCCGGCGTAGGTGCGAAAGGGTCTTTTGCCGGTGCCGGACGGATCTTCTTCCATTAAAAAGTCGCCGGAAAATATTTTTCCCGAATTTTCTTTGACATGCAGGCGGTTGTTTTGATCGAGCAATCGACCGGAAACAATAATTTGATCGAGCATGTTCCATGTTCCTTTATATTTGTATGAACCTTGTTTCGTTTTTATGTATTTGTAAAACAAATTATACAAGGATTCTTGATTGAACGGTTTCGACGGTTCACGAGCTTTCAATACATGATAGAGGCTTGCGTTGTCGGGACAGTCGTTAAAATCACCCATGATCAGGATGTTAGGTTTCGACCGGAAGGACATAACACTGTCGACACTGTGTTTAAGAACGGTCGCCACAAAATTGCGGGTTCCCTCCGAATTTTTCTCGCCTCCCGAACGAGACGGAAAATGACATACAAAAACGTCGAGCGTATCTCCCGATTGAACTTTTCCCGATACATGAAGAATATCGCGTGTTTTTTTGTTGTTCCGGAAACGAATGCGGATAGAATGGGTGGATAACAGTTTAAACAAGTCTCTTTGGTACAATAATGCGACATCGATTCCCCGTTCGTCGGGAGAATTGGTCATGACATAACGATAGTTTTGGTTTTTCAAAGGCGACCGGGTGGTCAGGTCGGTCATCACCTTATCATTTTCAACCTCACATAGTCCCACGAGAGCAGGAGTATTCCATTCCCCCACCGCGGTAATGATTTTGGCGATATGGGTTAGCTTTTGATTATAACGATATGGAGTCCATTTCCTTTCCGAGGAGGGTAAAAATTCGTGGTCATTTTTACCTTCGTCATGTTCACAATCAAATAAATTTTCGGTGTTGTAAAACATAATCCGGAAAGAATTTTCCGAAAAAACAGCACCGGTAACAGAAAAAAATAAAAGAAACAGAAAATATTTGAACATAAATATATCGTAAAAACCGGTTTATATTTTAAACGCGAAAGCGCAAAGGCGTGATTAAATTCTTTGCGACTTTGTGTCTTTGCATCTTTGTATTTAAAATAGTAAACATTAAATTCTGCCGCGTACTTAAAAATGATATCACGTTATTTAATTCTCGATCTTAATAACTCTTAATTCTTAACTCTTAACTTTCAATATTCGTAGCATCCTAAATCCGGGCCTGCATCCTGAGTCCTGGATTTTCCCGTTATGTCGTAAGGATATTGATATCCGGTATTTTTATTTCCGTAATCACGGGCTGTGGAAATGGAATCCAACCGGAAATCATATTTATAATCATTTTTTTTATTCAGATATCGGAAATCGGGATTTTTATTCCATAACGTAGCGACGAAATCGGCATCGTCTTCACCGTTTGTACCCAGGAGGCAATAATCGAAATAGTGATTGAAAGGAGCCGGAACGGCGGTATTTTTGTATTCGTTGTCCAAAACGATTTCTCCGGAAGACGACGATGCCCATGAGCCGTAAATGATACAATTCAGGAAAGTAGCTTCTTCAACCGGGTACAAAACGACTTGATTGTCTCCGAAAACATTGTAGTTTTTGATGATAAGGGAGGCTGAATTTCGTGCAGACAACGACATGTAGTTGGCCATGGTGCATTGGACAAATCTGCCGTTTCCGCCGAGAAGTTTTACGATGGCGCCTCCGGCATTCGAAAGCCGGCAATTTTCGGCCTGAATCTGATAATTAATGCCGGAAATGAGATTCCCGGTTACGTTATGTACAACAGAATTTTTCAATTGAATTTTAAGACGGGTGACATCAGATGAATCGGACAAAATTCCGTAAGTTCCGTTTCGGATGTATACATGATCGAATTCATTGTCGTAGCTGTCGGACGATAATCGTATGCCGCCCCATTGTCCGGGAACAAGATCGTAGGATAGTCCTGAAAGCAACTCATCCGAACGGTCGCCTCGAAAAACCACCGGATCATCCCAAGTTCCCTTGGCTTTGATGCATCCTTTCACTAACATGTTCGCTTTATCGTGGAAATAAAAATTTACACCTTGGTCAACGGATAATGTGGCTCCGGGAGCGACAACCAAGCTGTCGTAAATCAAAAACGGTTTTTGACCGGTAAGCAGCGTATCTCGATCGATTGTTTTTCCGCGCCAAATGTAAACATCTTGCCCGTAAGCGATCAGGGTTACAATTTGAGTCACTCCGTTGGTGATGAATATAATCGAATCATTGATCAGAATAGGATTGTCTTTGTCGGTCGGATTTACGTTTACTTCAACAAAAATAGACAAACTGTCTTTTCCGTTCAGTTCGATGTCTTCCACACTCGAATGGCCGCCCCAACCGTCGACATTAATATGAAAACCTGTTTTTTCGGCATTTGCGATGCGGACGGAAGATATTTTCAGCGCTTTTTTATTGTTATTATAAACCTTAAATTCCCGGGTTGAAGAACCGACGGTGGTAAATACCGTATCGAAACTTATGGTATCGGTCGAGAAAGACAATACGTCATTCGCATTCGTCGTAAAATCCAAATCATTGTTACAAGCAACAAACAAACTTGTAAAAGAAAGACTTAATAAGATGATATACAGTAGTTTTCTCATAAATGTTTTGACAACGAAATCTAAAAACCGGCTATTTCCTTCATTGACCGGTTCTCCGGAATGATATTACAATAAAATAATCTTCTTATAAAACAGTTTTTTTTCGGATTTATTGTAACTGAAAAAAATCGAAAGTTTTCGAGTATTTCTACAAAGGAAATGTTTTTTTTCGAGAAAATTCTCATGCCGGTTGTGAAATCTGATGTTTTTTAGTGTTAAATACAAGTATATATCATTGATAATTAAAATGATAGATTGATTTTTTACTAAGAGTATTATTTTTTTACTATACGATAGGGGGTTTTTGTTGTAAAAACCTTGCGGATATAAAAAATATTTTTACCTTTGCAACCGCAAAACAAGAAGGTGCCATAGCTCAGTTGGTAGAGCAAAGGACTGAAAATCCTTGTGTCCCCGGTTCGATTCCTGGTGGCACCACGAAAGCAAAAAGAATAAAACTCCCGAAAGTCGCTGATTTTCGGGAGTTTTTGTTTTTAGCAAAAAGCAACCGTAGTGAAAATTTGAACGTAAGGATTGGATAAAAATCAGTACCTTTGTGAGAAAAGATTAATGAGGTTAACAAAAACGCTGATAATAATTTTCACTATTGGAATACAGTAATAATTATGGCAAATCCAACCGAAGATATAATACAATACATTGCTGAGCTCAATCTGATATACAAAGCGGGTAATGCTACCGAACATACCTATCGCCCCGCTTTGAAAGGATTGCTGGAAAAAATAACCACCGGTTTAACCGTTACCAATGAACCCAAACGTATTGCTTGCGGAGCGCCCGATTACATTGTTACCCGAAAAGAAATTCCGGTCGGATACATTGAAGCAAAAGATATAGGCATAGATTTAAACGGCAAAGCAAACAAAGCTCAGTTTGACCGCTACAAACAGTCGCTCGACAATCTGATAATTACCGATTATCTCACTTTTCAACTTTTTGAAAACGGAGAACCAATTACTTCCGTTACCATTGCGAAAGCAGGAAAGACAGATATCGAACCTGATAAAACACAATTTGAGGCATTTGCAGCATTAATTCATCTTTTTACAGGTTACGAGGGACAAGGAATACAAACTTCGTTACAGTTGTCAAAAGTAATGGCAGCCAAAGCGCGATTAATGGCAAATATTATCGAAAACGCATTAAACGATAATGAAAAGTCCGACAGTAACTCCTTAGACGGACAACTAAAAGGCTTCCGCGAAGTATTGATACACGATATTACCCATAAAGAATTTGCAGATATTTACGCTCAAACCATTGCCTACGGCATGTTTGCCGCCAGACTCAACGACGAAACAGACGATACATTTACCCGAAGCAAAGCGGCGCAACTTATTCCTCACTCCAATCCGTTTTTGCGTAAACTCTTTCAATACATTGCAGGTTACGACCTTGATGAGCGTATCCGCTGGGTAGTGGACGATTTGGCAGATTTGTTCAATCATGTGGATATCAATGCGATTATCAAAGAATTTGACAAAGCCGATCATGACCCGATAATCCATTTTTACGAAACCTTTCTTGCCGAATATGACCCCGCTTTGCGTAAAAGCCGCGGAGTTTGGTACACACCGCAACCTGTGGTACAATTTATGGTTCAGGCTGTGGACGATATTCTAATACGGGATTTCGGACTTGCGCAAGGCTTGGCTGATGCCTCGAAGATAAAACAAAAACAGCCTATCAAACAACAGGATGGCCGTATAACGGAAGAAGAAAAAGAATACCATCGCGTTCAAATTCTTGACCCGGCAACAGGTACAGGTACTTTTCTTGCAGGGGTTGTTCAAAATATCTATCAGTGTTTCAAAAATCAACAAGGAATGTGGCAAAGTTACGCACATGAACACTTGTTACCGCGCATCAACGGCTTTGAAATCCTGATGGCATCGTATGCCATGGCACACCTGAAATTAGATATGCTGTTGCAACAAACAGGTTATAAATACCGTGGAAATGAACGGTTACACATTTATCTTACCAACAGTTTGGAAGAAGCGAGAGCCAAAACCGAAATCCCTTTTGCCCAATGGCTGAGCAACGAAGCAAACGAAGCTGCAAAAATAAAAAACAACACGCCTGTTATGGTGGTGTTGGGAAATCCGCCGTATAGCGTTAGCAGTCAAAATAAAGGTCACTGGATAAACGATTTACTCAAAGATTATAAACAGGGACTGAACGAAAAAAACATACAGCCACTTTCTGACGATTATATTAAGTTCATTCGTTATGGACAATATTTCATAGAAAAAAACGGTGAAGGAATTTTGGCGTATATCTCTAATAACAGTTTTATAGATGGATTAATACACAGACAGATGCGTAAAAAATTACTTGAAACGTTTGATAAAATCTACATTCTTGACTTACATGGCAATAGCAAGAAAAAGGAAGTTTGTCCCGATGGAAGTAAAGATGAAAATGTTTTTGATATTCAACAGGGAGTTTCTATTAATATATTTGTTAAAACCAGCCTTTCGACTTTACCTGCAAAGGTTTTTCATTGCGATTTGTATGGCTTTCGTAATAATAAATATGATTTTCTATTAAATAATACTCTGAAATCAGTAAAATGGGAACAACTTAAATTTGAAGATGATAATTATTTCTTTGTGCCTAAGGATTTTTCATTTCAAAAAGAGTATGAAAAAGGATTTAAGATTGGTGAATTGTTTCCGATAAATTCGAGTGGTATCAAAACACAAAGGGACGATGCGTCTATTAAATTTACTCAGGAAGAATGCAATATTATAAAAAATGACATTATAAACCTGTCAAATCAAGAATTAGCTCAAAAATATGGATTTGTTGATGTTAGAGATTGGACAATGAATGAAGCAAGAAAGGACTTACTAACTAACAGCATTATATTCAATAAAATTCATTATCGTCCGTTTGATTTTCGTTTCATGAATTATACTGGAAAAACGAAAGGTGTTATGGGCTATCCTCGATTTGAGACCATGAAACATTTTATTAAAGGTGAAAATTTAGGATTAATAACTTGTCGCCAACAAAGTACTTTTGATTTTCAGCATGTACTTATAACAAAAAATATAGCTGATATGTGCAGCATTTCTTTGCAAACAAAAGAAACGGGCTATATTTTTCCTCTTTATCTTTATCCCGAAGCCGACAAACTTTTTTCAGACAAAAAACGCAACCCTAACTTAAACGAAACCATTACCAATGCGCTATCTCAACAGACAGGATTACAATTTACCGAAGAAAAAGATGAAAACACCAATACTTTTGCTCCGATTGATGTTCTGGATTACATTTATGCCGTTCTTCATTCGCCCACCTATCGCAAACGTTACAAAGAATTTCTGAAAGTAGATTTTCCGCGCGTACCTTATCCCGGAAATGCGGAACAATTTTGGGAATTGGTTAAATTGGGGGGCAAACTGCGTCGGTTGCACTTGTTAGAAGATGTATCCCCGCAACAAGGCATGGCAGATTTTCCTATTGCAGGAACAAATAAAATAGAAAAACCCGAATACTTTGATGATAAGGTTTACGTTAATAACACGCAATACTTCGACAACGTACCACCCGAAACATGGAACTTTTACATTGGCGGTTATCAGCCCGCGCAAAAGTGGCTGAAAGATAGAAAAGGACGGACGTTAGGGTATGATGATATTCGGCATTATCAACTTATTATTAGGGTGTTGAATGAAACGGGGGAGGTGATGAGGGAAGTGGATGAGATAAGGGAAAAGATAAAACATAGTTGATATGAACGCAAATAAAATTTCAGATATTACTCGTCGAAAAATATCTGACGAAATAATTTTTAGTAATATATATTATGGAGGTCTATTGACTGAACCAGAATTTTTATCGCGTTTATTTAATCTTAAAAATCTTCTTTCTCGTGATCATAGATACCGTAACGCCTACGATGACATTTATCAGCATACTGTAAACAATGACGATTATCCTGCTGATTGGATATATAGCGACCCTCGAATAAACTTATTATATTGTGAAGATGATAAGTATTTGGATTTTTTAATAGAAACGGTACACCCAAGAGTTCGTTCAAATCAAAATGAAATAGAAAAACTATTAGAAATATACAATCGTCATTTAAATGCTGATGGTTTTGAGATTGTAAAAAATGGGGATATATCAGGAAAACCTATATTTTCAGGGCGCAAAAAAGGAGTAGGAGAAACACATTTTATCTCTCAAAAAAAAGAAATTAAAAAGTACTTAGATACAGAATATGTCAATAATAAAATCAAAATAATGACAGAATCTGTATATGAAAATACAGAACTTGCAATAGGTACAGCAAAAGAACTTCTTGAAACTACATGCAAATCAATTTTAAAATACAAAAATGTAGCTATTGATACTAATTGGAATTTGGCTCAAATTATAAAAAAAACTTCAGAAAATCTTGATTTTTTACCTAATGGTGTTGACGAGGCTGTGAAAGTAGGAAAATCAATTAAGCAAATACTTCAAGGATTATCTTCGGTTGTGCATGGTGTTACAGAATTAAGAAATTCTTATGGAACAGGACATGGGAAAGACGCCGATTTTAAAGGGCTTGAAATGCCGTATGCAAAATTGTTAGTTGGAGTAGTTTCAGATATTGTTGTTTTTTATTTAACAATAAATAATGAAACAATAGAGCTTGTTGAAAATTAATAAAAGAGAATATGATGACAAAAAATAATAACATTAAAATATAAGAGATGGACGAATTAATATCTCTAAAATATCAAATGAAATTAATTCCAGAAATTGAAAATGCTTTATGGAACTTATTTTCTATAAGTAAATATAAAAATGTGAGATTTTATATCGAAAAGTGGCATAAATCAGAAGGGTATAGTTATAATGATCATTGGGAAAATTTTATTATTTATGAAACCAATGATAAAAATATAGATTTAACAAAAACATTGCATAATATGGATGGAGAAACTTTATTAAA
>JGI24699J35502_11134129_pt1 | contig 34657 bp, 20 predicted proteins | sample TergutMp193P4_FD_35502 | JGI IMG/M metagenome (IMG submission 35502)
ATTTTCAACAAGCGCGGCGTAGGTTATTTTGTATCGGACGATGCCCGACAGAAAATCCTCGGATACCGTAAAAAACAGTTTTTGGAACAGGATTTACCTCCGGTATTCAAGAACATGATTCTCTTGGGAATGACAATGAAAGAATTAGAAAATGAATACAATAATTATAAGAAATATTATGAAAACAAGCAATAAACTTTTGTTGGGCCTGTTGGCCGTTATCGTCATTGCGATGACCGTAGTAGTCGTTTTAGCGCAAAATATGTAATTAAAAGCCCATAACAATAATAGAAAATATTTATTATGAAAACAAGAATTATTTTTACTTTTTTCTTTGTTACCACGCTGACAACAAGCGCTTTTTCCCAAATCAAAGTAACGGGAAAGGTGACAGACAATAAAAACGCGCCGCTTGAATTTGCGAATGTCGTACTTCAAGCGGCCGATACGCTCTTCGGCGCTTATTCCGATGAAAACGGAATCTTTGAACTGCAGGCTGTTCCCGGAACCGATACTTTGAAAATTTCGATGCTCGGCTACAAGCCTTACGAACAATTAATTTCACTGCAAACAAATATTGATTTGGGAGAAATCCGATTGGAAGATATGGCTGTCGAACTGAAAGAAGCGGTCGTTACGGGAAGACGGATTACCCGGATGTCCGACCGATTTGTGATGAATTTGGCAAACGACCCGACGGTTTTCGGGAAAGACGGACTCAACGTTTTGAATACCGCACCCGGCGTTTTTATCTTGGAACGGGACGGCACTGTTTCGGTCAACGGGAAAACCGGTACGCAGGTGTATGTTAATGAACGACCGTTGCATTATTCGGGAACGGATTTGGTTCGTTACCTGCAAAACTTGAAAGCCGAAGATATTGTGAAAATAGAAGTTTTGCCTAATGCCGGTTCGGAATACGACGCCAGCGTTACGGGCGGGATTATTAAAATCACGCTGAAAAATCGCCGGGACGACGGAATAGACGGCAATGTCGGAACTTCTTACAGTTTTGCGCCTGACGGAGAAGACTTATCAACCTTTTCTCCTTTTCTGAATGTGAATTACAGGATTAACAAACTCAGTTTATATACGCAATTAAACTATAATAATTTACATACGCTTGAACGTGTCGTTACGGATGCAAATACCTATTCGATCAACCAAAATGTGCATAGCGCTTTTGATTTGCCGCAGCCGATTGGCGTCGGAAACGTCAAACTCGGCGGAATTTACGATTTAAGCGAAAGACAAAGCGTCGGCTTGGAAGTAAACTATTCCAATCTGTCGGATAAATTTAAAAGTTTTGGGGATTTAACAAGTACGACAGGCGGAAATCGGACCGATATTGCAAGTAACTATCAAGGAAAGATAACAACGGATAATTTTTCGGTTTCCGGAAACTACCTGTTGCGATTGGATTCTCTGGGTTCTATGTTTAAAATTCTCTTGGATTATTTCCACAATAAACTCGATAATAGTGAAGATTATCATGCCCAATACAGCGGAGCCGTGAATATTGATTCCATCTATCGAAGCGATATTTTGACGAAAAACAATACGTATGCCGCAACTGTTGACTTTGCTCATCAATTCGACGAGCAAACCAAATTAAGCGTCGGTGCGAAATATGCTCGCAACGAAATGAATAACAATACATTATACGAATATTTACAGGCAACTGTCTGGAATAATATCGAACCGCTTTCGAGCGTCAATACATTTACGGAAAATGTTTCCGCTCTCTACGGAATGTTTTCATCTCGAATTCAAAAAGTCAGCTATTCTTTGGGATTACGCGGCGAATATACAAAAGCAAATCCGTGGACAAATCAAACGGACGCCATTGAAAAACAAAGTTATTTCAAATTATTTCCTTCCGTCAATGTGATGCTGCCTTTTGGTACAAACGGAAAACATTCGATTGTATGGAATTATCATCGCACGATAACCCGCCCGTCGTTTCAACAGCTCAATCCGTTTCGAATTGCTTCTACGGAATATTTATGTATTGCGGGAAATCCGAAATTACAACCGGCTTTGGCAGACGACGGTTCTGTCGCTCTGAATCTGTTTTACAAGTACAACTTGACGGCAGGCGTAACCAATACAAAAAACGCTTTCGGGAATGTGTTTGTTTCAGACCCCGATACGCAAGGAATGATCATTAAGACGGTTGACAATGTTACCCGAAATACCAATTGGTATTTATCAATAAACGGATCGGTAAATATAACAAAATGGTGGCAGATGTACCTGACTACGACGGGAAAAATAAGCAGCATTGAAATATTCGGCGAAAAGCGTTCAATCAATGCCTTTTCTTTCTATATGAATCACACGTTTAGTTTGCCCAAAGATTTTAAACTCGATATCAACGGATATTATCAATCGCCATGGTTGGACGGTAATACGAAATATAAAATGGATCTGATAGCAAACGCAACGCTTCGCAAACAATTATTGAAGAACAAGTTGACGGCAACCGTCTTTGTCAATAACATATTCGGCAGGAACAACGGTACTGTAGAAACCAATGAAAATGATTTCAGTCAAGTATTAAAGAGCAGTTATGGTAACAGAATGATTGGCGCCTCGTTGAGTTACAACTTCCAATCGGGCAAAAAAGTAAGCGATAAGAAAGTCGAAACCGGCGCGGCGGAAGAAAAAGCGCGGTTGAGATGAAAAATGAGGTCATGTCAACGGCAAAGCGTCCCGCAGGGACAACATTTTATTAACCGTAGGTGAAGCGCCGGCGTAACCTACGGTTATTCCAACCATTTTTGAATAGAAGCCTTCACTTGATCCAATGTCGGTAATTTGCTTATATCGGTATCATTCAGTTTCATTATTTCATTTTTATCGGGCGAAGGAATCGAGTCGTTTACATTCCTCAGCTTATTAAGCGCTTGATTAAACAATGAATCTCTCTTGACATATTCGTCATAGAATCCATCCTCCATCAAATAAGGGACGCCCATACCCAATTCGAATTTTTCAATCGGCATATAAAAAACAAAACCGGTAAACATATCTTTATAGGTATAATCATTTTTATAATAGGGCCAATCTTCAAACCGGTCATCGCCGAAAGGAGAACCGTTGAAGTTAAACCCGGCATCTTCCAAATTCACGGCTTGAAAAGCGGCATCCCATTTGCCATCGTTGACGGCTTCCATTTTTTCAATGTTATTATAGCCGTTTATTCTTACATTAGCCACTCGTCCGGGATATTTGTTAAAGAGGAATCGTCCGGTATTTATATTCATTTTCCCCTCGTCGTAAGCAATATCGTACCGGTAGGCATGACGATAATTCATAATAACCAGCGCTTTACTTTTCGGATTATCTTTCTTCATCTGATCAAATGTATCTATGATAAAATCAGCCATAAGACTATCCCTTACCATCGCATTTTCTAACATACCCATGTATTTGTCTGTTGTTTCTTCTCCTTCAACGTAAAGAATATCCGTAGGATACATTTGTATCTTTTTATCGCTTCGGAGGCTTTGATTGATTTGATGTATTCCTTTGATAAAATTCGAAAAATTAGGCTTTTCCCATAAAGGAAATTCACAATTTCTTTGAAAAATCAAAACTTGTTTGTCAATTTCTTCTTTTGATAAATCCTCGGTTTGAAGAAAAATATCTAATCCCGGGTTTAAGTTTCTTGCCCCTACTTCGGTAAAAACGACGCCCACATGATTCACGAAATAAGGGTCACTCATTATATCTAAAAAAAGGTTATATTGAGTCATTTCCCGATGGTCTCTCTCACAAAGGATTACAATGTCATTATTTTTAAACAATGAAAGAATATAATCTTTTGCCGACAGAGGCTTTTCATTCTTCAAAAAATGAATATAGGGTTCCAATTTTTCATTGAATTGATTCTTTTCGGCGGTTTGCGAAAAAGAAATATCAAATACAATACAACAACATACAAGCAACATTGTTTTCACCGCTCCTTTTGTTTTCATTTTTTCATTCATTATATTGTTAAATTATCGCTAAAGCGCAAAGATAAAGAAAAACGGCAAAAAAATCATACAAAAAGCAAAATTATTGATACAAAAATTGCAGGCGCCGGTTTGTCGGAGAACCTATTATCGCGTCACCGGTAAATTGTCCCTGCGAGGACTCAGGGTAGCGGCTCATACTGCTCGTGTCCGTAGTCCGTAGGTTCCGCTGTCGCTTCACCTACGATTAATAAAGTGTCGTCACTGCGTGACTTTACCCCGGATAAATATGTAACGCTTCGTTTTTTATTTTCTTTATAATCAAACAAATAAACTTAAAACAATGTAACGGAAATTCTTTGCCGCTTTCTTTGTTCCGCTTTACCTTTGTCTGGTTATAATTCTTTCAAAAAGAAGTTTCAATACTAATTATAAATATTTGAAAAACAGTAAATATGAAAACAACCACACTTATTTTGGCAGGTATCTGCGGGAGCGCTTTATCTGTTTTCGGGCAATTAAATGTCCAACACAACCGGTTTCGGGCCGGCGACGTACTTTATAAGCAACAAGTCGAATATGTCGAACCGGGAGAGGCCGGAGCCGACCGATTATGGAATTTCAGTAAACTGAAATCCATTAACGACGAATACACGCTTGAATATGCTTTGCCTCCTTTGGAAGGCGACTCGGTATATATTCTTGGAAATACGCGACATAGAAAGAATGACGTAAAAGAGAATGAACTGATCGTCGGCAATGAACACAATACTATGTATTATTATCATTTGAAAGAAGATTCCCTGCTGCAAATGGGACACGAGAATCCGTCTGTGATGCTTGCCTATACTTCTCCGATAGCGCTTCTGCATTTTCCGTTGAATTACGGACAAACCGTATCCTCCGGTTATCGGTCGCAAGGTCTTTATTCCGGAACGGTGGAAATACAAACCGAAGGAACGGTAACGACAACCGCCGACGCTTACGGTAAAATGATTCTGCCTTCGGGCGATACGCTCAACACCGTTATGCGGGTGAAAACCCTGCAAACCATTTTTGACCTCTCGGCCGGAAATAGCGATACAACCCGAACGGAGCATGTCGGCAAGCAGTTGGAAATCTATCGCTGGTACTGTAAAGGCTACCGTTATCCGGTTTTTGAAACGGTACGGAATATCAATACGGCCGACAACAGCGTCCTTTTCGCTACCGCTTTTTTCTTTCCTCCGCAAGATCACCTGTATTTAGAAACCGACGCTGAGAATATGGCTTTATTGGATCAGTTGTGGGATTTGGATAAACAAAACATCGCCAACCCCGACGCCCGACAAACGGAAACCGCGAATTTGAAAGATATTTTGACCTGCAAGATATATCCCGACCCGGTCAGCGCCCTTCTGACTCTGGAATACGAATTGAAAGCGGATGCCAAAGTCGGTTTTCAACTGTTCGCTATCAACGGACATCCCGTCAAGACGATCCACGCGAAAAATAGGGTAAAAGGCATCTATAGTGAAACGCTGGATTGTTCTTCCCTGCTTCCGGGAAACTATATCTTACGGATTACGGCAAACAATCTGTTTATGAATGAAGTGATTATAAAAAAATAAAAATAATAAATGATGAGAAAATATATTTGTTTCCTCCTGCTCTTTTCTTTTATATCTGTCTGTATAAAAAGCCAGTCGGACGGCATACAAGCGCCTGCGATTATACCCAAATCTCCGGAAGTAACCGAATTGGAGCGCTATGGAGAATACCCGGTAAGTGAATATACTGGAATCCCGGGTATAAATATCCCTTTATATACCGTTAAAATAAAAGATTTTGAATTTCCTATTTCTTTGGATTATCACGCTACGGGAATACAGGTCACCCAAGAAGCTACTTGGGTAGGATTAGGATGGAATTTACTGTCAGGCGGATGCATATCAATTTCGGCAGTGGGAGCTGTTGACGGGTCGCTGGCTTATGCCAGCACCAGTGATTGGGATTATATGTTGAATTATTCAAAACCCTATTGGCAAAGGCAAAGCATGCCGCTTGGAGTTCCGACTACTTTTCCGGTAATAGATGGAAGCAGTTTTAATTTTAATGGTATAAGTCAATTTGATTTATTGTGCATGCTTAATGATAATAGTAGAAAAGAATATAAAATAACGAGGGAAGCAAGATTGGGCGGCGGTGAAAGAGATATATATAATGTTTCTATTTTGGGTCAGTCTTTTAAATTTAGCATACACCCCACTACCGGGGCATATATTTACAATGGAGAGAAAAATAAATACAAAATGGAGAAACAGGGCGATACATGGCTTCTTACCGATGAATTCGGCTATCAGTATATATTTAAAAATACAGATAGAGAAATGATTTATATATCAGGCCAATACAACAGTCCGCAAGTAAGCTGGTATTTATCTCAAATTGTTTATCAAGGCAATATATTGGTAGAAATCAATTATAACAAGAGCGCTTTGGTACAAAAACTGCCTATTCTTAACGAATCCTGCGATTATCTTGACGGAAATAAATTTAGAGAATACAGATTTGCTTCCTATACAGAGGCTTATCATCCGTTATATATATCCAGTATTATTACTCCTTTAGACAGCATCGTATTTACTACCGGTTCCCGCGAAGATATGAGAGGGGCGCTTAAATTACAGGAAATGAAAGTGATGGACAGATCTTCCAAAACCGTGCAAAAAAGATATGAATTCAAATACGACTATTTTACAGGGACAACCACAGGAGTGGGGGTATCATCCATACCGGATTATGTAAAGAAGAGATTGAAATTAACGCAGGTTGTGCAATGGGATAATTCGAACGCGAAAAGTATAAAATATGTGTTTGCTTATAATGAAAGTATAGCTTTGCCATGCAAAACTTCTTTTTCACAAGATTTTTGGGGCTATTATAACGGTTACATTAACGCTTATCCGGGTGCGTTCAATCCTACGAATGGTACGGAATTTTTTTCTTCCAACAATACGCTCCTGCCTACGGTTAATTTCATAGCAAGCGGAGAAGAACTTGCTCCCTGTTTACTTAATTTTACCGGCGCCGACCGGAGAGTGAACAAAGATGCTATCACTGCAGGCATGTTGAAAAGTATCACTTACCCAACCGGTGGAAAAACGGAATTTGAATTTGAGCCGCATATACTTGGCAATATGCCCTATCCTACCGAGCAGTCAATCGCCGGAGGTAATTATCAAATAGGAGATAATGGTTATCCTTCGTTTATGCCGAAGAGTAAAAGTTATCAGTTTGATTTGGAACGTACCGTTCCAAGAGCTAATGTTTGCGTTACGATTGTCGGAAAAAATTATGACGTTTCAAAAATGGGTGAGTTTTATATAACGCTAACTGTAGCAGCAGGAAGCACATCGGCGAAAACGTATAAATATGCGATTACTACGGAAGCGCAAAAAGAAGAATTTAAAAAAAATAAGGTGGTTACCATAACAGACCAGGTTGATTTACCGGTAGGCAGAGTGGCTTTTTCAACGCATATCGACCCAAATTTGCCCAATCCGAATAATTATAATTTGAATAACGGAGTAATCGGAAGCTTGCATTTTACGTATGTTAAGGACAACGCAATAGCAGAAGGAACATCGCTTGGAGGAGGACTAAGGATAAAAAAAATAACAAACTATACAGATAACAGTATAAAAGCGTCAGTGAAACGGTATAACTATATCACAAAGGATGGAAAGCCCAGCGGAAAATTGATTCATCCGATGAAATTTACCGATCAATATTATACAAAAGAAGGCCTTCGGCCAAACAGAAATTATGATCTGCTTAACAGGATCAATTCATCCAATGTCTGGAATTATTCCACGAGCGGATGTGAAGCGGTAGTAGGCTATGACCGGGTGGAAGTGGAAAACTTATCTTTGGATGAAAAATACAGTACAGGTAAAAGGATTATAGAATTCAATAATGCTGCCGTTATCAATGTATATTCTGAGATGGATATTTTCATTCCCTATAATAAAACCGCTTCTGTCCTCAACGGAAAGATAGCCTCTTCCATTATTTTGAACGGCAATAACGATACGATCAACGTGGAAAAAAACACGTATAGTGTTGAAAACATGGAAAACAATTTCATCAATATCCGAGAAATGAAATGGCTTGGAGATATTCCAGAGTTTCAATTATACAGTGTCATACCTGTATTGATGGTATATCCCACAACTAACTATACTACTTATTTAAAGAAAAAGGAAGAATTTGCTTATTTCGGAACCGGTAAAGTCAATAAAACAACCGAGTTCGAGTATGATCCGTCAAATTATAAAGTGAAAAAAATAACGGAGACGCTGGATAACAGTAAAAAGAAAATTACGGAATACCAGTATGGAGTGAGCAATAGCGCTTTATTGGCAAAAAACATGGTAAGCGTACCGATAAAGGAAACGGTTTCGATGAACAGTACCCTCATTCAAACTAAAACGATGAACTACAATACCTCCGTTAATTCTGGTTTTGGTCTGGCGCTATCCAATGTCGCCATAAAAAATGGAAGCAATGCGGAAGAAATTCGGTTGAAATATGAGAATTACGATAACTTCGGAAATCCGGTTTATATCACCAAAGACGGTACCAACAATGTTGTTTATATCTGGGGATATAATTACCAGCGTCCGATTGCAGAAATTAAGAATATCACTTATTCCCAACTGACAGGCATTATTTCGGCTGCCGATCTGAACGCTATTGCCAAAAAGCCGGCACCGGCTGCGGCAGATATGGACCGGATCAACAACCTGCGGGACAATACGGCATTGAAAGATGCCCACATCACCACATTCTGGTATCAACCCATGGTGGGGCTTATTCAGATAAAGGACCCGGCTAAGAAAGACGTCTATTTTGAATACGACACCTTCAACCGTTTAAAAAGCAGCTATATCATAGAAAACGGCACAAAAAAGATCGTTGAAGGTTACGATTATTATGTTAAACAATAAATACGGCACAACAATGAAAAAGACAATTTTATATATCATTCTTACTCTGTCGGGTATTGTGGGGATGTATTCTCAACCGGAAATTACCTCCAATTTGGGAACTATTGAAGGCAATTACACGTTTAAGATGGAACGAACGGCAGCGAATGCCGCCAATACCTACTGTATAGGCTTTACTATTAATAACTCTTTTTCCATTACGATAAAAGAAACACTTTCCAACCCGAATTTTATGATTCAAGGTTACTTTATCGGAACAAGCGCTACTCTGAACGACGGATTAAAGCTCAATACACCCTTTACTCTTTCCGCAGGACAATACAGGGTATTTTTAGTGGACCCAAATCCAAACAATAAAGCTTTTAAAATGGAAATGACTTTTACCGGCCAACAATCTGGCGGAGGAAGTACGGGAGGAACTCCGACGGGACTTCCTCTGAATGTTCAAGCCAATGGGGGAAACTACATCAAAACCGCTGTTCCCCGTACCGAAAAAAGCAGTGTTGCCTTTAATCCCGATAATAGCGAAATAATATCCATTCAATATTTCGACGGATTGGGGCGTCCGGTAGAAACGGTACAAAACAAATTCACTCCTTCTCAAAAAGACCTTGTAACCCTGCAGGATTATGACGAATATGGAAGGGAATCTTTTAGCTGGCTGCCCACTTCGACTACGAATACCAACGGCGCATTTGTCGGCAGTATTGCTTCTCTTGCACAAACAGCGAATGGCGGCGACGCAAAACCCTATTCCTACCTGGTGTATGAATATTCTCCGCTAAACCGCATCCAACAGCAGTATGGACCCGGCGCCGACTGGCAAGGCAATAGCAAAGGCGTAAAGACCGAATACCTCGCCAACAGCGGAACTTCCGGAGCGCTGTCCTGCGCTCTTTTTATGACGGACGGTACGGGAGTCAATATCAAAGTGAAGAAAAACAATTTTTATCCCGATGCCCAGCTTTATGTTGTCAAGACAACCGACGAAGACGGCAACATCGGTTATCAATTCAAGGATAAGCTCGATCAGCTGGTGTTGACCCGGCAAATCCTCGGCGGAGCCAATCTGGATACCTATTATGTCTATGACGATTTCGGTAACCTGTGTTTTGTTCTTCCGCCCATGGCATCGGAAAAGCTGATCGCTACGAACGGTACCGCTTATGACGAAACCAACAGCACGCCGCTGAATCAATACGGCTACCAATACAAATACGACGGTCGCAACCGCTGCATCGCCAAAAGGCTTCCCGGCTGCGAGTGGATTTATTATGTCTATGATACGGCAGACCATCTGATTTTTACGCAGGACGGCGAAAACCGCAAGAAAAGCGAATGGCAGTTTTCCATTCCCGATGCTTTCGGTCGTGTGGTAATTACCGGAACCTGTAAAAACTCCCTCGGCTATTCCGCCGATCCGTTGAAAACGGTCGTAGTCAAAGGCGCGTACAATACTTCGCGAACCAATCTGGCAAACAGCTATACGGTTTCCGGCGTAACGCTTTCGAGTCCGGTTTATCTTACCGCCAATTACTACGACGATTATGCCTTTACGGGAATCACCGAAGTTCCCAATAATGCGGATACGCAGTACAACGCGGAATCCGGTTATGCCACCCGTTACACCGTTAATTACAAAGGAATGCCTACCGGAACCGTTACCGCGCAGATGAATCCCGACGGCACGGTATCTTCCTCCTATCTTTATTCGGTGATGTATTACGACTACCGAAACCGGCTGATACAGACCAAGAGCAACAGTCAATTGGCGGGCGGGTTGGAAAAGGAATATATCGCCTACGATTTCATGAACAATCCGACGGGAAGGAAACATATTCATTCGGCTACCGGCAAGACCACTCAGACGGAAATCTATGTTTACGCTTACGACCACGCCGAACGGCTGACCAAAGCGACCCTCCAACTTAACGGAGGAACGACCACCGCCATCGCCGAAAATACCTACGACGAACTCGGTCGGCTGAAGACCAACAAGAAAGGCGGGTTGGCGAATCTGAATACGACCTATGCCTATAATATCCGTTCGTGGATAAAGTCCGTCACGAATCCGTTGTTTACGGAGACGTTGTATTATAACGAATCCTACGGAGGAAGCGCCAAACTGTACAACGGCAATCTGTCGGCAATGAGCTGGAAGTTGTCCGGCGAATCCATGACGCGCGGCTATGCCTTTACCTACGATAACCTCTCGCGGCTGACCGTCGGCAATTACCTGGAAAACGGCGCTGCGAACACGAATTACAAAACAGCCTACAGCTATGATAAGATGGGTAATATCCTGACTTTGCAACGCTACGGAAAGAATACGGCAACTACTTATGGTATAATTGACTATCAGGATGCAGCCTATAACGGGAACCGGTTGTATTCCAATGATGAGATGGCTTATAATATCAGTCTTGCCGAATCGGCGGATTTCAAGAAATATTCCCCTGCTAACCCGGCTCATGTTTACAATGCCAACGGAGCGTTGACAAAAGATATGAACAAAGGTATCTCGGATATTCAATATAATTTACTAAATTTGCCACGCTTAATGGACATCAAAAATCCGGTGGCTGAAGCGAGAAACGAATATACTTATTCGGCAACGGGACAAAAGCTGAAAGTGGTGCAGAAATGGAATCCGAATTACGCCACGGCGCCGGTAGTCGGTTCGGCAATCAATACGAGTTCATTAACTTCGAGTAAAACGACGGAATATGCAGGCAATATGATTTACGAAAACGGCACGTTGAAACGGATATTGATAGACGGCGGATACATTGAAGGAGGCGCCTATTATTATTACCTAACCGATCATCAAGGCAATAACCGTTTGGTTGTCAATGCGAGCGGAAGCGCGATTCAAAAGAATCATTACTATCCGTTCGGCATGGCTTTTGCCGAAACTCCGATTGCCGAACAGGGCAAGCAGCCTTACAAATACAACGGCAAAGAGTTGGACCCGATGAACGGATTGAACTGGTACGACTACTCTGCCCGCAACTACGACCCGGCATACGGCCGCTTCACGACCATGGATCCGATGTGCGAAAAATATTACAACATCAGTCCGTATGCGTATTGTAATAATAATCCGGTGAATGCGATAGATTTGCAGGGGGATACTATTACAACCGTTATTAATACCACAATAACAAATTCTAATGGCAGCACAAGTGTTCAAAGCACGAGCTATTATTATGGGCAAAATACAAGTGGAAGCTACGGGTTTATTGATAATAACGGTCAGACTTATTCCGGAGACAATACGTATGTAAACAATTTGACAACTGCGTTGAATGATTTACGTAACGGAGGAAATGTTGGAAACGAATTAGTTAGTGATTTGATGAATTCAACAAAGACGGTACAAATTGGACAGGGAAACAATGCAACAGATCCTAACGGAGCTTATATTAAATGGGATTCTAATAATACACAAGGTGGCTTTAATAAATTAGGTACCCAAGATAGACCATCTTTTATTGGTTTAGGACATGAAATGGCTCATATTCAAGATATTTGGAATGGAACAATAGATAATAAAACGTGGATTTCTTCTTCGATAACAGGTAAGGATCCTATTCTTAATGCAGAAAAATATGCTACTCATGTAGAAAATCAATTACGCGCAGAAAATGGCATTACCCTGCGAGAATATTATGGTGTTAATAATTCAAATGGAGTACTAAAACCACTTACTAGTACAAAATTGATAAACAAAGATGGGAGTAGTATTTTTTATCCCAATACTTATTATTATCGGACTATAAAGTTTTCTACTTACTCATTTCGTTATATTTGGAATTATTAATTTGTTTCTATAATGAAAAAATATATATTCATAATATTGATATTGATGGAATCTTTTTCTATCTATGGCAGCAACAATCTCAGTTCTGAATCGGTGTCTAAAAAAATAAGAAAGATCGAATTAAAGATGCATGAAAAAGATAATATTTATATTAATTTATATAATAAGTTAAGAATAGATATTGATTTTATAAATCTGATGAATCTAAATTTGAAAAGTGATACAATTTTTATACTACAAACCTATAATTTTATTGAAGGTTTTAATGAGTTATCCATAGCTATTGTTAATAGAAATGAAGAGTTTTTTTATATAGTAAGAGATACTTTACCTATTTACAAAAAGCCATTTTATAGAATATTGGATTATAAAAGAATGTGTCTATATAAAGTCAAAAAAGAATGTGGGTATTCTTTATATCCTAAATACATGATTCAACTTGTAAGTAAATGGGATATTGACGGATTGCGTAAAGAAGGGGAAACAAATTGGATGATTGGAGGAGGTACAATAACCGCGATTCGTATTATTTTGAAAAACGGAAAATATAATATTGATTGTATCAGTTTTAAAGAATTTTATAACCTCAAAAGAGATATGGTTCATTAAAAGTGATGATGTGGAATTATAATGGAGGAAAATAATAATTCGTTAATTTATAAAATTATGAAAAATGTATATTTAATAATGCTGTTGTCTGTTATGGTAGGATGCTCTAAAAAAAGCGATTTACCTTTTAGTGTCATTGATTATTCATGCAATAATGGATGGACTAGTGTATATTCGGTTAAAGTAGATAGTGTCGGGCAAACTTATATCCAAGGAGAGGATATAAAAAATGGAAAGTGGTTTATTCGAACGGAAATTTCCACAGCAACCTTAGATTCATTATGTACTATAGTAAACAAAATTGATTATACAAAGTTAGACACATTGTATGAGAAAAATTGTGTGGACTGCGGATATTATTACTTAATAATTAATCGGACAAAAGAGTCTGCTACAAAAGTATTGGTGAAAGATAATAGCAATAATGATAAAGATATAGCTGAGATTAATGAACTTTCACATTTTTTAGATTCATTAGTGAGAACAATTCGTTCGAATATAGAATCAGTACAATTTGAAAGCAAAACGAAGGGTTTTTATCTTGTTTCGCCACCATAAATTTCTGAAGTGGCGAATCAATAATATTTTTGATTTTTTTATATTTAGTGTTGCTAAGAAAAATATCCATCGCTCAGTGTAGGCTTTGTCTTCATTGAGATAGAATAAGTAAGGCTCTTGTTTTGCAATACAATGAACGGTAAAAGACTACTTGCATGTAACTCGCCATAACATAAGCAAAACAGCATATGAAAGTTTATTCAGAAGGAAATATTTTATGACAGGGGGTCATAAAATAGTATAAATGCATAACTACCCCAAGCTCGACGTGACGTGATGTTGCGTCGAGCTGATTTTATGCCCGGTTACAATCCGACAAAACAAATTCCGTATCCGGAATAAGATGGCGGTTGATTCCGACAATTCGTTTCTGTTCGATTTTATATTTAGAAAATAGGAAGATGGTAGAGAAAGATGCCATTCCCGTAGGGAATAACGCAGTAGAATCCGTGACAAAAGATATGAACAAAGGCATCTCGGATATTCAATATAATTTACTAAATTTGCCGAGACAAATGGACATCAAAAATCCGGTGGCGGAAGCGAGGAACGAATATACTTATTCGGCATCGGGACAAAAGCTGAAGGTGGTGCAGAAATGGAATCCGAATTACGCCACGGCGCCGGTAGTCGGTTCGGCAATCAACACGAGTTCATTAACTTCGAGTAAAACGACGGAATATGCGGGCAATATGATTTACGAAGACGGCACGTTGAAACGGATACTGATAGACGGCGGATATATTGAGGGCGGTCAGTACTTTTATTACGTTACCGACCATCAAGGCAATAACCGCTTGGTTGTGAATGCGAGCGGAAGCGCTATTCAAAAGAATCATTACTATCCGTTCGGCGTGGCTTTTGCCGAAACTCCGATTGCCGAGCAAGGCAAGCAGCCTTATAAATACAACGGCAAAGAACTTGACCAGATGAACGGACTGAACTGGTACGACTACTCTGCCCGCAACTACGACCCGGCATACGGCCGCTTTACTACCATGGATCCGATGTGCGAAAAATATTATTCCATTAGTCCGTATGCGTATTGTGCGAATAATCCGGTAAGGTTTATTGATCCGGACGGACAAGACTGGTATGGGGATTTTCAGAATCTGGCACGACAGTTCAATCCAAATTTAAATAAAAACAATCAAGCTGAAATATTAGAGAAAGGACAAAAATATATCGGAGCAACAGATCAAGTCAAAGATGAAAAAGGGAATGTAATTGAAAATTATCGAAAAGATGGCAGTATTATGTATTCCAATGAAACCGATGCATATAATCGAATGTGGAGCCAAGCAAATAAAGTAAACCGAGAACAATTGGCTGTAATAGGCGATGAAAATGTGTTAGTGTTACCGGAATATCTAAATGATAATACAACTTCCGAAGTAGAAAAATATGGATATTCTTGGAAAAACGGCAATATTACAGATGCTGATGGAAATACATTTAGTACAATAGCAACAATACACACTCACCAAGATGATCTTAAAGGCAAGTGGGGTTTTATTGCGGCTCCCGGTTTTGATGATCAGAAATATTTCTCTTATAGAACACCTGATAAACCTTATTTTACAATGGGGTATAATGGGAAAATATATGGTGAAATTGGAAATTCTAAAGGAAGACAAATACTTAGCAATATCATTCCCAAAGGCTACAATACGGTAAACGATTTGCTAAAAGGCGCTAAATTTCAACTATTAATAAAGAGTTTAAAATAATGAATATCAAAAGAAATATAATAAGTAGTGTTCTATTAATGATATTTTTATTAATAGCATTTTGTTCGTGTAAGAAGCAAAATGAAATTGTGACGCTTCCAATGGATAAATTGTATATTCTTGAATATAGATATACCCTTCCGGAAGAACATGAAGAACTTCGTTATAAATTTTATGTTGGAGGTTTCTGTGAACTGGACAAAGATTTTAGTGTAAAATATGCAAGGCGACTGTTTTACAATAGTAATGATTTCTATAATTCAGAGGATATTGTTCCCGATAGCTTACGCAGTGAAATTTCAAATATATTATTGAAATACCAAGCGGATACAACATTTTTATATCAAGGAGGACTCAGAATCTATGATGGGAGTAAATATCGGTTTATCATACAAAAATACAATCAAAAAGATGTAACAATCAAGTTTGAACCTAAATTTTTACCTGAAGATTTGAAGTTTGTATATTCATATCTTTATGAGGATAGGGAAAAGACAGAAGACATAAGTACATATAACGAATTATTAGAGATGTTTGAAAATCAAGTTAAAGATGATACGCTTGAATTTCCTCCTCCGGAGCTTAAAAGTACAGTAAAATTTACGCTCCCTTGAGGTGCACAGGCGCTAAAAACAAATAAATATAGTATAATAAAAAATTATGAATATAATATGAAAATACAAGGAAAAGATTATTGGCAAGTCTGGAGACTTGCTGTTAATTCGACGTAGCGCAGACGCTACGCCAAGCGAGGAGTATCCCCGTACAGTTTTTGAAATAAATCTTCAATGGCTATATGGGATAAAAAACCCAAATACAGGCATATATCTTTATAGACCTGAAAATTATAAATGATATGAAAGTTCTAATAAATTCAATACTATTAAGTTTGGGTGTTTCATTATTTGTTTCTTGCCAAGTTCAACAAAATGCAATAGGAAAATATTCAATAGTTCAACGAGGAAAATATCCTAAAATTATCCCTACAACATTTTATGTTACATTAAATAATGATAGCACCTTTAATTATCTTTATCAGCCAAGTTGGTATAAAAAAGAAGTTTCTTTTGGCAATTGGAAAATGGATAAAGACAACAAGCGAGTTATAATAAACAGTTTTATTCAAGATATTCATAATATTCCTGTTGTCGTAACGGAAACAAAAAATAACAATTATTCATTCCCTTTATTCGTTTTTGATAATCCGTTGAAATCGGATACTTCTGTAAAATGGGCGTTGAATGTGAATAATACAGACTATCCGCTGAATACCGACAGTTTAGAATTGGACAAAGGAATTGTTGTTGAACATTTTTATTTAACAGGATGTATTGCACTTGAAGACAGTACCTACAGAGCTCCTTTCCCTTTGCAGGATACTATACAAAGCGAAAAGTATAATGTAAAGAATACAAGCAACAATCTGTATCATATTTCTTTCCCTGCATTTGTTGATTATGACATATTCCAATACAAACCATTGCAGGATAGTTTGAAGTTAAATGGGAATACATTATTTTTTGAGGGAATAAGATTGAAGAGACGATAAGAACTGAATAACAGCCCGCCGAAGCGGGCTGTTTCTTTTTAGTCAAAACAAAAACATTGCCGCTACGCGGCAAAAAGAAAGCCGGGTTTTGCGGCAAAGCCGCAATAAGAAAAAGAAAATCGGTAGTGTCATGAATTGACTGATTCTATTTTTCTAATGTCTGAGAATAAGCATATTACAATAATATGCCAGATAGTTTATGACACTACCGATAATCGAAAATATTTAGTTATGCAGCAAACACGTGATGTTACGTCAAGCTAATTGTAACACGCAGTTTTTTAATACATTGATAAACAGTAAAATAAAAAACACATAATGTAACGGAAAATATTTGAAATCCGTCAGATTTCACTTTAACTTTGGTTGGTACTCGCATTTAACGTGAGAAATGATTACTTTTACCCGAATTACTGACCATGGTTAATTCTCTTTCGGATTGTTATCTTCAATTGATTCAATACAATAAAGAACGATTGATTGAGTTGTTGAATCCAATCGTGGATATTCATTATCTGCATTTCCAACAGACGGACATTCATTCCCAAATACCTCATTTAACCCGGACATTCAATTATGTCGAACAAGATACGTTAGAAAAAGAAATTTATGTTCACTTCGCAATTTTTATCCGTAACCTGTCTCAATTATGTCCGTCAATTACGCGAACGGAAACCGTCATCTGTTGCTTGGCTTTCCGCTTTCCGATGAAAATAATCGGCTTGTGTCTGGGTTATACTTCGACCGATACCGTTCGGCAACATAAATTCCGTATCCGAAATAAGATGATGGTTGATTCCGACAATTCGTTTCTATTCGATTTTATCTTTAGAAAATAGGAGAATGGTTATTTCTTGACTTCGACACGGTGATACGGCAGGCTGTTACTTGGTCAACCAAAACGCCGCTTCCGGCCCCAAGTTGAACAATAAATCAATGATGCTGAGATTCGATTGAAAACCATACTTCGTTTCGAACACTTGATAGTAGGGACGGAAGTCCCGGATAAACGGTAATTTTTTCGGATGTATGACTTCCCGCAAATCCAAAACGTCCGGCGGAGGAGAGAAGACGTATTCGGTCGAGTAGGATACAGCCGGAGAAATGTCTAACAAAGAACAAATCAATTCCCGTAACGCTTCGTTAAAATCGAATAAAAAACCGGCCGGCTTTTCATAAAAAGGACGAAAATCAGCTTCATAAAACTCGAAAAAAGGAGTGGAATTGTAAGCCGAAACAATGGCGTTCCAATGCACATGCCGCCAATTTCCATGTTCGGCAATGCGAATATCTTTCGTTGGACATTTCAACGAATCGGGTTTGACAATCGGAATGCTGAGCGTTTGTCGTCCGCCGGCAGAAGCAATTACGCAACGATTGCGATAGGTTTGCTTGACATAATTGCAATGCGCTTCAATAATCGCCCGGGGATGATTGCACATTTGAACGTAATACTCGACGGGAGCAAGATAAGCCGTTGATAAAAGGACGGTACTTACCATTTTCGTTCTTGTTTTATTCCTTGCTTGCCAATTTGAAAATTCGGTTCCAGCGGATTCCTCCGTCGAATAAATTGCGATCTTTATCGGTTGACAACCAAATCAATATCGGTTTTCCAACGATATGGTCTTCCGGAACGAATCCCCATGAACGCGAATCCTGCGAATTATGTCGGTTATCGCCCATCATAAAGTAATAATCGTACTTGAAAGTATAATCGGTTGCGGGAGTCCCGTTTATTAATATTTGATTATCCTTTATTTGCAGGGAATTTCCTTCATAAGCCTCGATACAACGGGAATAAAGCGCCAAATTCACTTCATTCAACTCAATGGTTGCGCCTTTGCGGGGTATCCAAACCGGGCCGTAATTATCGCGAGTCCAGTCAAACAAATTACTGAACGGATAAATATCGCTTCCGAAAATATCATCGGTTTCGATTCGGACCGAGCGCGCCCAGCCGCTTTTTTCTAATTTTTGTAAGGCCTCTTTTGTTAAAGGGAGTAAATACACCGGATTAAAAGAACCTTCCGCGTTTCTTTCTATTCCGATCCGTTCCAAGAAGTAATCCGCATTGGAGATCCCATTTATGTAATTTCTATCGTCCCTGCTTACGTCTAATGTTCTGAATTGTTTATCGGATAAATGATTGCCTTGCGTTTCCACAAAGTAATTAAATTGAGCGTTTTTAGGTAAAGGCAGAAGTGTTCCGTTAATATAGGTTTCATTATTAATGATTTGAAGCGAATCACCCGGCAAACCGATGCACCGCTTGACATAATTTTCCCTTCGGTCAACCGGCCGATAAACAATGTCTCCAAACTTGCTTTTATTCGACCAAACCTCTTTTCTCCCGTACCTTCTCACCGAATAGTAGTAATCCTCGTTCGACGGACTTTTTAATGCAACCGTATCTCCTGCCGGATAATTGAATACGACAATCTCGTTGCGTTTCACCTGTCCGAGTCCTTTCAGTCGCTTATAGCTCCAACGCGGCCATTCAATGTACGATTTGGTATTGATAATCGGGAAAGTGTTCTGAACCAGCGGAAATGACAATGGCGTGTTCGGAACGCGCGGGCCGTAGCTCAACTTATTTACCATCAGATAATCGCCCACTAAAAGTGATTTTTCCAAAGAAGGAGTGGGTATTTTATACATCTGGAAGATAAACAGATTGATAAAATAGACCGCTATCAAAGCAAAAAGAATAGCGTCGGTCCATTCGGCAATCTTCTTCAAGGATTTGTTTTTGGGATTTTTCCAAGCGCCCCAAGGAATAAATTTAGAAATATAAATATCAAATATAACCGGTATTCCGAGTAAAAGCCAATAGTTTCCATCCCAGATAATAAAGGCGAGATAGAGGGCGGTTACAACGGAAAAGAATATCCATTGGTTTTTTGTTACTTTTTTCATTCTTGTTTTTGTTAAAAATCCAACATATCGTTCATACTCAAAAATCCTTTTTTCCCTTGCACAAATTCGGCTGCCAAAACGGCTCCTAAAGCAAAGCCTTTCCTGTTCTTAGCATCATGCTGAATACGGATTGTATCGGCATCCGATTCGTAAATAATTTCATGAATACCCGCAACTTCGCCTTCTCTTTTCGAAAGAATCGGTAAATCTTCATTGGTTCCTCCCGAATCTTCTCTCCATTGTTTTTTTCGGTTGATATTCTCCAAGATATGTTCGGCTAAAGTAATTGCCGTTCCGCTCGGCGAATCCAATTTATGGATATGGTGTACTTCTTCTATTCGAACATCATAGGTCGGAAAATTATTCATGATTTTAGCCAAGTATTTATTAAGCGCAAAAAAGATATTCACTCCGATACTGTAATTCGACGCATAAAAGAAAGTATGATTTCCTTCGACACAAAGGTTTTTTATTTCATCCCAACGCGCCAACCATCCGGTGGTTCCGGCAACTACCGGGATATTTCGTTCGAAACATTTCAAGTAATTAGTGAAAGCGCTTCGGGGTTGGGAAAATTCAATGGCTACATCTGCCGAAAGAAACTGCGGAGAATCAAAATCATATTGATTATCAACATCAATAACGGAAACAATCGTGTGTCCCCGATCGTTAGCAATTTCTTCAATCGCATGTCCCATTTTGCCGTAACCGATTAATGCGAGTTTCATAATGCAGTTTACCTATTTTGTCTGCAAATATACGGATTATTTTGAGTGTTAGCAAAAAAAATTCCATCTGTCGTTTTTATTCCACCTTCACTCGTCCGCCTGAAGTATGCGACACAAATTCGGGCGCATACAAACACTGAATGGTCGCAATTCCGTTTGAATAATCGCCGGCTGCATTCACATACAAAGGATATTCAAAAACGTATGTTCCTTTGGGCAGATTATAAAAATAGAAATTCATGGAAGCGTCGCGAATTGTTTGGTAATAAATCGCCTGTTGCGCCCAACGAATTCCCGATAAGGTTTCCGCCGGTTCAAAACAGGAAGCGCGCATGTCCTTCAACAAAACGTATTCCAAATCCCGATCTGTGCGTACCACCAAACGTACCACCACTTTATCGCCGACTTTCAAAGATTGATTTTCCGCAACGGGAAGCAGGGATTTTCCGGCAGTCGTCACTTTTTCAATGAAAAGGGATTTTTCTACATTTAATCCGGTTTTTGCCGCTGCGATTTTATCCAAATCTTCAAAGTATTGTCCGTATATCGCTCCCCATCCCGGGCCGACGCCTTCTTTGGTAATGGTTATTCGATTCATATCCGGTGTGATGGCTTTTGCATCAAAGACCGTCTTGATATAACCGGTGCCGGCTTCGCCTTTTTCGGTAGCAACGATTTGATTTCCGATGTTAACGGATAATTTTCCTTCGCTTTCCAACCAATTGCTTCCGGTTTGCAGGAGTATGTTTACCGCGTTTACGGTGGCCGGAGTACTTTCCCATTGCTGCGTTTGTTTTTGTTTCAGCAACCAACGTTTCATTTCATCCATTTCTTCCGGTTTACTTCCGGTTTCATAAAACGCTTGCATCATAAAAGTATGTACGCAGGTTGCACTTTGGAACAAAAAGGATTGCGCTTGATTGTTTGCCCAGAACATTCCTTCGTCGGAGGCATGCGAGGCATGTTCCCGAAGCGATTTTATGACGGAAAGCGCCGCCGTTGTATTTCCGTTTCTTTGTAAAATCAATGCGGTAATGGCCCGATCGTACAATCGGGGCGATTTTACCCGATATTGCTCGGCCAAATCCAAATAGAATCGGAAAGCCTCCTCGGCTTCATTCAACGGAATGTCTTTATACAGAGAGCGAACCAATAAATATTCCAATTCGTAGGTAGAAATCGTTTCCGGTTTCTTTCCCGATGGATTGTATTTCTTGTAATCGTCATAATGACGTTTGAATTGCCCGTCAATAAAACGAACGGCCTGCGCTTGCATTTGTTTGGTTTCGTCCGTATAATTTCCAACATTTAACCGCGACAGTTCTCCCATTCCGTAAAGCAGCCACTGCGTGATGGAGACGCTCGCCGGCATCCCCTTGAACCAAGTCCATCCGCCTTCTTCCGTTTGAAGCGACCGAAGCTTTTCAACGGCTTGACTGTTCAAATAATTGTTGCGATTGATGTCGAACAGCAGCGACAAACGTTGTCTTTGTTCCGTTTCGTTTTGCGCTTCCAACACCCAAGGCGTTTCTTCCAATAGAACGGCTTTTAATTCTTGATTCTTTTCCAATTGAGAGAGCAAGGTTTCTTTGGTTCCGCCTTGTTTCGTCCAAGCGTCAATGATTGATTTAATTTTCGGCGTACTGTTGGCAATATGAACGGCAAAAGCATTGGAATAGTAAGCGGCAAACCACGACAAGACATTGTCCGATTCGGGAGTGGTCAAAGCAGGCAGAGCTTGAACGGCATACCAAATCGGATTACTCGTAAATTCCAACGTTAAGCGGTAATTTTCTCGTGTCGGCGAATTTGTATTTTTCATTCCGTCGAAGACAAATGTTTTGGTTTGGCCGCCTTGAATATTCAACGGCAAACTTTCCGTAACCAACATCCGATTGGGGAGTATGGGAATCAAATGCTGCTCGCCGTCGCTAAATTCGGACGAGCGTGCAACTATTTTTAAAGCGGTTAGGTCAATACCCGAAGGCACTTGAAAAGTCCATGAAACGGCGGCGGTTTTTCCCGGTTCCAAATGAAACGGCTGATTATTTCCCGGAATGGCGATATTCGTTTGCTCGTTTGCCGGATCAAAGCATTCGATTTGTATCGTTCCGTCAATTACTTTTTCCGAAAGATTCGAAATATTCGAAGCAATCGTTACTCGGTCGCCTTCCCGAAGAAAACGGGGGATGTTCGGGCGAACCATCAGTTGTTTTTGACTGATCGTGTTTTCGATGATTTGTCCGAATTTCATATCTTGGGTATGCGCCAACCCCATCAATTTCCAAGCGGTATTGCTTTCGGGAACGGTGAAAGAAATCAAGGTTTCTCCGGCTTCATTGGTTTTCAATTGCGGATAAAAAAATGCCGTTTCGTCGAAATTCCGACGGATTTGAACTTCGGATTGCGGAAGAGGCGTTTCTTCGACTGCGTTTTCTTCTCCGGAAATATTCGGAGGAGTAAATGCTACCGTTGTTTTCAGCTGAGGCGCCGGAACTTTTTCTGAACTCGGAGAGGCGGAAACAACTTCAGCAACCGAATAAGCAGCAGCTTCAGCAACACCACTCACTCTTCCCGAACGCATCATCACGGGGCCTCCTCCGGAAAGCGTATTATTGTAGATACTCCATCCGAACCAATTCAGTTGATCAAACGTAAACTCCGGCATCGTTGAGTAATCGGTCATTTTTCCCTCAAAGGCGGCATACGTCCGGTCAAATTCTTTTCCGGGGTAATAAGAAGGCGTTGAAAGATAAACATTCGGAACCGGATTAAATATCCAAGCGTGATTTCGGATTTTATCTAAAGAAGCGTCATACATAACCGCCAATAATTCGGCCAAAATCGGATTTTTCTCGGCATCTTTGACGGAAATTTTCCACTCTTCTTTTTGTCCCGGAAGCAGTCGGTCACGAAAAACTTCCGGTTTCAAAGTCAGATTTTTGTCCGGTCGTTTTTTGTAAATTTCAACTTCTTCCGTAAAAACCCGGTTGTCTTTGATAAAGGTAAAACAAACCGTAGCGCCGTCGCCGTAATCTTCAAGAAAAGGAATCGTCAGTTTTTTGTTTTCGTTATTCAATTCAAAACGAGAGATAGCTGCACGTTTTCCGTTTTGCCGGAAAATCTCATAAAGCACATACGCATTTTTTGCCGATGAACCATAGACAATTTCGGCATTTTCACCTACGGCACAGGTAGTCTTAGGCGTCATCAGCCATTCGTAAACCGGAACGGGCGGTTGTTTATCCTGCGCGGAAGCTAAAGTGAAATCGGTTTGTATTTCTTTTACATCTTCCGCACGAGCTGTGAAACGATAACGACCGGAAGCGAGCGATTGAAGTGCAACCGGACTGATTTCTTTTCCCGCTTCGAAATCGCCGCTTGCTATTTTTTTATCCGGAATCCAATCTTCAGACGGTGCGTCTAATTTTTCCAGATTTTTCGGTTTCAATCGGATGATTTCATAGTTGCCTTTGGCTTGAACCGGACGACCGTTAAGATTCGCCGCCCGAATCGTGAAGCTGGAAAATGTTTCTTTATCAACCGTTTCATTTAAAAGATCTATTACTAAATAGGCGGAGGTATCGCCGATATTCACATTCGTTTGCGACTGTTGCGTTTCTCCGTTGGAATCGGTAATCGAAGCTTCAACGGTATAAACATAGAAAACCTCTTTTCGATCCCGATCTTCAAAGGCTCGTTCGGCGGTAAAAGTGATTTCGAAACGTCCGTCATCATTGGTTTGAACGATTCCTTCAGCTACTTGAATCGGAGCGCGCCATCCCCAACGATACAACCAATGTTGTTGACGGGTAACTCGATAGTGTAAATCGGTATTTGGAATCGCAACTCCCGAAAATGTTTTCGCATTTCCTTCGACCGTTACCCGGTCGTCCAAGCGATAGGCTTTATCATTTTCCGAGAATCGAATATCAAAAGCAGGTCGTTTGTATTCTTCCACTTGAATCCATGCAGTCGTATTATCGTTATCCGACTGAAGCGAAAATTGTCCGTTTAACAAGCCTTGCGGTAATAAAAACTCACCGGTGAAAGAACCGAACTCATTGGTTATTACCGTTTTGTTAGCAATTTCTTTATAATTGGCGTCTCGCAAAGCGATCGTATATTTTTTATTCGGGATTGCCCGGGTTTCGTTTTTATTTGTTTCGTAAGCAATTCCTTTGAAATACACCGTTTGTCCCGGACGATAAATACTTCGGTCCGTAAAAAGTTGCAGATTGGTATAGGGTTTATTCGATTGTTCGGGAGTATAAATCCAAGGCGTCGGAGATAAAATCAGCGAAGTGTCGTTCTCGTAAGAGGCCTTGTAAAACAAATTGTTATCGGCCGTACACATAGCTAATCCCAACTTATCGGTAACGGTTGTTTTTCCGGAGACAGATTCAAACGTATTGTTTGTTCTACGGTAAAAATGAATCACTGCGCCTTCTATCGGTTTTCCGCTTAATCGGTCGGTGATCAGAAATTCCATCCAGCCGTCAATTCCTTTGGCTACACTTGCCAAGCGGCTGACCGAAAATTGTTTGTTGATCGGCAAATCCTTTGCTGAAATTGAATCGGCATAAATAACATATTCGTAATTTCCAAACTCGCCGGTCGGGATTTTTACGATGGTATCATAATAAAGATAGGAATATTCATTCTTTAAATCAATTTCTTTCGTTTGAATTAATTTTCCTTTTTTTTCGTATTGCCCGGCTTGACCCCAATTAACATAATAGACTACTGGAGCAGTGATTTTATAGATTCGGATGAAAACTTTGCCGACATTTCGGTGTCGCAGGGTAATTTCTAAGCTATTCCCCGGATAAACCACATTGTCTGCGTCCGAAGTTAAATTTTTCCCCGTAATGGATTGTAATAAATTCCGGAGTATTCCGATTCGCGCATATTGAGGATATTTTTTTATCCCTTCCGTACAAATTGTATATACTTGCCGGAGTTTTTCTTTTTGTAACGCGCTTTCATCCGGATTTGTTTCATCGGCATAATCATAGTCTGTAATTCCGCTTTTTTCGGAAGAACCCAAAATGGAGGAAGCTTTTTTGAACAGTATTTCTACGCAAAAATCACGATTGGCGTAGCGATTTTCCAATTGTTGAAGCGCGTCCAAATAAAGGTTTTCCGAATTTTCCGATTGAGTATTCCGAGACACAAATTCAAGTCGGTCTAAATCGACGGTTACCAAAGCCTCCGGATTATTTTCCTTCAAACGGAAATCCAATAAATCGCGATACAACTTCAATACGAACGGAACAAAATCATAATCGTTGACTTGAATTGACCGATTTACAAAAGCATCCGCCGGAGCGAAATCGGCTTTATCCGACAACTTGGTCTGCACAAAATAGTTTTGCACTTGGGGATTATTAACAAACCGATTCAAAAGATCAATTCCCCGATATACAAGGAAATCATACAGGGTAGGGCGTAAGTTTCGGGAAGATTCGCCTTCCGTTACGATTGCTCGATATTTCAGGACATCCGTATTTTGCAGTTCTTTAGCCGGAAGCAGCGATAAGCGAACATAATCGGTTATTTTCCGAATAAAAAGATTGGCCGACCATTCCCGAATATCATCCGGAACCAAACCGGCAACCGCCGTTCGTTGGTTGATGCGGTAAGCGTCTGCATTGTAGTAATTCGCATACAATTCGGCTGCGATGGAATAAAGCATAGCCTGCTCTACCGGATTTTTATTCGCTTGAATACGGAGTTCCAAATCCGCGATTTTCTCCGGTAACCGGTCTCGATTGATAGCCGTTTCGTATTTCAGTTGATAAATCAAGGCTTTAATCAATTCCGGACTATTCCCGTCTTTGATTGCATCCTGCAAGATTTGATTGACTATTTCCAATGCGGATTGAGGAAGCGATTGCTTTTCCAATTCATTCACTTGGTTCCATTTATCATTGTTCATACGCGCTTGGGGTGTTTGAGCTGCGGTTGAAAACACAAAAAAACATACGGATAAAATCAGAAAATACGTTTTCATACGCTGATAATTTATTATTTACCGAATCACGATGCTAAGGTAAGAAATAAAATGTATATTACCTATATCCGGCAGAAAAATAACCGCCGATTAAAGCATCATTTCCATGAAATACTCAAAAAAATGCTACCTTTGATTCATTATATCGTTAAAATATATGTTTCGCCGTGTCGCATTTGTTTTCTTATTCCTGTTTCCCGGCTTGTTTGTTTTGGGACAGAGCGCCGCTTATCAATCGTTCGACAACATCAGCTTAGGGACGGAAGCTTCGGTAATTAATTGTTTCTTGCAGGACAATCAAGGATTACTATGGATTGGTTCGGATAAAGGATTGTTCAGTTACGACGGATATACCGTTCAACAACATTTCACGCCGGGTGAAGAAAGTAATTCGCATATTTATTGCGGAGTGATGATAGACAGTACTTATTTGTATCTCGGCGCGGATAATGGCTTACTTATTTATAATTATCGTACAGACCGGTATGAAAAATTGCAAGTATCTTTCCCAAGCGATATTCGCGCGCTTGCCGTTAATAATAATACATTATGGATAGGCTCGCTGAACGGATTATATACTTACGATCTGCATTCGGGAAACTTGCAACGTTTTAGCAGGGAAGAATATAAAAATATACCTCATGAAACAATTTATTCCATTCTATGCGCTACCAACGGAAAAGTTTATATAGGCACCTACAACGGATTTTGCAGTTATGAACCGGAAACTCATATTTTTGAAAAGATAAATTTGCCTGTCTATAGCCATAAAAGCAATCAATTTGTCAATTCTCTATTGGAAGATACTTCGCGGAATTGTATCTGGATCGGTATGGAAGGAAATCTTTTCAAATACAGTCTTCCGGACGGAAAGATTGAGCCGATCGAATTATTTTATAACAACTCCGTTAAATCGTTAACGTTGGATGCCGACGGCTATTTGCTTGCCGGAACGGACAACGGATTGTATGTCTATCATGAATCAGAGTCCACACTGCATCCGGTGCATGATTCCCGAAATCAACAATCTTTATCGAATAACATTGTTTGGTGCGTTTTTACGGATAAAGAAAAAAATATTTGGATGGGGACGGATTACGGCATTTCTTTGTCTCGCCGCAACGATTACTTTCGGTATGTTCCGATTGCCCGGATTACCGGAACGGGCGACGGAAATCATTTCTATTCTTTGTTTAAAGATTCCCGCGGAATTTTCTGGTTCGGCGGCACCAACGGATTGATTCGATTGAATGAACATTCGGGGAATTATTCCGCTATCGCATGGTATCGGATGGGGAATAAGGAACATCCGTTGCCTCACAACAGGATACGACAGATTTATGAAGATCGGGAGCATCAATTATGGATTGCTTCCGACGGAGGTCTCAATCGCTATGATTACAACACGAAGCAATTCATTCGTTACAACATCACGGATAGTACGGGAACCTATAATAGCAATTGGGTCTATTTTATATCAGAGGATAATAACGGAAAACTTTGGGTTGCGACTTGTCTGGGTGGTATTTTTATTGTTGACCGGCAAAAATTAATCCGTACAACTGCCGGAAACTGCATTGCCGAATATAATTTTACCGTTCGGAACGGGTTGTCGGGTATGTTTGTCAACCAAATCGTTCCGGATAAGAAAGGCAATTTCTGGGTAGTGTTGTACAATAACGGCATTAATAAAATTGATGTCGCTACACACAAAGTTACGCGGATTCCCATTGAAAACCGGATAGGTGAAAAAAATCCCAACTTCGTGCTTTGCGACGGGGAAGGTCGAATTTGGATTGGTTTTCGGGGCGGAGTGGCGCGCATTATCCCCGAAACGGATCAATCCGAAGTGATCCGTTGGAATGAATTTAGTAATAATGAGGTTATTTCCATGGCGGAAGTCAACGAATATATTTGGGTATCTACTACCGATGGCGTTTGGGTGGTGGATAAACGACAATTGGAAGCTAAACATTTAAATATTGCAGATAAGATATTTACCAATCTTTTTTACGATTCGGCCGATAACCGGGTTTATATGGGAGGAATGGACGGTTTTGCCGTCACTTCACCCGAAATAGTGAATATCAATATATCGGATCAACCGATTTATTTAACGGCGCTGTATGTTAACGACCGGCTATTTATTTCCAATGATAAAACCGATAGCCGGAGTATCCGTTATACGCGCTCGATTGTTCTGGATCATAATCAAAATAATCTTTCTTTTGAGTTTTCGGATTTCCCCTACGGATTGGAAGAAAAGAATAAATTTGTATATAAGTTAGTCGGAATGAATAATGAGTGGAGCCTTTTGAAGCAAAACAACAACCGAATCACTTATAACAATTTGGATTACGGAAAGTATCGGTTGACGATTAACAAATTGGATTTGCACGGAAAGCCTTCCGATAACCAATACGTGTTATCCATTCAAATCCGTCCCCCTTGGTATTATACGACTTGGGCCCAAACGTTGTACATTATTTTATTGACCGGTTTGATTCTATGGACGGTGAATTTTTTCCGGATAAAGAATCGCTTGAAATTCGAGCAGATGGAAAAAGAAAAAATTCTCGAACAATCCCGTTCTAAAATTGATTTTTTCACCAATATCTCCCATGACTTTAAGACGCCTTTGAGCATGATTATTGCTCCGGCAAGTAAATTATTGCTCGAAGTGAAAAATTCGGCCGAAAAGAAACAATTGGAAATTATCAAGCGCAATGCCATGAAGTTAAATTCATTGATTCATCAGGCGCTTGATTTTAATCGGATGGATAGCAATGCCGACAGTTTTCTAATTCTTTCGAAAGTGGAATTTATTTCCTTTGCTAAAAGTTTGTTTGAAGTATTTGAAGAAGATGCGGCTAAAGAAAAGAAACTGAGCTTTGATTTTCACAGCGATTCCGATCAATGCTATATGAATATTGATGCGGTGAAATTCGAATCGGTTCTTAATAATCTATTCTCCAATGCATTGAAATATACTCCGGAGGGCGGGAAAATAACTTTTTCGATAGAGATTGAGGAAGAAACCGGAACTTTGAGAATGGTTGTTTCCGATACGGGAACAGGAATTTCTCCACAGGATATGCCGTATATTTTTCAACGCTTTTTTCAGTCGTCCGGGACTCGTCGGAAAAAAGAAGGTACGGGCATCGGTCTTTATTTGGTGAAAACCTACACAGAGTTGCATGGAGGGCAAGTGGAAGTCGTTTCGGAAGAAAACAAAGGAACAAGTATGATCGTTCGATTGCCGTTGCATACAAATGAAAATACAACCGCACCGGAGGAAGTCCGGATTGAAACCGAAACCGGGAATACCGACCGACCGCTCATCTTAATTGCAGAAGACAATACCGAAATATCTGATTTTATTTTCCGACTATTGGAACCGAAATATCGTTGTCGGATGGCTGAGAACGGGAGAATCGGCTTGAAACTTTGCATTGAACTCTTGCCGGATTTGATTGTAGCGGATGCAGTGATGCCGGTGATGGACGGATTGGAAATGTGCCGACGAATCAAAAAAAATATTCCGACCTCGACGATACCAATTATTATGCTTACGGCCAAAGATGATAAGGAGACTGAATTGGAGAGTATTCAGCTTAATATAGACAGTTTTATCGCTAAGCCGTTTGATTCCGGCATCCTTTTATCAAGGGTAGAACAGTTGTTGAACAGCAAGCTGCAAAGGGAAATCCAAGCGCGGATGGAAGTTATTTCCACTCCTAAAATTATTGAAGCGGTTTCTTCCGACGAAAAGTTTTTATCCAATATTACGAAAATAATCGAAGACCGGGTTTCCGATTCGGATTTAAACGTGAATGCGCTCAGCGAGCTTTCGGGTTTCAATAGTAAGCATATTTACCGGAAGATCAAACAGCTTACCGGTGTGACTCCGGTAGATTATATCAAATCCATACGTATGAAAAAAGCGGCCGTGTTGTTTAGCCGGAAAAAATTCTCGGTAGCGGAAGTCATGTATATGGTCGGTTTTTCCAATCATTCGTATTTCTCCAAATGTTTTCAAGCCGAATTTGGTAAAACCCCGAAGCAGTTTATGGAAGAAGGGTAAATTCAAAAATCATTGAATCAAACAAAAGAGAATAAGTATTATATCGTATGTCGTGCGCGGCTGTCCGAATTTTATCCTTTTATGTCCGAAATCTGCTTTTATTCCGTAAAAGGATATTTTATCTTTGCCGCGTAAATCTATACTATTCGTTATATGCAAAAGTTTATTTTCATTGTTGTATTATCTTTGTTGTACTTGGGGATAATTTCTTCTGCCAGTCAGAAAAAACAATCGGTATCTGTAGATAAAATATATATAGATAAAAAAGGCGTGATGCGTTGGAGTGATACCGGGCGGGAAGCTTCTTTTTTCGGAGTGAATTACACGCTTCCGTTTGCTCACGCTTATCGTGCGACCGGGTATTTGAATAAAGACCGAAAAAAAGCGATTGATAAGGATGTGTATCATTTTGCTCGCTTGGGATTCAACGCTTACCGTATCCATATCTGGGATGTGGAAATATCCGACGAGCAGGGCAATCTGCTTGCAAACGATCATCTCGATTTATTGGATTACTTGATTGGTAAACTGAAAGAGCGGAACATTCAAATAGTCCTTACAGCAATGACTAATTTCGGAAACGGCTATCCGGAGCGGAATTTTCCGACGGACGGTTTTTCTTATCAGTATGATAAGTGTGAAATCCACAAAAATCCGGAAGCGATTCGGGCGCAGGAAAATTATATAACACAATTGGTGAAACATGTCAATCCCTACACCGGAAAAGCTTACATGAACGATCCGGATATCGTCGGCTTTGAAATCAACAACGAACCTTGTCATAACGGTACTCAAGAACAAACGCGAGAATATATCAACCGGATGCTTACGGCGCTCAAGAAAGCGGGAAATCGGAAGCCGGTGTTTTACAATGTAAGTCATAATCTGCAACAGGAAACGGTTTATTATTCCACAAACATTCAAGGGACTACCTATCAATGGTATCCTATCGGCTTAGTGGCGGGACATACCCGGCATGGAAATTTTCTCCCCTACGTGGATAATTATGCTATTCCCTTCAGTCACACAAAAGGTTTTGAGAACAAAGCCCGATTGGTCTATGAATACGATCCGGCCGATATTTTGTATTCCTACATGCACCCGGCTATGGTTCGCAGCTTTCGGAAGGCAGGCTTTCAGTGGATTACCCAGTTTGCTTATGATCCGATGGATATTGCCCGGTTTAATACCGAATACCAGACTCATTACTTGAATCTGGCTTATACTCCGCAAAAAGCACTCAGTATGAAAATTGCGGCAGAAGCCACCCATGCCTTACCTCTTCATCAGTCGTATGGAAAATATCCCAACGACACCGTCTTTGGTAATTTCCGAGTGAGTTATTTACGGGATTTAAGCGAATTAAACAGCGCCGAAAAATATTATTATTCCAATACGACCGATACGCAACCGCTTGATCGAGAACAACTGCAATCCATCGCCGGAACAGGCGATTCTCCGGTTATTCAATACGAAGGAACCGGCGCTTATTTTTTAGACCGCTTGGAAAAAGGCTTGTGGCGATTGGAGATAATGCCGGATGCGGTCGTTATCAGCGACCCGTTTGCAAAACCTTCGTTGAAAAAAGAAGTCGTTGCAATAGCGTGGGGACAATGGGACATGAAGATAGACCTTCCTTCGTTTAAATCCGGCTTTACTGTTACGGGAATCAATGAAGGGAACCGTTACCGAGCCGAAGCGACCGATGGCGTGATTCTTTCGGTCGGTCCCGGAGTTTATCTGCTGCAAAGCAAAGGTTTCACACCCTCTGCCACGTGGAATAAAGAGACTGTTTGGGGAAACATACGCTTGGGAGAGTATGCAGCGCCTCCAGCGGATACGATTCGGTACCGTATAGCTCATCAACCGGCGATGGTTGCAGAGAGCGGAAAACCTTTGGTATTGGAAATGCAGGTAGTCGGTCCCGCTTTTCCGGATTCGGTGATTGTTTATACCGATAAACTCTCATTCTGGAGCGATAAGAATCTTTCTTTCAAAGCTGAAAGAACTTGCGGCTATACTTACCGGGTAACTATTCCCGCCGAGCAGATGCATCCGGGTAAATTCAGATATAATTTGGTAGTATGCGACAAGCAAAAGCGATTGACATTCCCCGGTGGAACGGAAGGCAGTCCGACGGATTGGGATTATATCTCTCCGGAATATTGGGAAACCACAGTGGTAGCTCCGGATAGCGAAATCCGCTTGTTCAGTGCAACGGATGAATCCGGCGATTTAGAATCCTATGCGATGCCGGAATGGAGTTATATCCGAAGAGAACGAATAGACAACGGGCCTGCCGAAATGCCAACGCTGAAATTCACTTTCGAATCGAAAGAAGACCGGCCTCGGTATTTTTTGCGTAAAGATATTAAGAAGGCGGTCGAACACCGAGTTTCCCGTTTGCAACAATGCCGACAAATCTGCCTGTCTGGTAAAAATCTGCCGGAAACGTTGACGGTCGGTTTTATTACAAATACGGGATATACCTATACAGCGCCGGTTACGCCCGGTCAAGGGATTGTTCGGATACCGATTTCCGAATTAAAGCAAACTTCCACCGCTTTGCTTCCAAACTCTTATCCGGTATTTATGGAAAAGTATTTCGAGCCGGATTCACTTATTCCCTTTGCTATAGAAGACGTTGAAAAACTCGAACTGTCGTTTGACGGAGAAAAAGGAATAAAACAGGAACCGGAAATAGCCGATATATGGTTGGAATAATATATAAATCAATATAAACACAATAAAATAACTATAAAATAAAGGAATAGCATGAACAAAATTTTTTCTCAACAAACAGTAAAGCGTTTCTTTCTCCTGCTGAGAGGGAAAGCACGCAGTTCTCTTCTTGTATCGGGATTCCTGATCGTATCGGTTTCGGTTTTCGCTCAACAGGAAAAGCAAATTACCGGAACCGTTATTGATGAAGGAAACGAACCGCTTGTCGGAGTGTCTGTGTTCATACCCGGCTCGTCCGTAGGGACAACAACGGATCTATCGGGTAAATATACGTTGCCGGTTCCGGGTGGAAAATCGGAAATTCGGTTTTCATACATCGGCTATGAGACGCAAACGCTGCCGGTTCCGAGCGGAACTATGCTAAACGTTCAAATGAAACCGAGCGTAATCGGATTGAATGAAACGGTTGTCATCGGTTACGGTACGCAGCGGAAGAGCGATCTTACGGGTTCGATAACCAACGTCAGCAGTAAGGATTTCAATGTCGGGTTGATCAGTTCTCCCGAACAATTAATCAACGGCAAGGTTTCCGGAGTACAAATCATGTCGAACAGCGGCTCTCCTTCCGCAGGGAGTACAATCCGTATCCGGGGCGGAGCTTCTTTGAATGCCAGCAACAACCCTTTGATTGTACTTGACGGAATGCCTTTGGAACAGGGCGGAATAAGCGGTAATTCCGACAACTTTTTGAGTTTGATTAATCCTTCCGACATCGAGAGTATGACAATTCTGAAAGATGCTTCTTCCACGGCAATTTACGGTTCAAGAGCATCCAACGGCGTTATTATCATTACAACTAAAAAAGGAACCAACGACCGTTTGAAGGTCAGCGTTTCTACCACCCAATCAGTACAAACACATACCAAATTGGCCGATATGCTCAGTAGAGACGAATTTATCCGGGTGATTCAATCGCAGGGGAATACTGCTCAACAATCGTTATTAA
>JGI24699J35502_11134128_pt1 | contig 34572 bp, 26 predicted proteins | sample TergutMp193P4_FD_35502 | JGI IMG/M metagenome (IMG submission 35502)
CCGCGTCCACCTGAGTCACCGTCAGTGTTGTTTCACCCTCACCCAAATCCTTGTCCACAGCACATTCCCACGTCCCATCCGAGTCCACCTCCGTGGCGCACACCACCACATCAGGATCACCCGGATTCACACCCGGAACCGTGATCATGATCCCAGCACCCGGCTCACCCGTGCCAGAAACCGTCGGAGTCGCGGTCGTCACCGTCTCACCCGGTCCCGGAGACGTCACCGTGACCTCAGTCGTACGGCCATTGACACTCACATCCACTGTGGCAGTGGATAGGGTAACGCCATTGGCCGGATCGGTTTGGGCCGCAGTGACCGTGACCATACCTTCAGGCAATGCCACTGTTGATGAGCTGCATTCCCATGATTTGTCTGCTTGAACTGTCGCCTCGCAGACTGTGACCGGGCCGTTCTCACCAGGATATGTCACCGTGACCTTCGTACCCGGCTCGCCGGTGCCTGAGAACGTGGGAGTGTTGTCATTGACCACAGCACCAGGCGCGGGGCTCGTGATTGTCACGGAGCTGGGGGCGGTTGTCTGAGTACATATTTTCGCCAGTTTCTCCAACTGGCTTACCATGTTGGACCAGCTCGATTCGTAGTAGTCGTTCAGCATGACGTTGTCATTGCCTGCCGTCTTGCCGCTGATGGCCCAAATGTTCGCCCTCTGGGCAGGTGTCATGTCTTCTACTTCGGAACCGGTCGGGGCATAGATGACGATGATCCTCGTACCTTGCGCCTTGACATTGTTCGCCGCAGTGATGACATTGTCTATGGTGATGGCCGTTTGGTTGGTTATCTCGTTTCCCTTTTCATCCGTCGGATAACCATCGGTGATAAATAAGACATAATCATAGTGTACGTTTTCGCGTACGCTGGAATCAGCGACCTGCTGCAATCCCAGATCCCATCGCGTCCATCCTTCACCTTTCCACCCTTTAATTGCTTCTATCAGCTTGTCGACTCCGGTCTTATCTTTAACGGAGGTCAATGGGACATTGCCATTGTTTTTGGTCAACGGGTACTTCGGAAGAATGACATTCGGGGCGTTGGTACCGAACGTGAACAACGCCACATTGGTGTTGGTTCCTTCCAATTTCCCCAAATATGACTTAGTAAGGGCATCTCTGAGTTTATGGAGCGAAGTATCGCTTGCCGATTCGGCGTTCCCGGGTTCCATGGATCCGGACAGATCGACCACGAGAGCCACATTCTGGGTTTGGCCGCAGCTTTCATGAAGCTGTGGATTGCCCACCGTCACTGTCACCGGCTCCGACTTCCCGGAGATGTTCTCATCCTTATCGGTCGCCGTCGCCGTCAATGAACCCTGCTCACCAGTCACTGTCACCGTGCACGACCACTGGCCCACACCATCATCATCAGCGACCACTGGCGAGGTGCATGTGTTGTTGTTCTCATCAGTGACCGTGACCGTCGAACCTGGTTCGCCAGTACCCCACACCACCATGGGATTGCCAATGGTCACACCAGCTGTCGGAAAAACAATCGTGGGAACCATCGGGCCGCCGCCAGGCTCCGCCAATGCTGGCGGATTGAAAGCGTTGTTAAATACGGTGATCATGCCGAAAGCCAGGGCGACTGACGCGGCGGCGGCCGTACAACGGACAATAAGTTTCTTCAAAGAGGTCATTCCTACTCCTCAATCATGAGTTGACTGCCCTGAGTCGGAACCCTCCCGGTTACCTTCAACGTCAGAACAGTTGTTGTTAATGGGATCGGTGTTCCTCCCGACGGCGCCTGATCCCGGAATCTCCCCCTGGAAATATCCATTTAATATACAGTTTTGCTTCGACGCAAGTGTACCCATGGGTTCAAGAATGGAACCCCTGAAGAGCGTACGGGCGGAATCCTTGCTCATCATGGGGAATTTTCCCGCCCGTAACGCCCGGGGAGGGTGTGCGGGGATCCTGCCTGGGGCAGGATGACACGGGGGACGCCGGGTCTGGGGGACGCCGGGTCTGGGGGACGCCGGGTCGGGGGGACACCGGGGCGGGAAACGCCAAATCCGGGAAACGCCGGGTCTGGGAAACGCCGGGTCTGGGAAACGCCGGGTCTGGGGGACGCGGGGCGGGTGTCAGTACGGACGGTGGGGAAGCAGGGACCGGGGGGTTATCCGGACCCAGAACTTCTTCAGGCCGGTACGGCCGGAAACAAGGTTTTGTTTGGTTTGGGCAACCTCGAGCCAGTACTCGTCCACGACTTGTTGGTCGGGAGCTTTGGCCTGGAACATGGCGCGATCGGTGGAGTCGGCCAGCCGGCGCAGGGAACCGATCCCCATCGCGGCGGCCAGTTCATGCCTGGTCACTTTCGCCGGAATGACGAATCCCACGTCACGGGCACGGTCGAGCACCTCGGCCCATCCGCCTGCGATCTGGCGTACGGGACTTCCACGCCGATGCCGGTACCATTCTCGTACCGCCTTGGAACCCAGAAGCACAGCCAGAATCAACGCACAGCCCACCACAACCGAACCGATGACAATCAGCGTTGCCCATATCCATGCCGCAGATTGCTCCGAACCGGAAGCAGCCTGGCCGGTCTGGGCCTTGGTGTTCATCCCGTTGAGGTCGTCCGGAGGCAGTTTCGGATTGGCCGGCGCGATGTCGGGCACGGTCTCGGGGGGATTGACCACCACGGGCGGCGGGGGCTCGGGGACCTGGTCACGGGGCGGGATGAAGAAATCCGGGGGCAGCGCCACCCACCCGTCGACTGTGTGGACCTCCACCCAGATGGTCACGTCCTTGCCCTTGATCTGGTCGCCGGAGTCCGGCATTTTCGCACCGAACACCACCCGGGTCGGATAGCCGATCCGGTTCGCGGCAAGGGCGAACATCGCCGCGTACTGCTCGTCGGACCCGACGTAGCTGGGCAGGGTACCCAAGAAATCCATCAATCTATCTTGTCCGTCGCCCGGACCGTACCGGCTCTCGCCCGGCCGGGTCGTACCGTCGGTCCAACCGCCCTTCTTGAACCCCGCGGCCATGTCCACCAGCTGGTCCCAGCGCGTCTGGCCCCCGCCTGTGAGCTTGCCGAGGTCCTCGTTCAAAAAACTGGTGCGGTCGTCGGTGACCAGGCTCATCCCCGATGGGATCAGGGGTTCGGCACCGCCGACGGGGATGGGCAAACAGGTCACATGGACGACGTCGCCCGGCCGGAACTGGTCTAGCAGCAAGCCTTGCCCCTTGCTTATGTCGTACGCCATGGAAGCGTCGTGCCCATGGGCGTTCGGCCCCAAGAAATCAATGGATGTGTCATAGCCCAGCGACGGAATCCACACATTCAAAGGGGCCTGAGAAGCATAAACATCACCGATGGTGATCGTGAGATCCATCGGGACGCCTTCGATGTCCTGCCCGTCGACGATCGCGGGAACCTCTGTTCCCACACGCCTGAATCCTCCTCCACCGGCGCCCCACACCAGTCCGTCGTAGGAATCGAGGACGGAGAACCTCACCAGATCTCCCGCCTGCGCGCCGTCAACAGTCAGCAATGTTTTGTCATGGAAGTACGTGTCTTTGAGCGCCTCAGAGGAGTACTTCCGGAAGCTGGGCATCGGGGAGGGGTACTGGGTCACATCGATCGGGGAGGCGACCACATCCCTCAACAGGGTACGCGGCGGTTGGGCCATCTGCGGGCCCGCCACGTACGCCGTCCCCCCGGCGAGGGCGAGCATCAGCACACCGCCGAGCACCCGCGTGAAACCCGACCGGGACCCTTGTGTGGCCACACGCCCGCGCACACGGAAGCGCCACCCCATCCACACCAAGGCGACAACGGTCCATGCCAGCGCCAGCCACACCGGATGGTACGGGGTCTCGGCCCCCATTGCGATGACCAACCCGAACAGGATCCCCTGCGGAATCAACCCGGCGGGCAGGAAAGAATAGCTCAGAGAGAGGGCGTACGCGGCACCGGCGAACACCAGGGCCAGCAGGAAGGGCAGAGCCAGGAACTCCCCGGCGCCGTCGACCGGCGGGAATGTGGTCAATAACTCTTTCCACCCGCTGATCCCCAACCGGGCCAGCGTCGATTCGGTGGCCAGGGTGGGTACCACATTGGCGACAAGATCCGTACGCGCCGCGACGGGACCACCGGCGGCGAAGTAGACGACGACCACACCCAAAAGAGTAAATGTCCAATTCCACTTGAACGCATGAACGGCGAATCCCACGATGATCGCCAAAGCCGCACCAATCGCGGAGACGACCATGAAGTACCACGAGTCGAAAGTGGTGGCGAACCCCACCAGGCCCACCAGGGTCAACATGAGGACGAAACCGGCCTCGACAAGCTTGTTCCCGTTCACACCAGGCCCCCTCTCAACGCTTTGGGCAGGTCGTCGAGGCTGCCCAGGCTCAATTCGATGAACGTTCCCGTGTCCCTCAGCCTGATCGGGCGCCCCCACCCCACACGGATGACGATCATCTGGATGGCGTATGGGATCACAGCCCGTCCGCGCATGAGCTCGTCCAGCTCGGTGCCCGAACCGGTGACGATCATGGCCATGGACGCCTCACCGGCCTGAGCACGTACCCTCTCGAACTCCCCCATCAGCCCGCGCTCACTCATCTGCGCCCAGGAGTACGGGTCGAGCGCGTAGTTGGCTGTGGGGCGTACGACCACCTGGTCCCCGCACAGCACCGTCAGGTCCATCCCATCCATCACCGTACGGGCCGCGATCGAGGCCGCGCACGACAGGGACAGCTCGAACTCCGCATCAGAGGCGAAGTGGCTGGGCTCCAGGTCAGAAACCAACGCGATATGGGTCTTGCGCGTGTCGAGGAACTGGCGGACCATGAACTCGTCCTCCCCCGTCGCCGAGGACAGCCGGGCCGAAGACTTCCAGTGGATATAGCGCTGGTCGTCGCCCGGGATGTACTCGCGCAACGTGTGAAAAGCCAGGTCAGAATTGGACATGTCCTGGGTCGAACGGCCCTCCAGATCGCGCAGCAATCCTGTTCCGAGTTCGTCCAGGGGGGCGATGGTCGGATGGATGTACAACTGGTGGCGGTCGGTCCAGGCGACCTCACGGCGTACCAGGGAGAAAGGATCCTCGCGATAGGTGATCACCGGTCCCACCTCCACCACCCCGCGGTGCTCGGTGGGGATGGTGACCCAGTCGTCGCACGACTCTGCCTCGGAAAGGGCGGGCGTGGTGAAGTAGGCGGCCGCGGAACCGATGGGCAGGCGTACCCTGACCGAGGACTGACGCCGATTGGAACAGTTTGTGATTTCGTAACTGGCCACTGCCACTTGTTCCTCGAAGACCCGGACCGGGTTGACGCCCAGGCTGACCCTCACATTCGTACGCCCGATGGTGAACACAGCAGCCAAAACCACCATCAACAAGCACAAACACGCCAAAACACCAGCTTCGGCCCATCCAAAGCCCGCGGCCATGACCCAGGCGACCACGCCCAGGCCAAGAGCCGTCCAACCGAGTCCCGTGATTGTCTTCAGCACAGAAACGATGAAGTGCGCTGCCGGGTCGAGGACAGTACGGGCCTTCTTCCAGATGACCGATGTTGCGTCCCACCATGTCTCCATGGCAGGCGAGATCCGCTCCACGACCGCTCGCCGGCCCAACCCCCGCCTCAGACGCGGCGGAACGGCCACCTCGCGGTACTGCGTGGCAACAGAGATGGTCTCTTCCGGAGGTTCGAAATCTGGACCCCGGTTTTCCTGGCGTACGGTGTCCTCGCTCATTCTTCGGCTCTCGCACTGGGTGTCGGGGTGGATTTCAGCAGTGAGGCGACGACCTCGTCGACGTTCGTCCCCGAGAATTGGGCCTCGGCGGCGAGGATGAGCCTGTGGCTCATGACCGGTACCGCGAGGGTTTTGATGTCGTCCGGGGTGACGAATTCCCGGCCGTGGGCGACCGCCCAGGTTTTGGCCGCCCGTACGAAGGCCAGGGCGCCGCGCATGGACAGGCCCAGGCGTACGTTGACATGGGATCGGGAAGCGGTGGCCAGACGCGAGACGTAATCGAGGATGGCCGGATCGACGTAGGTCTGGTTGGCGAACTCGGACATCTGCAGGACCGCCTGGGTGGACACCATGGGCGCCACGGACGCGGCCCGGTCGCGGTTGGCGGCCTCCCCCAGCAATTCGACGGCCACGTCATGGTCGGGGTAGCCGACCGAGACTTTCATCAGGAACCGGTCGAGCTGGGCCTCGGGCAGGCGGTACGTGCCAGCCTGTTCGATGGGGTTTTGCGTCGCCACGACCATGAAGGGGTGGCCCACCTCGTGCTTGACCCCGTCCACGGTGACCGTGTTCTCCTCCATGACTTCAAGCAATGCCGCCTGTGTCTTGGGTGAGGCCCTGTTCACCTCGTCGGCCAGTACGATGGTGGCGAAGACAGGTCCCGGGTGGAATTCGAAGGTCTGGGTACGCTGGTCGTACACCGATATCCCCGTGAGGTCCGAGGGCAGCAGGTCCGGGGTGAACTGGACCCGGGAATGGGTCCCCTGGACGGTGTTGGCGATGGCCTTGGCCAGTACGGTCTTGCCGGTGCCCGGATTGTCCTCCAACAGGAGGTGTCCCTCACTGAGCAGGCACGTCAGGGCCAGTTCGATGACCTGGTCCTTCCCCCTGATGGCGAGCGCGACATTGTCGACCATGTGCTGGAAGTTCTGCTGGAACCATTGTGCTTGTTCTGATGTAATAGGCATTGCCCCTCCTTATGTTCGTGCTATTTCCCCATCGGCATAAATATAATTGCCGTTGTACGTTGTTGAACATCTCACTATCAGGTGAAGTCCGTTTCCCATGTAGGGTGACCCAGTGCCCTGCGGCTGCGGATGCCACGCGCCGTCCGCCGTTGCCGTCCACGGTGCATTATCATCCTCGAGCGGTTCGGGAGCGTTCGAGATTTGTTCGCAAGACACCGTCGCTCCTGACGGCCACCCCGAAGTCGCGTATTGGACTCTCCTGTATCCGTTCCATGTGTCGCTACTGTCCAGCCGCAGGCTCACAGTCGGGTGGTATTCCACGACTGGGTCCGCCGCGGAGGTCACCGTTGTCGTGACTGGCGTTATCGCACGGTGGTACTGCGAACTGTCGGCGAGACTCGCGGTGAAGGTCACGGATCTGGATGCGCCGCCGGAATCCACACAATATGAAAATGAAGGGGCATTGCCCGAGCGTGAATCGGATTGGCCCGCGGCGCTGATCGTCAATGTCACGCTCAACCCGCCGCCGTCAGCCGAGAAGGCCGCACAAACTCTCTTGTTTGTGCTCGGATCTCCGCTCTCCGGGCCCGCGGCACCAGCGGTGAGCGTCATACCTGGCGCATGGTCGATGGTGAACGGGGTCGTACTCGATGCCGTGGCGCGGTGGAAGTCGGATGCCTCCGTGAACTGGACGGTGAGATTGTACGTGCTCCCATCCGCGGGCACAGTGCCGCACAGTTTCTGGGTCACCGTCGCCCCCGCCGGCACTGAGAAACGCCATGGGCCGGTGCTGGCTCCCCCGCCTTCCAGATGCCAGCCCGCACTGGCGGACGCCGGGGACACCGCGAGATACCCATTGGCGTCTGCCCCGTTGGGGTTGAACGTGACCGTGAAGCAGGGGGTGGCCTGATAGTTGTCATAGGTGGTGGCTATGGTTGGAGTGGTGTACGTCAGGGGCCCGGCGTCCTTGGCCGAGTACCCCGTCCATGTCACTGATTCCTGCGACCGGGTGTTGGACAGTCCCGCCTCGTCTGTGATGGTGGCGGTGAAGTTCACTGGCCGCTCAGCCCCGCTGGCTGTCACACAGACCGGATCCGACACGAGTGTGCCCGTACCGGATTTCGTACTCGACTGGGAAGAATCCAGGTTGTTGGTGACCGTCAACTGCGCCCTGCCGCCATTGGTGTTCGCGGAGAAAACAGCACATACCTGTTTGTTGGTGCTGTACTCGGCGACCGGGCCGCCAGAAACCCTCACCGGAGTCCCGAGCGGTCCCGCGGTCGTGACGGTCTTGGTCACTGACGTTGAACAATTCTTCTGATTGCATGCGGTGAACGTGAGGGTCGTGGGGGTGGCGTCGGTGAATCCGTTCACCGTGGCTGTGGGCGAGGATTCCGTGAGGGTGAGGGTGCTGGCGCCCGGCAGCCCGGTCACAGTGACACGCAGGTAGTCGCTTGAACCACCGTTGTGCGCGGGAAGGGGCCCGACCAGCGTGATCAAGGCCTGCCCTCCTCGCCCTGTCGGGGTCACCTGGATGGCCGAGGAACTGAGATTGCCCGGAGTGCCGATGCTGGAGAGGGACGTACCCGTGCTCGACACGGCATTTCTCGTCTGGCCACTGCCCGGCGTCAGTGTGGCGGTGAACGTCACCGACTTGTTGTACTCGCCCGTCTCGAAGCACCGTACACCGGTGTCGATGGGGCCATTGGTCAGCGGGGAATCCCACGTGTTGCTCCCGCTCACACTCGCCTCGATGTGGATGTACGCCGAGTCCCCATTCGTACCCGTCGACGCTGTGGTCACCTTGACGCATGCCTTCGTGCCCTGCCCGTCCTGAGGGGTGAGGACAGGGGCGTCAAAAGGCCCGTACGCATGGGCGCTCTTGGAACTGGAGACGGACGTGTTGGTCCCATTGTCCGCAGTGAGCCGGAAATTGTAGTCCACACCGTTGGCGGGCAACCCTGTCACCGTCACCTGTCCGGGGCTGGGGATCGTACCCGTGACCCCCGTCTCGACCACCGTGTACGTCACCACGAGATGTCCGCCGTTGGACGCGGGGAACTGGGTGACGGTCAATGTGACCTGATTGTTCTGGCCGTTTCCCGTCACCGAGAACCAGGCGGGATCCCACGGATCTGGAGTGCCCACAGCCGAGCGTACCCGATAGGTCGCGTTCGGTGAGGACGAGCGCCCCGGAGTGGTCGGGACCGACTCCAGATGAGCGGTGAAAGTGATCTGGGTGTCCCAGGTCAGAGCGTCCACGCACCTGTTGGAAACGGTCAATGTCGAGGATCGGTACACCTCGCCGATCCCATTGTCCGCCGTCACGACCAGGACCGCCCCGCGTCCGTTCCCATCACCCGACGCCGAGTAACACACTGTCCTTCCGGACCCTGTCACAGCGCTCAGTGATGGGGCCAAGAGGTCCCCGAACGAGCCGTTGCCCAAGACGATCGTCAGGGGATTATTGGTCAATGATCTGGTGTTGACCGCCTGGAAGTCGACTGACACACTGGCCCCGTTCACGAGGCCATTCACATCGGCACTGGCATTGCTTGATGTCAATTCACCCGTCATCACGCAGGAATGCGGGGCAGGGCTCGCACACGTGCCCGTCAAGGTGTAATTCACATGGCCGGAGGCGTCGCGGTACCTCGGGAAGGAGTTCACATGGACCCTGACCTGGTTGTTCACACCGGTCGCCTCCACGGAAACGTCATCCGGCGACGCCCACGACGCCGGACTGGAGTACGCATCGAAGCTGGCGCTCAGCTCGTCGGAGGTGTGGTCGGGCCCGCCGGTCGCGTTCGTCGCGGTGACGTGATAGGTGTACGTCTGGCCGTCGTAGGTGATCTCGTCGCCGGTGTCACCCAGCGAGTTTTCCGTGGTCGGCGCGAAAATTTTGGTCCCGTCCGGTCCGGTGCGCGTCACGGTGTACGTCACAGGATCCGGGCCCTCAGCCACAGTGTCCGGCCATCTCACTGTGATCTGGGCCGTGTCACCCATATCGTGTGGTTCGACGGTGAGCCCGGCGCCCTGCCATATGGGCCGGCACGACGACTGCCCCATCACGGTGATCGGGGAGTGGCTCAGCCCGGCCTCGTTCTCCGCGACGATCGTGAACTTGTACGGATTGTTGTTGTCCAACCCCGTCGGAGTGTACGTGGAGTCAGACCCGTTGACGCTGACCGGGGTGACCAGCCCGTCCCAGGTCAGGTGGAACATGGTCGGTGCGGTGCCCTCACCCTGGGTGGCGCCCCACGACAATTGCACCGAACCGCAGGAGGGATTCGAGGCGGTGAAGTTCGTGACCGCTCCCGGGATGGCGTTCGGGATCACCTCGGGACCCCAGTCGCTCCACGGTGACGGACCAGCCTTGTTGATCGCCCGCACCTGGAAACGGTACGCGACCCCATTGGTCAAGCCGGTGATCTCGCATGTGGTGTTCAACCCGCAGGCCACGATCCTGCCGTCCTCGAGTTGGACCTCGTACCCCAGGATCGGCGCGCCATTGTCGGCGCCGGGGATGAAGGTCACCACCGCTGATCTGGTCCGCAATTGCGTACCGGGCTGGGGAGCGCCGGGAGCCTCGGGAGGACCGTACACAGTCACAGAGAAACTGCCTCTGACTTGCCTGTCCGTACGAGAGTCATCCGCGATGTCTGATCCGACAACCTCGTAAACCAGTGTGCCGGCTTGGTTCGGGGTGACCTCAATGGTGCGATCGTCGAATCTCACGGATCCCGAACCCCCGGAGGTGAGTGTCACAGACACGATGTTCTGCACGGCGTTCAGCATCTGCGAGGTGATCGTGACAGGGACATCGACGGTTGTGCCCGCCAGCACATCGGCAACACTCGACACAGACATCGTTGGTTTGGGGGCGGCGATCACCCGTACGTTCAACTGGTCGGTCACATCGAACCCGTCCACGCCCACCGTGAGGGTGGATATCATGTCCGGAACCGAGGCGGGCAACGCCTGCAGCACCAACACGTCAGAGGGCAACGGGCCCCGGTCACGCCCGCCGACGGTGATCCCATCGCCTCCCTGAGCCCAGGATCCGGTGAACCTCAGGGAATCGATCTCCGACTGGGTCGGCATCCACGCATGGCACAATTCGGCCACATCGACGGTACGCGCCACCCCTCCCTGCACGATGTCCAGGACGTCGTCGGGACACCACAACACCGGTGTCGCCGCGCCGATCTGTACGGGAATGGTCACCACTCCGGTCAACGCCGAGGGATCGGTCGCGTCCGGGGAATCGCGTACCTCCACTGTCAGCGCGGCCGGACCCACATAATCGTTGCGGGCCCGCAGTGTCACATGCTGATCATCTCCCACTGTCAGCGACAGATTCGCGCCCGGCGCGGTCCACGCCTGAGATCCCATGGTCAGATGTACGAGTTCGTTGCGCGGGGACTCGATGTAGTCATTCAACGCGACTTGTTCGGTGCCGTTGCGGTCCATGCGGATCAACCCGCCAGCCTTCAGTGTGGGCCGCCCATCCGTCAGGGACGGCACAAACACCACAGCCATCGCCTGGGCGCCATCGCCGTCCTCGACGACGTACGACACGACCTGCCCGCGGTCCAGAATCGGAACCGAGACCACCGAGCCCACGAAACTGGCCTGGGGGCCCACCGACACGATGTGGATCGCATCGTCGGGGCCGTCCACGTCCCATGCGTCCTCCAACACGTCCACCGACGCGACCCCGTCGTTGACGTCCTCGGCGGCGTGGTCGGTGATCTTCGGCGGATTCAGGTACCCCACCTGTGAACGAACCATGATTTGCGCCGACGTGCCGATCACACCCCCGGCGTCCAGGTGGTACCCCAGGGAAACCGCCGGCGCATTCTCACCGGGAGCGGTTGTGGCCACCATTTGGGCGTCCTGGTCGACGACCACATTCGGATCGTCCATGTCGATGTGTACCTCGCCCGTGCCGATCGGCACAACGTCATTGGTCACCGGGTACACGCTGACCGGGACCCCCGGCTGTGCGGTGACGACATCGTCGACCCCCAGCGGGGCTGGCACATCACCGGGGGCGGACAGCCCGATCCGTACCGTGCCCATCCCCGTGGCACCGAACCTGTCCTGGACATAGAACTGGAAAGAATCCATGCCAGTGTTGCCCACATCCGGGTACGACTCATAGGTCAGGTAGTCAGCTCCGAATTCGACGACCTGCCCGAACTTTGGAGGAGTACGCAGTCCCGCGACCGTGACCGAGTCACCATCGGGATCCTGGCCGTAAATGGTGACGGGGATCCTCACGGCGTCGCCCACGATCACACGGGCGTCCAGGGATTCCGGTGTGGGGACATTGTTCACCATCTGCTGGTCCGGCTCGGGCACGATGTCCACCCACACGTACCCCGTCATGGGGGACCCCCACGCGACGCCGGCCTGGTACTCGATGCGTACCTTCTTCGGTCCGTCCACGCTGGCGGGCGCCTCGTAACGCACAGTCTTGCCGTTCACGAAGGCGCTGCCCACATTCTGGTCCTCCTGCCCGGCGGGGGCGGAGGGATCTTCCACGCGCAGCTGACCCGCATGGGCCATGGAAGGTACATTGTCCGTTATCACCAGGGGTTCCCCGGATTCGGAAGAATCATTGTCAAGTACGGGGATCGTGGTCACGTCACCTGCCCGGACCCGGGCCACATCGTCGACCACCGACACGTGGTCCACGCTCACCGCGGGCTCCTGGGTCACGCTGACCTGCCCCACCGTGCTTGTGACCCCGTTGGTCACCGTGTAGTCGATCAGCACCAGCGCCGACGATGTCACCGACGAGGTGGGATCGATCCGGAGCCAACGCCCCTGAATGATGCCGATCCGTACCCGGTCAGGATCGCGCGGGATCGCGGAGGTGACGGTCAGCACAGAGCCGATGGGGTCGCGGTCATTCGAGACGACATCCACCACGACTGGGACCGTGCCGTGGATCACCGCCGTGTCCGGCATCGCCACCACGTCATCCGCCGCCACGATGTCCACACGGATCTTGCCTGTTGCGAACCCCGCCCCGAAGCTCACGACATAGTCGAGGAAGTACGCCCCCGCGCGCTCCGCGGACACCGTCACCGCCCCCGACAACAAATCAGTCGAGACCTGCATCCCCACACGGGCGCCCAATGGGCTCGCCAATTTCAACTGGGCCTGCTTGTCGAGGGGATCGGATCCCGGAATGTCGTTGTCCAGGGGGAAAAACACCACAGATTGGCCCGCCACCCCTCGTACTGAATCTGACATCGCCACAGGGGGGAGCGCGGTGAGGGCGGAATCCGGCATCACCCGTACCCAGATCACACCGGCGACCTTCCCGGCGCCGTCCGAGACCATATAGTCCACCCGTTCGGTGATCTGGCCCTCGCTGACCACCGCTTTGTACTGGATCAAACCCTGGGCTGAAACGGGCAATACTCGATCTCCCACCGACGCCGAGACCACCATCACCGGATCCGAATCCGGGTCGCGCCACCATCCGGCCGGGGCCACCGACAACGCACCGCCGCTGGGCACCGTGTAGTCAGGGGTCGCTTCGTCGCTGCCCTGGGTGCCCATATGGTACGGCAGGTTGTTCTCGGCGGGCGGACGCATCGAGATCGTCACATTCGCGTTCGATGTCACATCCGCGTTTTCCGTGCTCACAGCCCTGTTGGTGATCGTGTACCGAAGACTCATGGGCGCTTCCTGGTCGGCGGGCACGCTCGCGAGCAGGGTCTGCCCGTCCGGGGAGATCACCACATTTCCAGCGTCGGGTCCGCTCACTTCCGTGATCGCCACAATTCCGGTCCCCGGATTCACGTCGTTGTCCAGGACGTGGATCACCGCCATCCGGCCCGCGCGGGCCCAGACCTGGTCATCGGTGGCCTGGGGAGAATCCTGAGAGGAGGACGAGGAATTCCCGTTCAACTCCGTCGCGTCAGGAGCCACATCCTCCCAGTTGTCCATGCTCAATTCCTCATCCACGTCGAACACTGTCCCCGTGGCCATGTCGTTGAGAACGACCGATCCGTGATTCACCCTGAAAACCGGCTTGGACAACAGGGAACCGTCGGCGGGGAACATGTCTTCCTGGATATCGCCGCCGTCGATCCTCACGACCTGCCCGGGTGTGCCGCCCCACGCCCCGTACACGACCGTGCCCATGACCACGGGTTCCGCGATCACCTGCTGCGCCCCGGCCGTGGTGCCGGGCACGTCGTACACACTGGAAACGTTGCCACCCGCCAGAGAGCTCAACCCGGAGGGGGTGGCGACAATGATCCTGGATCCGTCGGAGGGCTGCTGGGGCACCACCCCGGCATCGAGCTCGTAGTGGTCCCCGGCGGTGGTGAACACCTCTCCCGACATCTGATCGGTGACCACCCCGACCCCGCCGACCAGCGAGACCGCCACACTACGCAGGGTTTGGCCCAGACTCCCGTAATTCGCATCCCCGTCGGCGCTGATGAGCACCCAGTCGCCGGAGGCCGCCGCCGCGAACACCTGCCCATGGGAGTCCACAGCCACATCCACACCGGCTTGCAGCCCGGAGGCGACCGTGATCTGTGCGGCCAGTTGGCCGCCCACTCCCAACCCCGCCAAGTCCACGGGCGCGTCAGGGGTGTACCGCGTGGTGCGTACGTCCCCTTTGTCAGCGCTGATGGTCGCCAGCACATTCCCGCCCATGGCCACCGAACTCAACAGCCCCACCAACTGGGGTACGTCGGGGGTCGCCTTCGCGAGGCGGGTGTCCACCGAGAACAAACGTGACTCGTCCCTTGACCATGCCACGACAGCCTCGCCGTCCTGGAAGACGTCGACATGGCCGTTGACGGATTCCCGGTTCGGGTCGCTCAGGGCAGCGTCGAGGACCCCCGCGCTGCGGTTGGCACGGCCGAACAATCCCTGTGAATCATTGGTCACCCACACCCCGGAGTTGTGCAGGTCCATCACCCGGTTGACCACGCCCTGACTGGTCACGGCCAGGGACACCACGACGGCCACAACCACCGTGACGGCGACCCACGGTACGAATCGAAGATATTTGTCCCCCCGTGCCATGCTCTACCCCTCCTGCCCGGTTCCCCGAAGCGGTAAATCATCGGCGGTGATCATCTGGGTGCTGAGACAGTACTCGACCAGCCGTGCTTTGCGAGAAATGGCGAGTTTCCCAGGACCGCCGTGCAACCCCCGTACTCCGGCGTCGGCCAACTTGGAACACAGATAGTCGAGTTTACGGTTGAACTTGGTCACGGGCCATCCCAGGGAATCGGCCGCCTGTTGAGAGGTCGGGATGGTGCCCGCACCCTTGTTGCCACGCCTCAGGACGTCCTCCGCAAGCGCCAGAACAAGAATCCTTTGGTCAGAGGTGAGCATGGTTGCACCGAGTGTGAGGTTGCCGTCCTCCTCTTTCTCCACTTCGACCGATTCCCACGGGGTCGAGGTGATGGAAATGTCGAACTCGTAGGTGGTCTCCCCTGCGGTGAACCACACCGACACGTGTGGGAACACCAACGGCAATTGTCCCATGGGCGCGAGCCAGGCCTGCATCTCGCCCTGGTTGGAACTCACCGTGGCTGACAAGGAAGAACCCACATTACGCAACCACCACAGGCCCGATTCCTGTTCGATCTTGAGGAAGACCCGATGCAAATATGGATTGTCCTCGTCGAGTGTGAGGTCGCCCTCACGCCCGATGGTGAAGGGCTTGGCGGGATCGACATGGTAGATCTCGCCGCAAAAATCGACCATTACTTCTTGCGTCATGACACACACTCCGGTTCGGACCAGTTCACCTGGGCGTACCCTCCTGAGGCTCTGACGACCCTCACCTGGATACATACTTCTTCATTGTTGTAGTCGGTGGTGTACGTGGGGTCTGGCACGAGGATTCCGTTCGGCCCGGTGCCAGGCGCGAGGACCCAGTACGAATCCGAGTCCGCGCGATTATCATAATCCCATGTGAAGACGGCTTTGTCATCGACGATGCTGCCCGTGATGACCGCGGGGCCGGGATAGGTCTTGTCCCCGATGTCATCAGTGGTGTACGTCGGGGTGGGCAGATCCTTGGCCGGGGTGTGCGCCGGGGCGAAAACGATCCACGCCGCCACACCCACGATGACAATCATGACTGACGCCAGTGAGATGACCAGGCTTGAGCGCGATGTTTTGACCGGGGCCTTGGCCGGGGCTTTCTCGCGTACTGCCGCTGTCGGGCGTACGCGCGTGGCGTCCACGCTGGGCAACGACCTCATCCTGGTCCCGCCATCGGAACCGGCGGACTCGATGACAACCGGATTCGTCCGGGCCATCTTGAACGGGGTGGGACGCAGGTGCAGTTCCTCCTCGATGGCGTTCAGGGAGCGGGCGAAATCCTCGGCGGTGGCGGGCCGCAGCCGTGGCTCCTTGCTCATGGCCTGCTTGAGAAGCAGTTCCAGGGATTGCGGCACATCCCCGCGCCCGATCATGGGCACGGGCAGGTCCCGTACTCTCAGCATCATTGTTTTTGGTTTGTTGTCTCCGCCGGGCACCTCGAAGGGGGCGTGCCCGGTGAGCAGGTGCCACAGGGTCGCGGCCAGGGAATAAATGTCGCAACGCCGGTCGAGCGCCGAGGTGGAGAACATGGCCTCGGGCGCCGCCCACGGCACAGAAACCGACGCCTCGGTGTCGTCCGACTCGTGAAGCGCGGAGGCGATGCCGAAATCGGTGAGAGCCGGGTCCCCGAACTTGTCCATGAGCACATTCGCGGGTTTGATGTCGCGGTGCAGGATCCCAACGCTGTGGGCCGCTTCGATGGCGCTGGCCAGTTGCACCCCGATCCTCAGCACCTCGGGCACGGGCAAGGGACCTTTCTTCACCGCCTGCGCGAGGGTCTGCTCGGGGTAATAGGCCATTTCGATGTACGGCCGCCCGTCAGCGGTCACCCCCGAGGAATAGACACGGACAATGTACGGGTGTTCCAGGGCCGCCATCGTGTTGGCCTCTGCCACGAATTGGGCCATGGAGGCGCCCATCGCCCTTTCGTGCAGGATTTTCACCGCGACATTGCGTACGGGGGATGTGGATTCGTACAGATAGACGTCGGCGAATCCACCGGCGCCGAGGAAACCGCGGTACACCAGTCCGGGGATGTGGGGGGGTTGGAGCCCTGGGGAGATCATGTCAGGTCACCTCGTACACGAAATCGAAAGCGTTGGCCAGGATCACACGGGTGCCGGACTCGATCGCGACAGGGTCGTCCGCCCTCAGCGCCAGCGGCGCGCGATGAGGAAGGATGACCTGTGTGCCGTTGGTGGAGTTGAGATCGGTGACCGTGACGTACCAATCCTCCAACCGCACCCAACAATGTTGCATGGACACGTCCTTGTTGGGGTCGTCGATCTTCAGCAGGTTCGGCGCGGGACCCACCGTGCCCGGGACGATGTGTGGATTGCGCCCGAAAATGACCCCGCGATCCAGCAGGATGCTCCCCCCGGCCCACAATTTCAGATACCCCAGTGGCGGGCGCACCACCTCGCACGGTTTTTGGCTCTGGTCCAGCGGCGCCCCGCAAATCCGGCATTGAGTGGCGTACGGCGGTGAGAAGTGTCCATTCACGCACCGGAAAGCAACCACCGTGACGTCCCCCGCGTCCGACAATCCGGACAAGCTTGATTTCCTCACCGTCGCATCGAACGGAAGGGCGTCCGTCATCCTGGTGTGACCCCCTGCAGCGCCGGCGCCACTGTGAGGACTCACCATGGGATCCCCGACGACCGACTGAGGGGCCCCCACAGGACCCTCGACGCCCGCCATCGCTTGCGGGGCCACCGGTTGGGGGGCCACCGCCACTGCCGGAGTCGGCGTAGGCGTCGGCGTAGGTGTAGGTGTCATCCTGGCGTAGGCAGGACCCCCGGCGCCCGCGTGAGGAGTCCCCACAGGAACCTCAGCAGCGACCTGAGAAGTCACCCCCCGATCCCCGGCGACCTGAGGAGTCCTCACAGAACCACCGGTCGCGGGACCCCCGGTCGCGGGACCCCCGGCTTCCCAGTTGAAAGAATCGATGAACCCGGACACCTGCGAGGTGGGGACCTGCGCCTCCACCATCGCCCGTGTGAGTTCTGCCAAAGACGTTGTCGCCGGGGATATTTGAGTACGCCCTGGATCGTCAGATGCCGGAGACCCCACTTGCGGCAGGGTGAGCGCCGGTGTGGGGGCTCCCGATCCCCGGTCGGGTTCCGGAGAGCCCGCCTGCGCCAGGGTGACAAGGGGTTGCGGCAGGGTGAGGGCCGGTCCCGGATCGGCGCCCGTGCCGAAGAGATGCTCGAACCCGGCCAGATCCACGTCCCCGACAGTGTCCGGTCGTGAGTCAACAACTGGGGTTTTCACCGTGGCCGCCTGGCCCGGCCATTCCACGCACGAGGCCAGGGCGACGCCGATGGAGATGGGCAGGTGGGAGTCCCCGCCCGCACCGCCGAGGCTCACCCGATGGTTATCGGAAATTGTTGTTTCGTTCAAAAACTGGGGGGCCTCGATGACGGCTGAATCCACATAGGCGCGTACCGATCCGTGGACCACCACCCGTACCAAACTGTCGCCGACCATCATCACACCGAAGGAGGGTGCGCGGCTGACCCCGTCACGGGAAAGGGCGTCGACGACTGCCTCCATCGGATGGTCGCCATCCATCAGATCGGCCAGCGGCTCCAGACCCGGGTCCTGGGCGGTCATCTCCACGAGAAGACACACCGGCCACTTCGCGAGGCAGATCAGCGCGCCGTCCGCGTACTGAAAACGATGATCGGACATTGTCACGACCCGCTCCCCCCGACTGGCACGGTGTCTTCCATAAGCCCCTCCTGGCCATCTGCTCCCACGATGATGATCGAGATGTTATCCCGTCCGCCCTTCTCAAGTGCCGCTTGGATGAGTTGGTTCACAGCCTGCTCCGGAGTCGCCACAGATCGAAGGACGGTTTCAATTTTATCATCCTCCACCTCTGATGTGAGACCGTCGGAGCAGATCAGGATCCAGTCCCCTGCTTGACAAGGAACCACCCTCATTCCAACAGCGGGGGTTTGGGGAGTTCCCAGGCACCGCGTGAGGATGTTTCTGTTGGGATGGGTACGGGCCTGGGTCCGGTTGATCTCCCCCCGGTTCACCAGCTCCTGGACCTCGGAATGGTCGGTTGTCTCCAGGTGAAGGATCCCGTCAGTGAGGCGATAGACCCGGGAATCCCCGACATTGAAAATGAGCCAGTGGTCCTGCCCGCCCAGTCTCATCACGGCGACCCCCGCCACCGTGCTGCCCATCCCGAGAGTCTTGGGGTGCTTGGCCGAGTACGCCAGTATCGCGGAATTCATCTGGTCCACAAGGGCGAAGATCTGGCGCTGGTCGATCTCACCCGACCTGTCGCACGCTTGAACGCACTGGGCTGCGATCCGGCTTGCCGTACCTCCTGCAGCCTGGCCGCCCATGCCATCGGCGACAGCCCATATCCGCTTGCCAACGACATAAGAATCCTCGTTGTTCTTGCGTATGAGGCCTTTGTCGGTGGCTGCCGCAACCTGGAATCCCACAACTTGTCCTTCCCCCGAAACCGACAAAGGACTGTGGCAGATTTCCTGCCACAGCCTTCCTTGTCAGTCACTTCTCGTGATCACCCACGGGCTGCTTGTGCCATCGCGAGGTCTGTGTCCTGCATGAGCTGTACGCTCTGACGCATCAGCGTTGTCACTTCAGTGATGTGGTTGATCGTGTCGGTGGCTGACTGGGTGAATTGTTCGTAGTGCTCATTCAGCGCCCCTGACGCCTGAGTGGTCACGTACCCTTCGCTCGTCAGGGCCTTGACCTGGGCCTCCATCGACTGCAACTGAGTGTCGATATCATCCCTTTGGCGGTCCAAATCCGTCGCCTTGCCCAAGATATCGTCATATGATGCTAGAAAATCTGCCATTGGAAAATTCCTTCTCTTTCGGGGGGAGAATCCGTCGTTCTCCCGACATCACAATGATCTCAGCGTGCCCGGCAAGCCACAATGGGGAGGACTCCCCAATCGGGTGAGACTATGGGGACTTCAGCTACTTGCTCACAGTTGGAATTCGCCGAATGAGCGCCCCCGTACTGTCATTGACGCAGTCAGAATCTCTCCCTCCAAGAATTGCTATGTTGTGGAGCCAAATCAGCCCATTTTCACGCCACAACCCATGCCCGACAAAGACACTCTGTTTACTTCTGGAGAGTCTTGCTAAGTTGTGCCTGGAAAGGCCCGGCGGTCAGTCTGTACGCAGGACGGCTTGCTCGCAGAGGGTACGAAGGACGCGAGTGGCAGAGTTGTGAAGCCAACATCCCCCGAAACACCGACACACGTCATACCCAATCGTCTTGGCCATAGGGATGGGCACGATCCGGCAGAGTTACGGTACCACGTTGGCACCCATAGATGACCGGTTCCCCCCCCCAGGAGCTTCATCACGGCAGGTCGAGCAGGGCGGCAAGAATCTCCTGGACCTGGTTCAACACCGACTGGTCCACGACTCCTAAACGGCGTACCAATCGGCTCGTCGCCATTCCTCGAAGCGCCCGTACAACGATCACAGAATCAGCCAGAAGGCCATTTCGCGGCGTCGGATGGATCGTTGGCCGAGTCGGGGTCGACAGAAGGTCCGTCGACAGCGGAACCATGACGACTAAGTCGTGAATCGACCCACTGAACTGCCCATCTGCCGAAATGACGATTGCCGGACGGGATTTCCTGGGCTCCCCAATCCTCGCTGCGCCGAAAGCCGTCAGCCAAATCTCCCCCTGCAGAGGTTGAGGGCGGTCAGTCGATGCCATCTTCTAGTGTCCCTTCCCACAGTTCATACTCACCAGCAGCTAACGGATTGCTTTCATCTAGCAATGCTTCCTCGCGCGCTGCAGCAATGATGGCTGCCCTGCGTTGGCTTTTGGCATAGTCGGTGAGGTACTTCGACAAAGAGATTCCTTGCTGCGCAGCCAGTTCAGATAAGTAATCCTTTGTGGCCATTGGTACTCGGATTGTCGCGGTCCTAGTCATATTGCTATTCTATATCGCTTGAGTAGGCGACACAATAGGAAGACGGTACATGTCGCACCCTCTAACGTACGGGATTCCTGATCATGATCCGGGGGTGACACGACGAGGGATCTCACTACCCTCATACTTCGGGAGAATCCACTTCCACATATCCAGCTGATCGTGGGCGGTCACGACCTGCGTGAACCGAGAGAAACTGGGATGGCGCATGAACAATGCCAGCATGGATCTCCACCACCGCCTGCGCTGGCCGGCGTTGTACAACCTGTTGAGCCCGTCGTCGGCGCACATCAGCTCGAACTTCGTCCTCTGGGCAGCGCTCAGCCCTGCTATCTCGGATGCGTGTTTGGCGCGGATATGGTGGACGGCGACGAGCCATCCATCGAACTGGTTGCTCAGCCTGGTCGTCGATGTCGTGTCGGAGGACACATCCACCAGGGCTTGTGGGACGAAATCGACGGCATAGTTCTGGGCGATCCTGATGTTGAGCTCCAGGTCCTGCCAATGGGTGAGATCCTCATCGAAACCGCCGACAGCGTCGTACGCGCCCCGGGAGTACATCATCGCCGAGGTGGTCGCCAGCATCGTCGTGAAGATATCATTGCCGATATGGCCACGACGGGTGGGCTTGGTCACCACGTACCGCTCATGGTCGAAGACAATCCGCATGGCGCAGTACACCGCTCCCACATCCGGGGCATCAAACAGCGGTACTTGTTCGGCGATTTTGGTGGGATGCCACCAGTCGTCGTCGTCCAGGAAAGCCACCAACTGCCCATGGGAGGCCGCCACACCCAGATTTCGTGCCCGACAAGCGCCTTCACGCTTCTCCAGGTTGATGACCCGGGCCACGCCCCGTGCCTGAAATCCGTCCAGAAACTGTTTCGTACCATCCTCGCTGGCGTCATTGACCACGATGATTTCGATGTCCGGATAGGTTTGCGCCACCACAGATCTGACCGCGCGCCCCAACTCCGCGACCCTGTTGCGGGTCACAATGATAGCTGTGACTGTTGGCATATCCTCCCCTCCGGGTTGAGGATATCACTCATGTCATACGTGTGGCCAGCGCGCTCGAATCAGTGAGATGGTCATAGATCTGGATCGTGTCGGGGGAGCCCATCTGCTCGACGTACCACAGGCCGTACCTGTTGACCGGAGTCTCGATCCCGCCGATCTGGTCGAGCGTGTAATGCTGGGTCACGGTGAAGCACGAAATCCCCTTTCCCGTACGCGACAAGGAGAAACCCGAATGGAGCCTCACTCCCGGCAGGACCCCGTACGTCCCGATGTGGCAGTTGGTGTCCGGGTCCAACCGGTCTTTGCACCAGCGGAACACGCCCGCGGAGAAGTCGATCGCCCCACCGTCGCTGTTGAGGATCCACCGGCCCCGCATCGGGTCCGGGATAGAGATATCCACCGAGTGCGCGGCGAGCCATGCCCTCAATTGCATGGAGTACGCCGCCACAGTTCTCATCGTGTCGTCAGTTCTCATCATTTCGTCAGTTCTCATCGAAGTCCCCCTCAGGATGTACGAATGGAGTCGGCGAGAGCGGTCGCCATACGGTCAACGTCTTCCACCGCTGACGTGAAACCTTTGATCTGCAAGGAGAAACGGGAGTCTCTGCTCGCCACGTCAAACCAGATCTGGCGAAACTGTTGGCCCGACACCTCGGCTTCAGTGATCAGCTCCCGATAGTACGTCTCCCGCTCGGCCGCGTCGGCGGGAGGAGCCAGACTTTCAAGCCCACTTGGGATCTCGGGAATGCCCCCGACCCAGGGAAGCATGTCATTGGTGTGAGCCTCATCCGTCAGCGCGAGCAACTGATCGAGGACCTCGTTGGTGAATTCCCGGGGCGCCGAACTGTAACTGAGGGCGGGCACCTGGTTGAAAATGCTGCTCGCCGTCACTCCGGCAGCAGGTCCGACGTACGGTCCGAGCATCGCGCCAAAAGGAATGGAAACGATACTGTAGATCTCCAGAGAACTCATGCCCTTGGTCTGCGCGAAGCCTTTCATGGTCGAGAACAAATGATCGATGAAATCCGGGGGCATCTCCATGGGATCGTACTGACCGGGGTTCTCCATCAAAAGGCTCATCGCCCAATAACACAGGTACGCAAAGTCCTCTTTCCGCATGAACTTTTCCGCGTAATCGACGAAGTCATCCAAAGTTTGGATGAGTGGGCCCTCGCCCCACATCTGGGAGTCATTGATGAAAAGGCCGTCTCCGTCGTGCCCGAAAATCGTGTACGGCGAATGCAGTCGAGCCATGCCATGTGCGAGGCCACCATTCAGATGAAGTTTGTTGTCGCCAGTGAACACTTCAGTAGCGCCAGAGTGCGAAGCCATGGACCCAAACAGCACGTTGACAAAATCTGAATAGTTACTGATGCTGTGGATCTTTCCTCCGTTGGCTTCCACCAGATCCCCGTACTTGGCAAAGAACGCCCGATTGAACCCCTGCCCGTCGAAGGAATAACATTCACTGACTCTGTCACCAGCCAATACCGTGACATATTGTGCGAAATTGCCACCTCTGGAATGTCCTGATACCCAGGCCTGCGTGCCATCCGGGTATTCGTCCATCTGCCTGTTGAAATAATCCAAAGCATACTGTTGTTGCTTACTGTCAGTGATGTTGTAGTAGCCTCCTTCACCGTTGTCGCGCCAATTGATATCGCCACCCGTGCCCTTGAAAGCAATGATCGGCTGACCATTGAAATCGATGGTCGCCATGACCAACTCTTCTGCCTGCTTTTTGTCGCTTGAACTGAGGGGACTGCCAGCTTCGACATCCACATCGGTGATGATCATGGCTTTGTAGTCATCACTGTCCGGCCCCTGTGTCACATTGGTGAGGACTTGTTCGAACTCTTTCCTTGTCATCTCCCCTGGCAAATCATATTGAAAGATTGTGTCTATTTCACTTGGGGTTTGCAGCAGGTGGTCCGCGAAATCGTACACACTGCCATTGACGCCGTTCTCCATAGCATTGGAATATAATAAACAATTAATGATGAGTAATTCATCATCTGTCGGATCGCTCATCTCACCTTCCTCAATTCTATTTCTGACGTCGTCCAGTAGTACATAAAACTGACATTGGACGATGAATATCCGTCGTTGTTCGTGTCCCGCGCCCCGGCGGGATCGTCCACGACCGATTCCTCATAAGCCTGAGCGCTGTAGCCGCTGAACATGGAATTCGTCACGCACTGTGGGGGGAACGCTGTCTTGATATCACTCACTATTGCGTTGATGTTCTGGACGGATTGGTCCTCGGTCTCCCCTTCAGGAACAACGAAATAGATGTCGCCAAAAACCGACCCCGGATCACTGCACACGTACTCCAGAAAATCAGCAAAGGTTGTGTCTTGGTTCATCGACTCGGGGAACACGGACGCCATTCCAGGGTTTCGAGCCTGAACTTCGGCCACAGGGTAATAGTGATTGACAACGTCCAAGAACCTTTGCCGAATGAGGGGTTTCATCAACAGCCCCACGTACCCATCCTGGATCGTCGTCCCGCCGTCCCCATCGAATGTCACATCCACTTCAAAGTTCAGTTTCGGATTGGTCCCCGGAACGTAGACCATGAGCCTTCCCCCCTGTTGTGCATTCCACACTTTCCATCCGTACGCTTCGAACTCGACATTGTACTTTTGCTTCAGATGCGCCATGACCTGATCCAGCAATTCCTGTCCAGAAGGATTCGACGCCGTCGGCGCCGAATGAGGATTCATCCACCCGCATCCCGACAGGCACGCGAGCATGATCAGCAGGACGAGCGCCCTTCGTACCTTCCTCATTGTGGGGGCTCCGCCGGGTTCGTCGGAATGTTCTCATGGGGAATCGAGGGCGAGCCTCCTTCTCCCGGCGCCACCGGATTGTCCTCGGGATTCGGCGGGGCCACATCGAAATTGGCAAGCCACTGCGCCATACGCGCGTCATCGTCATCGAACTCGATGAGAACCATGTTCAAATAATCGGCCAGTTTGCCCGCGACCATTTGAAGCGAATTCGTACACGACACCAAAGCGTCGAGCATCGCGTTCATCGCATCGACAGATTGTCCCTTGCTGAGTGTGAATATCCCGGAGGTCACGTACGCCCCCGACGAGATCATGCCGATGTCGATGGCTGCCTGCGCCATCTGTCCGCGCAGACGCTGCAGATCGGCGTCGCTGATATGGAGACTCGGTACCATCATTCCCCCTAGTAAACAAATGTGTCTATGTCGTCGACGTCCTCGACGAAACTGCGCGCGGAACCATTCAGATCCTGATGTACGTCCTCAAGTTTCATCCGAATGGCCTGAACCTTGTTGCGTATGTCCTGCAACCCGGCCGAAACCTCCCCGTTCATCACCGCGGTGCTCCTCAGATCGAGCAACATTGTCTCCATCGTCGAGCATGCGTCGTACAAACTGTCAACGTACGCGCACAACACGTTCTCGGCGAAGAGGAACTCGGCGTCGTCGATGATGATATCTTGCAGAGGACCCTGCATCGGACCGCTCATAGTGCTGCCTCCAATACTTTGGCATTGTTATATTTCACCCTCAGGGCGCTGATCTCAGATTCGATGGAGTCGCAACTCCTCGATTCGGCGGCGATCTCCTGGTCGATGTCATCGATGGCCCGATTGATACGGGTTGTCGCATCGTCCATCGAAGAAACGAGCCTTTGCCCATTCGCCAATTTGCCCTGCATGGCGGTTTTGTAGGCCGCGAAACTGCGTACTTTCAACGGATCGATCGTGGCGGTGTCCAGGCGGCGTGCCCTGGCCTCCATGTCCGAGGCCACCAGCGTCCGCATGGACGAGTGTTTGCGGGACAGATCTTCTACATCAGCCTTGTTTTTGCACAACGAGCTCAACCTTGACTGGGCGGCGGAAAGCCTGTCCTGGGTTCGGGATATCTCCAGCGAGATCTGGTACGAGTCCATCTGCCCTCCTGATGCTTTGTGGACATCATAATTGTCCCAGCCGTGGATTCAGCCCGCAATGGGGAGAGCTCCCCACAGCGGATGGGCCAGATAGCCCATAGACTAGACCTGCTTGTAGAAGGTACGGAGATCCTGACCGCGTCAGGATGGCACAATGACAATGCAGGATGACAAGGTGACAAGGGGAGAGCAATGCGATTGAAGGTCAGTCTTCTGCGCAGCAATGGTTCTGGCGACGACATATTGATCGAGGCGGATGCGAGCACGACCATCGGGGAGGTCGCCGAGACGATTCAACGGGTTGACAAGCGCCATTCCAACTTCACTCCACAACCGACCTTGGCTGCGTCCCTGCCGGGACAGAGTCAGCCCGTGGTCCTGAGCCCCCAGTCCCTGTTGGGCGAGGCGTGGATCGGGTCGGGCGCGGACGTACGGGTGGTGGATCATGCGACCACCAGCTATCGCGACACAGGTCAGCGGGTCCGGGCCGTCGTACGGGTGGAGGGCGACGACACGGACAAGGAGTATCCCCTCGCCGAGGGCACGTACACCCTGGGCCGCTCGCCCCAGTGCGAGATCCGGTTGAACGATCCTTTGGTCTCCAAGAACCACATGCGTATCGAGGTCACACCGGCATCGGTCGATATCATCGATTCCGGCTCGGCCAACGGCACCCTGGTGGATGGCACCCATATCCAGCGGCTGCGGATCGACGCCTCCACACGCATGCTCGTCGGCGACACATGGGTTGTCATCGAGCCCGCCAGCCCGGATTCCGAGATCCACCAACAACCCGGCCCGGTGCCGTTCACCCGTTCACCGCGGGTGGAGGAGCGGTACTCCGGGGAGCAGTTCTCCGCCCCCGAGCCCCCGGCCGAAACCGAGCCCCAGCCCTTCCCCTTCCTGGCCATGCTGGCCCCGGTGCTCATGGGCGCCGGGATGTACATGATGACCAAGATGGTGACCTCCCTGCTGTTCGTCGCCCTGACCCCCGTCATGATGCTCGGCAATTTCCTCACTCAGAAGTCACAACGCCGCAGAAGAAGGAAGAAGGACATTGCTCGTTTCGAGGAGTTGCTGTCCTCCCTGTCCTCAGGGTTGGCCGACCAGGTCGACCAGGAAAGGTCCGTACGCCTGGCGGAGGCCCCCTCGACCGAGGAGATCTACAACCAGGCCATGGCGCGTGGGCCCCTGTTGTGGACCCGGCGTCCCGAGCACTGGAGTTTCCTCAACATCCGTCTTGCCACAGGCACGATGCCCAGCCGAGACACCGTCGACTGCCCGCAGGGGCGAGGTTCCCTGCTGCCTGACTTCCAGGAACGCCTCGACGCAGTGGTGGACGCCCACCGTGACATCTCAGGGGTACCGGTCGTGGAAAACCTTTTCGACTCCGGGGCCCTCGGATTCGCCGGATCGCCGTTGGACATCTCGGGTGCCGTCGATTCGACACTGATCCAGCTGACAGGGCTGCATTCCCCCGCCGAACTGGTGATCACCGCCCTGGTCACACCCGCATGGGCGCACCGCCTGGACTGGCTGAGATGGATGCCCCACACCTCCTCCCCCACCAGCCCCATCGAGGGCCACCACCTCTCGGATTCCACCACCACGGCCACCAAACTCATCGCCCAACTCGAGGGCATCGTCTCGTCCCGGCTGAGGCAGGGTCCCACCTCCATGCGGGGCGCGATGAAAGCCGACACCGCCGCGATGGAACGCGGAGCAGACGTGGGCTCCGCGTCCAACCAGGGCACGAAAGCCCCGCTCCCGGTTGTGATTGTCCTTGTCAGTACAGATCTGGATCTTGACCAGGCCCGACTGGTCCAATTGGGCGAACAAGGTGGGGACGCAGGGGTTTTCCTGATCTGGATCTCCGAGGAGATAGCGACACTGCCCGCGGCCTGCCGTACTTTCGTCTCCATCACACCCGCTGAATCCCATGTGGGCCTGGTACGGCTCGGGCTCACGATCACCGACGCCAAACTGGAACTCGTCCCAGCCGAGGTCTCCATGGCGTACGCGCGGCGCATGGCCCCGGTCTACGACGCGGGCTGCCTCGTGGAGGATTCCGGCGACATCCCCCGTACGGTGCCCATGCCCACCCTGCTCGGCCCGGAGCTGTTCGACAACCCGGCGGCCATCATCGAGCGCTGGAGCCAGAACCAGTCCATCCTCGACCGGACGGGACCGGCCCAGATCCGCAAGAGGGCAGGAACCTTGCGCGCCCTGGTCGGTTCGTCGGGAGTGGACCCGATGACCCTCGACCTTCGTGCCCAGGGCCCACACGCCCTGGTCGGCGGTACGACGGGGTCCGGGAAATCGGAGTTCCTCCAGGCCTGGGTGCTGGCCATGGCAGCGGAGTACAGCCCCGACCGTGTCACATTCCTGTTCGTCGACTACAAGGGTGGCGCGGCCTTCGCCGATTGCGTACGCCTGCCCCACTGTGTCGGCCTGGTCACCGACCTGAGCCCGCACCTGGTTGTACGGGCGCTGACATCGCTGAGGGCCGAACTGCAGTGCCGCGAACATCTCTTCCAGCGCAAGAAGGCCAAAGATATCTTGGAGTTGGAGAAGCGCGGCGATCCCGAATGCCCGCCCGCATTGGTCATTGTGATCGATGAATTCGCCGCCCTTGTCGGCGATGTGCCGGAGTTCGTCGACGGGGTGGTCGACGTGGCCCAACGCGGTCGCTCCCTCGGCATCCACCTGGTCATGGCCACCCAGCGCCCCGCCGGGGTCATTCGCGACAATCTGCGCGCCAACACGAATTTGCGGGTGGCTTTGCGCATGGCGGACGAGTCGGATTCCCAGGACGTGGTCGAGGTCAAGGACGCCGCCCATTTCGACCCCTCCATCCCCGGGCGCGGCGTGGTGAAAACCGGGCCCGGGCGCTTGGCGACCTTTCAATCCGCGTACGCCGGCGGCTGGACCACGGGCGAGCCGGACCACCAACGAGTGGACGTCTACAAGCTCAGTTTCTCAGGCCTTGAGCGCTGGGAGGAGCCCGAGACCCCGGGCGCGGTCGTCGTGGACACCGACCTCGGCCCCAACGACCAGCAACGTTTTGTGGCCTGTGCGATCTCCGCGTTCGACACCGCCCATCTGCCCCTGCCGAGAAGGCCCTGGCTGGATTCTCTGGCTCCGGTGTGTCCCCTGCCGTACTATGATTCGCGTGAATTTTCGGGGCTGGGTCCCCTGGCGGGCGCCCAGACAACCGACTCCGCACTGCTGCTGGGCCTGGCCGATCTACCGTCCGAGCAGGCACAACGGCCTGTCTACTTCTACCCCGACACCGATGGCCACCTGGCGATCTTCGGTACGAGCGGGTCCGGAAAATCCATCGCGTTGAGGACCATTGCTGCTTCTGCGGGGATTACCCCCCAGGGAGGGCCGGTCCATGTCTATGCCTTCGATTTCGCCGCGGGAGGCCTGCGGATGCTTGAGGGGCTCCCCCATGTCGCCGGGGTGGTCAAGGGGGAGGAGACCGAGAAGATCGTCTCGGTCCTGCGTACTCTCAAAGAGGAACTCTCCCGACGCGGTGAGGATTTCGCAGCCTGCTCAGCCTCGTCGGTAGTGGAGTACCGGCGGTTGCGGGCCAACCCATCGGTACCACGGATTCTGCTTCTCATCGATGGTTTCGCGGCGTTCCGCGATGATTTTGAAAACGGGGCGGGCCGCGCGGAATGGTTCGAGGTGTTCCGCGACGTCCTGGCCGACGGACGTGGATTGGGAATACACGTTGTCTTCACGGCTGACCGGGCGGGAGCGGTCCCCACGTACGTGCGTTCCGTCGTACAGCGTAATGTGTTGTTGCGCATGACCGAGGACGGGTTCATGGCGTTCAACGCGCCGCGCGACGTCATCACCGCCACCTCCCCTCCCGGGCGCGGACTGATCGACAACCTGGAGGTGCAGATCGCGGTCCTCGGCGGTACGAGCGATGTGGCCCAGCAGGCGAAGATCACCGCCGAATTGGGCCAGGCCATGGTCCGTCACGGGATCGCCCCCGCGCCGCAGATCCGCGTGCTCCCGCCGTCGTACCCGCCGTCCGATCTGCCCGACGAGGTCGGCGGGCTGCCGGTGCTGGGGTTGGACTCAATCCAGCTGGCGCCGTACGGTTTCAACCCCCAAGGGGTGATGTTGGTTGCCGGACCGCCGGCTTCGGGGCGTACCAATGCTTGTCAGTCAATCGCCTTGTCGATGGTGAGAGCGAGGCCAGCCTCACGGCTCTATCGTCTCTCGCCCGGCCCGTCCTCACTGGGGAACGGCGTCGACTGGGCCGGAGCCGCCGAGACCCTCGACGCCACCCAAGCCCTCGCCAGCGAACTGGTGAGCCTGGTCAAGGACGACTCGGTGGAACCAGGAATCGTCATTGTTTTGGAATCGTACAATGAGTATCTCCAAACGCCGGCCGACAAGATCCTCATCGAGCTTGTCAAAGCGGTACGAAACTCCGGCCATCTCCTGGTCGCCGAAGCCGAGACCGCGGCATGGAGTTCCACATGGCCCCTGTTGGCGGAGGTCAAGAATTCCAGAAGGGGGCTGCTGCTCCAACCGGAGAACATGGACGGCGACGTGATCCTCAAAACATCGTTACCCCGTACTGGCAAGGGAGAATTCCCCCCAGGCCGGGGAGTCTACATCGCCCGAGGAAAGTTCGTACGTGTGCAACTGCCATTCGTTTTGTGAATAAATCGTTGCCTGCCTCGGCGGGACCTCGACGCAGGCCGAGAGCAAAACGAACTCGCTCGTTATGCCGAGACCAAGGAAGAGGTTGAGGCGCGAAGCGCCGAGCACGGTTCTACTGTCTCAGGTAGCCAAACCACATTTTTGGGGATTTTCGACAATAAGGGTTTGTACGGGAAACTCAGGCGATCACGTCACCGATGTGGCGCTTGCCGGGGATGCCGACGACGATTTCCCCGGGGGCGACATCCTCGACGACAAGGGCGTTCGCACCGATCTTGGCGTCGTCGCCGACGGTGATGGGACCGATGAGCTTGGCCCCGGCACCCAGCAGCACACGGTTGCCGACAGTGGGATGGCGTTTGAAGCGGCCCCGGGAACGCCCGCCGAGGGTGACCTGGTGGTACATCAGCACGTCGTCGCCGACCTCGGCCGTCTCACCGATGACAACACCCATCCCATGGTCGATGAAGAACCGCCGCCCGATGGTCGCACCGGGGTGAATCTCGATCCCGGTGATGAACCGGGCGATCTGCGACAACAGGCGCGCCCAGGGGCGCAGCGACCGCGATCGTACCCACATCACATGGGCGACCCGGTAAGCCCAGATCGCATGTACCCCGGGATACAGCAGCGCGACAAGCACTTTCGATGTCGCGGCAGGGTCTTCCCTCATCGCCGCCGAGAGGTCCTCGCCCATTCGCTCGATCGCCCTTCTCACCAGCCCGTCATGGGGGGCGGGCCGGTGAGAAGTCTTTTTCTGCTTGATCATCCCTCTAGTAAATCGGCATAGAGCGCCGTGGACAAGTAGCGGTCGCCCGAGTCGGGGATAATGACCACGATTGTCTTGCCCTGTGCCTGTATGTCGTGTGCCACCTCGGCGGCCGCAGCGAGAGCAGCCCCGGCCGATATCCCAACGAACAGTCCTTCTTCCTTTGCGGCACGCCTGGCCCACTCCAAGGCGGTGTCGGAGGACACGTCGATGACCTGGTCGAGGATGGTTTGGTCCAGAATTTCGGGTACGAAGTTGGCTCCGATTCCCTGGATCTTGTGCGGCCCCGCCGTGCCCTGGGTGAGCAACGGAGACTCCAGCGGTTCCACGCCGACGATCGTCACATTCGGGTTCCGGGCTTTGAGCGCCTGACCCACGCCGGTGATGGTTCCGCCGGTCCCGATGCCCGCGACCACGTAGTCCACTTTTCCGTCAGTGTCGGCCCAGATCTCCTCGGCGGTGGTACGACGGTGGATGTCGGGGTTGGCCGGATTTGCGAACTGACGAGCCAATATAGCGCCGTCAGTCTCGGCGGCGATCTTCTCAGCCGTGGCCACCGCGCCCTTCATCCCGTCCGCACCGGGAGTGAGGACGAGCTCAGCCCCGAAGGCCCGCAACAATCCACGACGCTCCTTGCTCATTGTCTCCGGCATGGTGAGGATCACCTTGTACCCTCTCGCCGCGCCGACCCACGCCAGGGCAATGCCTGTGTTGCCGGATGTGCCCTCCACGATCGTACCTCCGGGTTTCAGTTGCCCGGAGGCCTCGGCCGCGTCCACGATGGCCACGCCGATGCGGTCCTTGACCGAGCTCGCCGGGTTGTAAAATTCCAGTTTGGCCAGTACGAGGGCCGTTGAGTCCTGTACCAGCTTGTTGATCTTCACCAGAGGCGTACGGCCGACCAGCTTGGTTGCGTCTTCAAAATAACTCATTTCATCTTCCTTCTCTGTATGTCATCCCGACGAAAGTCAGGATCTCTTCATTCGCTTTATCGTCAGTGAGTCTTGGCCAGTGCCTGATCGAGATCCTCGATCAAGTCGTCCGCGTACTCGATCCCGATGCTGAGCCGTACCGCCTCGGGCGCGACCCCCGCCTCAACCAATTCCTCGTCTGTCAACTGGGAATGCGTGGTCGTGGCCGGGTGGATGGCGAGCGATTTGGCGTCGCCGATGTTGGCCAGGTGGCTGAAAAGTTCCAGCGCCTCCACAAACACAGACCCGGCGGCACGCCCGGCCTTGAGCCCGAAGCTCAGGATCCCGGAGTACCCCCGTCCAGTCAGCACCCGGTCGGCGACGGCTTTGTACGGCGAGGAGTCCAAACCCGCATAGTTGACCCACGCGACATCGGGGTGTTGTTCCAGATGACGCGCTATCGTCAGCGCGTTGGAGGAATGGCGCTCCATTCGCAGCGGCAGCGATTCGAGCCCCTGCAGCAACAACCATGCGTTGAGCGGTGCGATGGTCGCCCCCGTGTTGCGCAACAGGACAGTTCGCGCCCTCAGGATGTACGCGGCTTGGCCCGCCGCATCGGTCCACACCGTACCATGGTACGCATCGTCAGGCCTTGTCAACCCAGGGAATCGATCGGCATTGGCCGCCCAGTCGAAGTTCCCGGAATCCACGATCACCCCGCCGAGGGTCGTCCCGTGCCCGCCGATATATTTCGTGGCCGAGTGGATGGACACGTCCGCGCCGTGGTCGAAAACCTTGGCCAGAATGGGCGTGGGCACCGTGTTGTCGATGAGCAGCGGAAGGCCCAAACTGTGAGCCGCACCAGCCCAGGCGTCGAGGTCGATGACGTTGCCCGCCGGATTCCCGATTGACTCCCCAAAAACGAGTTTCGTCTTGTCATCAACGTATTTCGGGAGATCCTCCGGCTTGGCGGGATCGACGAACCGGGCCGTGATACCGTACTGCGACAGGGTGTGTGCGAACAGGGCGAACGTCCCGCCGTACAACGTTGAGAGCGCGACGATGTTGTCGCCCGCGTACGTGAGGTTGAGCACGGCGTACGTGATAGCGGCAGCCCCGGAAGCCGTCGCCAGCGCCCCGACCCCGCCTTCGAGGGCGTTGACCCGTACCTCGAGAACATCCTCGGTCGGGTTCATGATTCGGCTATAAATGTTGCCCGGCGTACGCAGGGCGAAGAGGTCGGCGGCGTGCTGGGTGTCGTCGAAAACGTACGATGTCGTCTGATAGATGGGTACCGCGCGAGCATGGGTTGCGGGATCGGCGGTTTCTTGGCCCGCGTGCACGGCCACTGTGTCGGGATGGTAAGTCATGATTTTTCCTTGTCAAATGGTAAATTGCTGTGGTTGAGGTGGATGACAGGACAGTGCGAGAGTCGGGCAATCCAATTGAGTCACGCACGGCAAGAGCCAAAACGGCTTTGCTCCCACTGCCCTCAGAGCATTCGACAACACATCAAGACCGCGCCATCAGCGGCGTACACGATGAGGTCTCGACGATTCATGCCGACCAGGCTATCAGCACACCCGCCCCAACGCTGTACTGATGTCCATATCCTGAGATCTTAGCATGGTACACTATGTAGATACGTAACTACATCGAAGGAGGCAGAATGGTCACCATGATGACGAGCCGAGAGTTCAACCAACGAACCAGCGCCGCCAAGAGAGCCGCGTACTCAGGGCCTGTGATCGTGACGGACCGCGGAACACCGGAACATGTTCTGTTGACATATGAACAGTACTCTGAGATGGCCGGGGAGGCACTGACCGTGGCCGAAGCCTTCGATCGTTTGCCCGACATCGGAGATATCGACGTGGATTTCCCACGTTCGCGCGAGATGCCCAGGGCGGCGGTCTTCGACTGATGTACATCCTGGACACCAACGTCATCTCCGAGTTGAGGAAGAAGACAAAGGCCGACCCGAATGTACGCACATGGGTCAGCACACATCCCGTGGAGCAATGCTATATGTCTGCTATCACGGTCAAGGAACTTGAATATGGTACTTTGCTTATGGAACGACGTGACCCGCGACAGGGGGCAGACCTGCGTGAATGGGTGACAGAGGTCCTGGCAATCTTTCATCACCGTGTCCTGCCCATTGACAGCCAGGTGGCCCGACAAGCAGCATCCCTCCACGTCCCCGATCCTGCTCCAGAGGCCGACGCCTACATCGCCGCCACTGCTCTGATATCACGGTTCTTCCTTGTCACACGCAATCTTTCAGATTTCACACGCTTTACCGGGCTGGATCTGATCAACCCATGGGACGCCTGAATTTCGCATCGCCACCCACACCTGGCCCTTGTCATTCTGCCGTGGGCAGGATCCCCGTACCCCCGGGACTTCGCGTTGCCACCCTTCATGTGCTAATGTTTGTCGAGCGCGCGAGTGGCGGAATGGCAGACGCGCTGGCTTCAGGTGCCAGTCCCAGTTTATGGGGTGGAGGTTCAAC
>JGI24699J35502_11134127_pt1 | contig 34569 bp, 32 predicted proteins | sample TergutMp193P4_FD_35502 | JGI IMG/M metagenome (IMG submission 35502)
GTGAATCGGGGGATTTCGACCAACAATCCCCCGATTCGCGCCCCTCACCGGTCCGATGGTTCGAGACCCCGCCCGATCCGGATTCGGCGACGAGGGTTTTCGAGGGAGAACAATCCAACACCACCGTGCTTGTCGGCGATTCGGTGTTGTCCAAGATCTATCGGAAGCTCTCGCCCGGACCGAACCTGGAATGCGAAGTCATGAGGGCATTGGCCGGTTCTGCCATCATCCCGAGGTTGATCGGCACCTGGTCGGCGCCGGGAAAAACCTACGACCTGGGAATCTTCGTCCAAAGGATCCCGGACGCCCGCGACGGGTGGGCGTACGCCATCGACACTTGTCAGCATGGTGTTTCCATCGCTGACGAAATGGAAAGACTGGGTATGACCCTCCACAGTCTCCATGTCAGACTCGCCGAGGTCTTCCCCACCTCCACCATCGACTCCGGGCTTGTCTGCGCGAGGATGCTGTCCCGGTTGGATCTGGCCTGCGAACAACTGCCGGAACTGAGGCCCCATCGCGGGGATCTGCGCGAGATCCTGACACTGCCCCCGTCTGACATCGCCATCCAGCGCCTCCATGGGGACTTCCATCTGGGCCAAGCCCTCATCTCTCCCGCAGGATGGACGATCATCGATTTCGAAGGCGAACCGCTCAAAACTCCCCAGGAACGCGCCGCCCCCGACTCGGTCTGGCGCGACGTCGCCGGTCTGCTGCGCTCCCTGGACTACGCGCGGAGCACGACGCATCCGTACCCCGAATCATCTCAGGGGTATCAATGGTACGAGCAGGCCCGCACCGGGTTCCTCCACGGCTATCTCGCCTCCGGGACTCTCCCCTCGGCCCTTCTCACTGCGTACGAGGTTGACAAGGCCATTTATGAACTGGTGTACGAGGTGCGCAACCGTCCCACATGGGCTGACATCCCCCGACGGGCCATCGCTTCGGCTCTGGGGAACCCGACTGGTCCACATTCGAGTACCATGGAAATGTAACGAAAGGAACATTTATGTCTACCAACATCGCTGAGACACTCGCTGGAGTTCCGTCTTTGAATCAACCGGGTCAACCATTCTTCTACACTGCGGAAGGCACCTCGATCGTCGGACGCTGGAAATGGCAGGACCAGACACTCTTCGCCCCGGCGGCTGTGACTGACGAGGTACGAGAGTTCACGTTCATTGTTGACCTCAATCAGGATGGGACGTACAAGGAACGTACCCAAGAATCGTCGACGACAACGAAAGCCGGTCTGGGCGGGGTCAGCATGGAAAAGACAGGATTCATCGGGAATTCGTCGAAGAAGTCCTTCTCCATCAGCATCGGCAAAGACAAGAACACCGGCGACGTCGGCGTTGTGAAAGCATCGCTGGACACCGACCTCATCAAACGCCCTCTACGCGACTACCTCGCCAGGGGGGGATGGAAACAAAAAGGCGGTCTCTTCTCCAAACTCTTCGGCTGATTGTGCCCAGGGTTCCACGATGTGGTTTGATCAATTCTCCCCCGTCGGCGCCGCTGAGCGCCCGGATCTGATTTCCCCTGTCGTACGCGATGGCTTGCGCCAGATCAGCGAGGCACTCGTCTTCGAGATCGACCCGGCCCTGTCGGACACAGCCGCATTATGCGGGACGTACAACCTTCCCCTCGACTCGATGGGCAACGCCGTCCTGGTCACCGGCCGCCGCAACGGCGAGGAACGGCGTTGTTGCTGCATGGTCCTTGCCGACCACCGTGCTGACATCAATGGTTGCGTACGAGGGCGTCTGGATGTGCGCAAAGCCTCCTTTGCCCACATGGAGGACGCGGTGGCCAGTTCCGGCATGGAGTACGGCGCGATCACCCCTGTGGGTTTGGACGACACCTGGCCCGTGTGGCTCGACGAGAGCGTACGCGACGTGGAATGGCTCTGCATCGGCTCCGGGGTGCGGAACTCGAAACTGATCCTGCACGGCCGCTCGTTGCTCACCCTTCCAGGAGCTCAACTCGTACCCGGGCTGACAAGCGCGATTTCCTGAACCGACATCAGCGCACAAGGATCCGGTCGCACTCGGCGCAGCGGATGACCTCGTCAGGGGGTGCGGACATGTAGGCGTTCGTGTCGGCGACCGTCGCCTGGAGAGCACACCCCATGCACCGGCCACGCTCGAAACGGGCGACCCCGACCCCTCCCGCACGTACACGAATCTTGTCGTACAACGCCAGCAGGGCGGCGTCGATCTGGGCGGCCTTCTCGTCGCGGGCCTCGCCGAGCCTCTTGGCTTCCGCGGCCAACTCGGCGACCTCGGCGTCGCGGGCGTTCACCTCTTCACGCAGTTGTTTCTCGACCTGTTCGAGGGCGTCGGACAGCTCTCCCACATGGGACGCCGCCCGTTCCTGGGTGTCCATGGCCTCCAACTGGGCGTCCTCCAGATCCGAGATGCGCTGTTTGAGGTGTTCGATCTCGTCCAGCGCGTTGGACAAGGCTTTGGGGTCCATGGCCCCGGCATCCACACGCGCCTGGTTTCTTGCCAACCTCTCGCGTACGGGACTGACTTCCTCCTCGGCGCGCTGGGACGCCGCCTCCGCATCACTCAGGGCCGTTTTGGCGGCGATGAGCTCGTCCGCAACCTCAGTGCGCTTCTGCATGAGTGTTGCAATTGTTTGATGTACTGGCAGGGAGGACGCCTTGCGTTTCACCTGCTCAATCGCAGTGTCCAGCCCTTGGAGGTCTAACAGCCTCGTCAGATCATTCGGATCAGCCTTCATGAATGGCAGTCTAGCGCACTGTACACTGGAAGCCATGACGAAAAAAACTCCTGGCGCGCTTCCGAATCGGGAGATCCCCTATTCCGAAGCGTTCAAAAAGTTCATCCCCCAGGGGTGGGCTGACGATCCTGACTATTTTTCTGAACCTGTGGGCGCAGCCGCGTACACCGGCAAGCGACGCCGTGCGATCCAGAAGCTCTTTGCCCACGACCGGCTCGTCATCCCAGCCGGAGGGCTGAAAGTTCGCTCCAACGATTGTGACTTTCGCTACCGCCCCCATTCGGGCTTCGCCTATTTGACCGGTTTGGGTGAGGAAATCGAACCCGACACGGTTCTTGTCATCGAATCTGGACATGCGGTGCTGTACTTCCACGCCCGGGTGCCCCGCAGTGACCCTGAGTTCTATTCCTGTGCGAGGTACGGCGAGATGTGGGTCGGCGCCCGTCCGTCCGTGAACGAGATGGCTTTGCGGACAGGGCTCGAGGTGCGCGATATCTCTGAGCTGAAATCCGTTCTCGCAACCGATATACCAGAAGGCGGCAAGCTGAGGATCGTCCCCGGTGTCGATGAAAAACTGGAACAACTCGTCAACGCTCTGCGGGGGGCGGACCTCACAGCCGATCTGGAACTCGAAAAGGCGTTGAGCGAGGCACGCCTCATCAAGGACGATTTCGAAATCACCCAGATGGATCAAGCGTGCGCGGCCACATTGGTTGGTTTTGAGGCTGTGATCGCGGACATTCCCGAGGCGGTACGACGGGGCCGCGGCGAACGCTGGGTGGAGGGCATCTTCGGGTTGCACGCGCGCCATCTCGGCAATGCCATCGGGTACGACACCATCGCCGCGGCGGGCGAACACGCCTGCACCCTGCACTGGATGCAGAACGACGGCGATGTGCGCGAGGGCGATCTGCTCCTCCTCGATGCGGGGGTCGAGGTGGACACTCTTTACACTGCGGACATCACCCGTACTTTCCCTGTGAGCGGGCATTTCAGCCCCGCGCAACGACAGGTGTACGAAGCGGTGCTCGCCGCTCAGCAGGCGGGGATCGACGCCGCCCGGCCCGGCGCGAAATTCATGGATGTCCACAATGCGGCCGTACGGGTGGTCGCGCAGTACCTCTCCGAGTGGGGAATCCTCCCTGTCAGCGTTAAGAAAACACTGTCTGACAAGGGTGGAGAGTACAGACGCTGGATGGTCCATGGCACGTCTCACCATCTGGGCATCGACGTACACGACTGTGCCCAGGCGCGTCGCAAGCTGTATCGGGGCGGCAAACTCGAAGCGGGGATGATCATCACTGTCGAACCGGGGATCTATTTCAAATCCACAGATTTGTTGGTGCCCGAAGAATTGCGCGGGATCGGGGTACGCATCGAGGACGACATTCTGATCACCAAGGACGGTTGCCGAGTTTTGTCCGCGGACTTCCCGCGGGATCCTGATGACGTCGAGGAATGGATGGCTGAGGTACAGTCCCGCTGACGCATTCATCTCCCACCGGTGGAGCCCCAGCCACCAGTCGACGGCGCGCCTATGGTGGGTTTCGGTCACGGTCACCTGGATGGTGACATGGTCCTCTAGTGACGGACAGTACGGGACGTTCACCACGACCATGGATTCAACGGACAATCCCGCCATCCATGTGGGGCAACTGCGTACCGTCCTGGTCACACCCCCATCCCGGTGAACGATTGGTCGGTGTCAACATTTAAGCAATGGTCGTTCTTGGAATAGTGGCTGGAATGTGCCCGTCTGCACGTTTTTGGGCTCAGAAACGTGCAGACGGGCACATTCCAGGGGGTTATCCGGAGCAGCATGGTTGTTTTTCGTTCATTTGCCGCCCCATGACAGGTTGGTGGGACGAAGATGAGGCGGTGGGGGGACAAACGGGGAGAGTCGCCTGGACGACACCGGGCGATGTTCTCAGGCACCGTCGGCTAAAATGGGGGCATGGCAAAGGACCCACGCAAACCTCAGAACAGCCTTCTCCACGTGATGTCGTCGGTACGACACGCCGTGCCGCCCATCCACCGTCAAGCGCTGCCGTTCATCATCGCGGGCTTGGCGGCTGGCCTTCTGGGAGCACGATTCAAGCCGCTGAGATGGCTGGGGTTCGGCTTCGCCGCAGCTTGCGCCTTCTTTTTCCGCAACCCCCGCAGGGTGGCGCCGTCCGATCCAAAAACAATCCTCGCCCCCGCGGACGGGGAAGTCTGCGTCGTTGACTGGGCCGTACCCCCCGCCGAGTTGGGGATGGGCGACGACCCTCTGCCGAGGGTGGGGATCTTTTTGTCAATCCTCAATGTCCATGTTCAACGCGCTCCCGTCGCGGGTACGGTCACCAGAGTCAGCCACACACCGGGCAGATTCCTTCCGGCGGACGACAAGCGGGCCGGCGACAGCAACGAACGTACCGGGATCCGAGTGACGACTGATTCCGGGATCGGCGTCGGTGTGGTCCAGATCGCGGGGATGATCGCCAGAAGGATCGTATGCGAGGTTGAAGAAGCCGACCGCCTGGAACGGGGCCAGACCTATGGGCTGATCCGGTTCGGATCGAGGGTGGACACCTATCTACCGGGAGTCGCGCCCAGGGTCGAGGTGGGCCAGACCATGATCGGCGGGGAGACGGTCATCGGTGTCCTGTCATGAATGCCTCTGACCAACGTACCGTTTTCAGGCCCATTTCCCAGTTGCCGAACGTCTTGACCCTCATGGCCCTGGCGTGCGGGCTGACAGCGATCCGAATCGCCGCGGACCACCCACACTCCAAATTGATATTGTTTGTGATGGGCGCCGCCGCACTTCTGGACGGGATCGATGGCAGAATCGCTCGGATCCTGGACGCGACCTCCGAAATGGGCGCCCAACTGGATTCCCTGTGCGACGCCATCGGGTTCGGCGTGGCCCCCGGTTTGATCACATATTTCCTTGTCATGCGGCAAGACGTTCCCATCGAGTACGGCCCGACACTGGTCACCATTTCCTGGCTGTCGATCATCATTTACACAGGAGCTATTGTCCTACGTCTCGCTCGGTTCAACACGCTGGCCGTCGACGAGACCCGGCCCATTTTCGCCAAAGACTTCTTTGTCGGGGTCCCCGCTCCCATGGCGGCGTGGCTGGCTCTGGTGCCGGTGTGCCTATCCATGCAGTTCGGAGACGGATGGTGGTCCCACCCGCTGGCCACCTCGATCTGGCTGGTGCTGGTCGCCTGCCTGGCCTTCTCCCGCATCCCCACGTTCTCCGGAAAGAAAGTCAGCATCCCACCTGTGAAGGTGCCGATCATCCTCATCTGTGCCCTCATTCTCATCGGCGGTCTGTTGACCTTCCCCGTGTTCACAGTCTTGTTGATTCTTCTGGTGTACGTCGTCCACATCCCCTTCGCTTTTCGGGCGTACAGGTGGTTGTCCAACCATCCCGAAGCATGGGAAATCTCCTCATCCCAACGCCGCCAAATGAGGTCTGACGGACGTACGAAACGGGTTCGCAAACGTCCACGCCCACGCATGCATCTCTCCGACAAGCACAAATAGAATTGGAACTAGTTGTGAAACTAGTTCCACAACTTACTCGGTATCAGTGAAACCAGATTCCGTGTCACGCGCCAGTAATCCCCATTTTACTGAAACTAGTTGCGAAACTAGTTTCACGAGCGTGCTTTGGCGAGCAGTGTCATGGCGAGTTTGACCCCGGCCTCGTCCACCATCTCCTTGTCCACCTCGATGGCACCGGTGAATCCCCCGGCTCCTGAAATAGCCTTCTCGTACTCTTCCACGATGCGGGCGGCTCTGGAGACGACAGCGTCTGAGGGGGTGAAGATGGTATTGCCCTGATCGATCTGGCCGGGATGTACCACCCATTTCCCGTCGTACCCCAGGGCAGCCGACTTCCTCGCCGAGGCGACGAAACCATCGATGTCGCGAATCCCCACGAACGGCCCGTCGATGGCCTGCAGCCCATTGGCCCGTGCGGCGACCAGGATCGTCATCAACACATGGTGGAACGCATCCGCGGAGTACCCCTCGGGCTGGGACCCCACAGACAAGGTACCCATCCCCATGTTGGCCATGAAATCCCCCGGTCCGAACACCAGTGAGACCAGGCGCGGTGAGGAGGAGGCGATGGCCGAGATCGCCGTCAGTCCCTTGGCCTCCTCGATCTGGGCCTCGATGCCGATCCGTCCGATCTCCCATCCCGCCTGTTTCTCGATCTGAGTCAAAACCATGTCGGTTGCTCTCACATGGTCGGGTTCGGTGACTTTCGGCAGGACGACCGCGTCGATGCGCTCCCCCGCCGCTGCGACCACCTCCACCAGATCACCTGTGGTCCACGGACTGGACCAGTCGTTGACTCTCACCGTGACACAGGGGGCTTTCCATCCCGCGGGATCATGAAGAGCGTCGACGATCTGGGCCCGGGCGGCCGCTTTGGCCCCCGGCGCGACGGCGTCCTCCAAATCGAGAAAGATCGCATCCACATTCAGTGTCCGGGATTTTGTGATGAACCTGTCCGAAGATCCTGGCACGGCCAAAACCGTACGCCGTGGCATAGAAGTACGCATGACACCACTGTAACGGTATTCTTATCGGGTGGCCTCCATTGGTACATCCGTGTTCATCTCACGCATTCACAGTTTGCCCATCGTGGACTCCGGCGGCGATTCGCTGGGAACCCTGGGCGATGTCGTCGTGTACGTACGCACCGGTTCGCGCCCCCCGCGCGTCAAGGGCATCATCATGGAGTTGTTCGCCCGCCGGCGGGTGTACGTGCCCATGGAGCGCGTGTACTCGATCGATGCGAGCCAGCTCGTGGTCTCCGGGGCGCTCAACGCCCGTCGTTTCCACCGCCGGGAGGGCGAGTCCCTCGTACTGGAGGATTTCATCGACCACCAGGTCATCCGCCGGGGCGCGACGGTGCCGTCCCTGATCTACGACGTGTCGATGGCGGCCTCCCGCTCCGGGGAATGGGAGATCAACCAGGTGGCGCTGCGCCCCGTACCCAAGAAAGGCCCCTTTTCATCTAAAGGTCCCATCACCGTTGTCAAATGGAACGAGATTCCGGAACTCAGCCCGAGCCGGGACGGGTCCCAGGACGAGCAGATGGCCGAGTTGCTCGACATGAAACCAGCCGACGTGGCACGGGAACTGCACGACATGGAGGAGGGCCGACGCCTCGAGGTCGCCCAGGCCCTCGACGACCACCGGCTGGCTGAGGCGCTCGAGGAGTTGCCCGAAGACGAACAGGTCGCCCTCATCTCTATCCTCGATCCCGAGCGGGCCGCCGACGTGCTGGAGGAGATGGACCCCGACGACGCGGCCGACCTGATCGCCGATCTGCCGAAAGACACCGCCGAATTCCTCCTGACCAGGATGCGCCCCGAAGATGCCCAGGATGTGCGCGACCTGCTGGCGTACGGCGAGAACACGGCGGGAGGGATGATGACCCCCGAACCGATCATCCTGCCCCCCGACGGGACCGTCGCAGACGCTGTGGCTCTGGTGCGCGAGGAGAACATCCCGCCGGCACTGGCCGGGATGGTGTTCGTGTGCCGGCCTCCCCTGGAATCCCCCACCGGCAAATTCCTCGGCGGAGTCCATTTGCAACGCTTATTGCGCGAACCACCGAGTTCGATGGTGTCCGCGCTGATCGACCCGGAGTTGGAACCTCTGGGTGTGGACACGTCTCTTGCTCTGGTCAGCCGTTACTTCGCCACGTACGACATGGTGGTTGCTCCGGTGGTGGACTCCCAATCCCGACTTTTGGGGGCCGTCACCGTGGATGACGTCCTCGACCACATGCTTCCCGAGGACTGGCGAGGGATCCAACTCGACGAGAACTCGGCTCAACACTAAGGCGTCAAACGACGCACAACCCAGGAGGTGACTTATGGCAAGACCACTCAAACATGTCGACGACCGTCTCGACACGCCCGGACCCCGCCGTCGGAGCTTCCTTCCTAAACAGAAGGCCGATCCGGACCGGTTCGGCCGCTTCGCTGAGGCTTTCGCACGCCGGATGGGTACGGCGACCTTCATTTTCGCGATGACCATGTTCATCATCGTCTGGGTGACCCTCAACATGATCCTCGGTAAAAAGTACGCCCCCGACTATTACCCGTTCATCCTCCTCAACCTGTTCTTCTCCGTGCAGGCGTCGTACGCCTCGCCGTTGATCCTGTTGGCCACCAACCGCCAGGAGGCCAGGGACAGGATCTCTTTGGACGCCGACCGCAAACAGGCCGCGCAATTCCGTGCCGACATGGAATTCCTCTCCCGTGAGATCGCCAGCGTACGAATGAGGCTGGGCGAGGTCGCCACCCGTGACTTCATCCGTTCCGAGCTGCGCGGGATGCTGGACGAACTGGACCGGCGTGAGGTGTCTGAGGACAGCGACAACCGTACGTGACGGCATGTTGTAGCACTCTCCTTTTCTCATACTCCCACAGCCAGGATCTCGGAGCCGCCTCAGCACGGCAGGACCTGGGAGCCCAAAGAAGTGGCAGATTGTGATGGGCGGCGCCAGTCGACAACGTGATTTCCGAATCAGATGTGTTTGGCGTTATTCGGAAATCCTGACTTCGTCAGGATGACGGGAGGGTGCGACGGGATGACAGCAACCGGTCGTACTGCGCTAAACTGGAGCGATGACCGATTCCCATCTTATAGATTCCATCAATGCCGCCCTGACTACTGTCATCGATCCAGAATTGGGCCGATCCATCACCGAATTGGGGATGGTCGAGTCCGTCGGTGTCGACGACGACAATGTTGTGACGGTGACAATGTTGCTCACCACAGCCGGGTGCCCCCTTCGGGCACGTTTCACAACCGATGTCACCCAGGCCGTCCTGAAAGTCGAGGGTGTCACAGATGTGAAAGTCGAGATGGTGACCATGTCTCCCGAGCAACGCGACAACCTCCGTACTCAATTGCGCGGACCCAACCAGGAGATCCCCTTCGCCAAGGCTGACAACCTGACCCGCGTCATCGCCGTCGCCTCAGGCAAGGGCGGTGTCGGCAAGTCCTCGCTCACGATCAACCTTGCGTGCGCCCTGGCCCAGCAGGGACACGCGGTCGGGCTCATCGACGCCGATATCTATGGCCATTCCGTACCCGACCTGCTGGGTGTGCCGGACGGTGAGGGACCCACCAGCATCGAGGGGATGGATCTCATCCTGCCGGTGGAAATCCACGGTTTGAAGGTGATGAGCATCGGGATGATGAAGCCCAGCCGCGACCAGGTCGTCGCATGGCGCGGACCCGTCGTGGACCGGGCGATCGGCCAGTTCCTCACCGACGTTTTCTGGGGCGACCTGGACTATCTGCTGATCGACCTTCCCCCGGGCACGGGCGACACCGCCATCGGGCTCGGACAGAAACTCCCCAACGCCGAGGTGATCGTCGTGACGACCCCCCAGACCGCAGCCACCGAGGTGGCTGAACGGGCCGGGACCATGGCCGCCATGCTCAAACAACGTGTCATCGGTGTTGTGGAGAACATGAGCTACCTTGAGACGACCTGCCCCCATTGCGGCGCCGCCCAGCGCATCGACGTGTTCGGCACAGGCGGCGGGGCTGAGGTCGCGGCCAGTTTGAGCACACGTCTGGGGTACGAGATCCCCTTGTTGGCCGAGATTCCCCTGGAACCTGATTTCCGTCGCGATGGGGACAAGGGAACTCCATCCGTACTGGCAGATCAGAACAGCCCAGCAGCCCAGGCCATCTCTTCCCTGGCTGAGCGTTTGGCCTCCCACAAGCGCAATCTCGCCGGATTCCAGTTGAACCTGAATCCTGCCGAGTAACGGGAGCCGATCAAGGCATCGTCTACGACACTAGCACGTAATGAACTATCGTTGAGCACGTGATCCATTTTCTGAAACATATCCACCCGGTCGAGGCTGAACCCGTAGGCTGACACTGAGAAAAGGAGGATTATGTTCCAAACAAAGTATGCCCAACGGGTTTATGACAGCCTTGAGGCACGCGCGCCGTGGGAGACCGAATTCCTGCAGGCCGTACGAGAAGTCTTGTTGAGTGTCGAACCGGTGGTGCGCGACAATCCCGTACTCGAGCAGAACGCCATCTTGGAACGGATGGTCGAACCCGATCGCCAGATCAAGTTCCGTGTCACCTGGGTCGACGACGCCGGTCACATCCAGGTCAACCGCGGGTACCGTTTCGAGTTCAACAACGCGATCGGGCCGTACAAGGGCGGTTTGCGTTTCCATGAGTCTGTCACCGCCTCCATCCTGAAGTTCCTGGGTTTCGAGCAGGTTTACAAGAACGCTCTGACCGGGCTGTGGATGGGCGGCGGCAAGGGTGGCAGCGATTTCGACCCCCACGGGAAATCCGAGGCTGAGGTCATGCGTTTCTGCCAGGCTTTCATGACAGAGCTGTACCGCCACATCGGCCCGGACACCGACGTGCCCGCCGGTGACATCGGCGTTGGCGGGCGCGAAGTTGGGTACCTCTTCGGCCAGTACAAGCGCCTGACGAACACCTTTTCCGGGATACTGACGGGCAAAGGTTTGGATTTCGGCGGCAGTTTGGTGCGTACGGAAGCCACAGGGTACGGCCTGTGCTATTACACCCAGGAAGTGCTCCGCGTGTTGTTCAATGACAGCTTCGAGGGGAAATCGGTGTCCGTGTCCGGTAGCGGCAATGTGTCTATTTTCGCCGCGGAAAAGGCTATGGCACTCGGCGGGAAGGTCACTGTGATGAGCGACTCCTCCGGATACGTCCTCGATCCCGACGGGATCGACCTGGACCTGATCAAGACGATCAAGCTGGTACGGCGCGGACGCATTTCTGAGTACGCCGAATCCCGCCCCAATGCCGCCTTCGTCGCTGGTCACAAGGTGTGGGAGGTCCCCTGCGAAATCGCGCTGCCGTGTGCGACCCAGAACGAGATCACCGAAGCCGAAGCCCAGGAACTGATCAAGAACGGTGTGAAACTTGTCGCTGAAGGCGCCAACATGCCCTCCACACCGGAAGCCATCGACACTTTCCGCGCTGCTGGCGTGGTCTTCTGCCCCGGCAAAGCGTCCAATGCTGGCGGCGTGGCCGTCTCAGGGCTGGAAATGGCCCAGGACTCACAGCGCGTGGCCTGGAGCTTCGAGGAAGCCGACACACGTCTGCAGTCGATCATGACAAACATCGTCGCCCACTCACTGGCCGCTGCCCGCAAGTACGAACTGGGCGACGACCTGTTCAACGGCGCCAACATCGCCGGTTTCGAACGAGTGGCCGGTGCGATGATCGACCAGGGCGTCCTCTGATCCTCCCCGCGTCCTCTGATCCTCCCCTGGGGGTAGCCACGGCCCGTGGCTACCCGCGAGACGCCCTCTCAACTGCCGGAGGTCATGATCATGGTGTAGGCGTAATGGCCGAAGAGAAACAGGACGGCGACAACAACGACAAAGGCTGCGATCCACAGCCAGCGTGTGAGACGCTTGCGCCGGGTCGGCTGGACCGAGGAGGGGCCCCACTCGCCCACCTCGGGCTGTGCCCGCAACGGCGTCGTACCATGCAGGCTCAGGTTTGTGAAAATACGCACGACCACAGTCTATCGGATCAGGAATCAAGGACAGCACTCAGGCCGTCGTTCAACAAGGTCGCGAACTTCGACGAGTCGATCACAGGCACCCCAAGGGACTGGGCCTTCTCGAGTTTGGATCCCGCACCGTCACCCGCCACGACACAGTCGGTTTTCTTCGACACCGATCCGGCCGCCTTGCCGCCCCGGGCGACGACAGCCTCATTGGCACCGTCCCGGGAATAGCCCGGCACCGACCCCGTGACCACGATGGTGAGACCGTCGAGGGTCTGCGGGAGAACCTCCGTCGGCGATGCCTGCCCGGCCATGGCCCCCGCGGCCTTCCACTTCTCGATGATCGCCCTGTGCCAATCCACGGAGAACCAATCCCGGATGGACCCCGCCAACGTCGGGCCCACTCCCTCGATCGCGCTGAGTTCGTCTTCGGACGCGGCTTCCAACTCGTCGATCGTGGGGTACGCGGCTGCGATCACCGGGGCGACCCCTTTACCGATGTGGCGGATGCTCAACGCCACCAGGTACCGGTCGAAACTCTTGGTTTTGGCGGCTTGCAGTTCGTCGAGGAGTTTCTCCCCATTCTTGGACAACACCGGCGTACCCTTCTTGTCAGCTTTCTGGAAGAACGGGCATGTGATGAGCGTGTCAGCAGTCAGATTGAAGATGTCCCCCTCATCGCCGACAAGGTGATCCGCGAGGATCGCGTCCACGGCCTTCTCCCCCAGCCCCTCGATGTCGAGCCCCTGGCGAGACCCCAGATGGATCAGCCTCTCACGCAACTGCGCGGGGCAGGAGCGGCGGTTCGGGCATCTCAGATCAGCGTCGCCTGCCTTCTCCGGGCGCAATTCAGCCCCGCATTCGGGACACACATCCGGCATCACGAACTCGCGTTCATCCCCCGTACGATCTTCCACGACAGGTCCCACGACCTCGGGGATCACATCACCTGCTTTGCGCAGAATGACCGTGTCGCCGATCAGCACACCTTTGCGTTTGACCTCAGAGGCATTGTGCAATGTCGCCATCTCCACCGTGGACCCGGCCACTTTCACCGGTGTCATCACCGCGTACGGCGTGACACGGCCCGTACGCCCCACTCCGACCCGGATGTCCAACAACTTGGTGGTCACTTCCACCGGGGGGAATTTGTACGCGACCGCCCACCGGGGCGCCCTCACCGTATTCCCCAACACCTGCTGTAAGGGAATCGAATCCACCTTCACCACCGCACCGTCGATCTCATGAGACAAGGTGTACCGCTCGTTGCCGAGTTTCTCGATGTACGCCATGACCTCGTCCACATCGTCCACCCTCCGGGAGCGCGTGGACGTGGGCAGCCCCCAGGCCGACATCATCTCGTACGCCTCACTCAAGCTGGTGATCTCCACATCGCAGACCCCCAACCCGTGGCACAGAAACGACAGGGGCCGAGAAGCCGTCACACTCGGATCCTTGAGCCGCAACGACCCCGCGGCGGCGTTGCGCGGGTTGGCGAACGGTTTCTTCCCGTCGTCGATCAGGGACTCGTTGAGTTCCTCGAAACCCTTGAGGGGCATGAAAACCTCGCCCCGTATCTCAACAGTGCCCCGTACCGTTCCTTTCAGCCGTGCCGGGATGGCTGCCACAGTACGGATGTTGGCGCTCACATCCTCCCCCACGCGCCCGTCGCCGCGCGTGGCGGCCCTGGTGAGCACCCCGTCGACGTAGAGCAGATCCACCGCCAACCCGTCGATCTTCATCTCGCACATGTACCCTGACTCTTTCAGGGCGTCCGCCCCGACCAGGGATACCACGCGCGTCGTCCAGGCGATCACCTCGTCTGTGGAGAACACGTCGTCCAAACTCAGCATCTGGGAGGGATGGGTGACCGGGGTGAAACTGGTGTCAGCGGGCGGGCCGACCTGTTGGGTGGGCGAATCCTGGGTGATGAGTTCCGGATGGTCGGCCTCGATGGCCTCCAACTCGCGCATCAGGGCGTCGAAGTCGGCGTCGGGCACGGTGGGGGCGTCGAGGACGTAGTATTCCCAACGATAGTGGTTGAGCAGGGCGCACAATTCTTGATGGCGCGTACGAGGGTCACTGGTCACTCCTCTATTCAATCAGGTTTGGGATCTGATTGGGGAAAACACACACCATAATTTGAGTCAACGGTTGGACTAATTTGTCCCGCAGCGACAACGAAATGCACGAGAATTAGGGAAGAGACGGTATCGTTGAGGTGTTGTATAGATGCTAAAGGACCTTATGACCCAGCTTGAACTGCCTGCTCCTGGTAATGACGCCCGCCTCGGAGCCATCCTCGACCAGACTGGCGCATCCTTCGCCCTCTGGGCCCCTCGCGCCACACGTGTGGAATTGGCTCTTGTCGGCAGAGACCGCGAGCAATCAAACTGTGACCTCTCCCTTCAAGACGGCGGGGTGTGGAGCACCCATGTGCCGGGGATCAAAGCGGGACAGATGTACGGGTTTCGCGTCCACGGGCTGTGGGAACCCAAGTCGGGGCAACGTTTCAATCCCGCCCGGCTCCTGCTCGACCCGTACGCCAAAGCTATCACAGGCGGGGTGGACTACTCGGGCCCCATCCACGACCACACCTCCGAGTCTGACTACCTGCCCGATTCGACCGACTCATCCCACGCCGTGCCAATCTCCGTCGTGGTCGAGCCCTCACCGGCTCCGACTCCCCTGAAAGAAAAGATCGAACCCCGCAACCGGGTCATCCTGGAAACCCATGTCAAGGGGTACACCCTGCGCCATCCCCTGGTCCCCGAACACCTGCGCGGGACTTTCGCCGGTCTGGCGTACCCCGCGATCATCGACCACCTCACATCCATCGGCGTCACGACTGTGGAACTGCTTCCCGTCCAGCATTTCGTCTCCGAACCTTTCATCATCAGGGCGGGATTGAGCAACTATTGGGGGTACAACACGATGGGCTTCTTCGCCCCTCACGCCGCGTACGCCTCCATCGGCACCATGGGCGAGCAGGTCGACGAGTTCAAGGACATGGTCTCCGCGCTGCACGCCGCAGGGATCGAGGTGATCCTCGACGTGGTCTACAACCACACTGGAGAGGGCAACCACGAAGGTCCCACCTTGTCGTTCAGGGGAATCGACCACGCGGGCTACTACCGGCTCACCGACAACATGTACGACGACTACGATGTGACCGGATGCGGGAACTCGGTCGACACCTCCCAGCCCGGGGTGCTGCGAATGGTGCTGGACTCCCTGCGCTATTGGACCACCGAGATGGGAGTGGACGGGTACCGTTTCGACCTGGCCACCACCTTGATCCGCGGAACCCACCACGAGGTCGACCACAACCATCCTTTCAAGAAGGCTCTGGCCACCGATCCGGTTCTGAAATCCGTCTCCCGCATCGCCGAACCCTGGGACATCGGGCCGTACGGTTACCAGCTGGGTGCCTGGGGGCCGGGTTGGGGCGAGTGGAACGGCAAGTTCCGCGATCTGATCCGTGACTTCTGGAGAGGAATGACCCCCGGCGTCCAGGAACTGGCAGCCAGGCTGTGCGGATCCCCCGACCTGTTCGAGTACGCGAATCGTCCCGTGACTGATTCCATCAACTTCATCACCGCCCATGACGGGTTCACCTTGCGCGATCTGGTCACCTACAACTGGAAACACAACGACGCCAACAACGAGAACAACCGGGACGGCAGCGATGACAATCGCTCCTGGAACTGCGGGGTCGAGGGTGAGACCGACGACGAGGAGATCGTGGCCCTGCGCCAACGCCAGGTCCGCAATTTCCTGATGACTCTCGTCCTGGCCCACGGGACGCCCATGATCACCGCCGGGGATGAGTTCGGCCGCAGCCAACAGGGTAACAACAATGCTTACTGCCAGGATTCGCCGATCTCCTGGGCTTCCTGGGCCGAAGAGGACACCTGGGACGAATTGACCAACTTCCTCGGCAATGTGACCGCCGTACGGGCGGGGCACGAGGTGTTGGCGCCACCGACGTACGTCCACCATGACATGGTCCTGGACTCGACCGGAGCCTCATTGGAACGGCCGGGGCTCGCCTGGCTCAACGGCGCCTCCGGGGAGATGGGCGAGGCTGATTGGCACGACACCTCCCGCAAACTGCTCGGGATGTACTCCTCCACCGATCAGGAGGCCTTCATTCTTTGGGTGTACGCGGGTGCTGAGCCCGTACAAATCACCTTGCCCGGCACGGAATGGGGAACCGGGTACCGCGTGGTGCTCCACTCCGGCGACGAGGACGAACTCCCCGTGCCCGGCGAGACCCTGGCCCCCGGTGACTCACTGACCATGCCCGCTCGTACCGCCGTGCTGATGCAGGTCGAGGTCCCCACACTCGCACCAGTCAAAACTCCTGAAACCTCACCCCAGACGAAGTGACCAGACCCAACCTCTGAGTGTCACTGACCGTTCAGTGTGGCCTGGATCTGGTCCTTGGCCAGGTCCACGGTGGACTGGTCGGGCACCATCACGTACAACCGCTGGCCCGGATAACTGTACGTGAAGTCCATCGCCCCGGTCCCGTCCACACTGATCGAGGTCACATCCCACTTCGTGCCCGTCGACAATTGCTGTTTGACTTGAGCGGATATGGCGTCTTGCGACATGGAGGTCTGGATCGAGTCCTGAACCGAACTCATGATCTGGGGATAGTTCAGCAACACGCTCGGCTGGGTGATCTTGTTGATGATCGCCACAATGACACGCTGCTGATTCTGGCCCCTGACACGATCCCCGCCGGCGAAATCATGCCTGTCCCGGGAAAACGCCAACGCTGCCGCCCCATCCAAATGGTTGGTCCCCACATGGAAGTCGTACCCACCGATGCTGAAATCGTACGCAGAATCCACATCGACCCCGCCCAAAGCATCGATGACAGTGACCAGGGACGTGAAATTGATCCTCACATAGTAATCAATGGTGATGTCGTACAAATCCTCCAAAGTCCCCACGGACACGTCGATCCCGTACACCCCGGCATGGGTGAGCTTGTCAGGAAGCCCGCTCCTGCCATGCAACGAGACGTAGTAGTCACGCGGGGTGTTGACCAACAAGACCCGGCCCTTGTCAGGGTTGACCACCATGAGAATGTTCACATCCGAGCGTGAACGGTTGGAGATCGACCCGGTGGTGTCGATCCCGGAAATGTACAACACATAAGAATTGGTCGTCACCGGTTTCGCGCTCGGCGTGGGCGACGGTGTGGACGCCAATGAGCTGTCCACCTCGAAACTGTCGATGATCTTCAGCGTCGCGTACGTGTCAGGATCGGCGTCGGACAACACCTGCATGAAACCATCCTGGATGACCATGCTGGCAACATCAGCGTTCGTCAACGACGTCACCATGTCCGACCAGGTCGGGCTCGGCAGGAAATTGACCTGCACCCTTTGCAGCACCTGGCCGTGGACGATCACTGACAACGGATCATCCTGAACCTCACCCATCACGGATTGGCTGAGTTGAGAGACCTGGTCGGGACCATTGACCGGCACCACGATGTCGTACAACACGGTGTCCGTCTTCTGCGGCTGGATCCCACTGGTGAAATCCAGATAGTCCATCCCAGCCTTCACCATGCCCAGATTGCCCACCGCCAAAACCACTGACAGGACAGCGGTCAGCCAGAAACGTACCTTGTGCCTGGTCGGGCCCGACAACATCAACAACACCACAGCCACACAGGCCAGTACGACGTCGGCGACCAGGATCACCGCGAAAGCCCAGGTGGGCACCAACCGTGTCCTGCCCATGACCACTAGCCCGGCGGTGACACAGCCCAGAAGCAGAACAGAAATCACGACGGAAACAACAGACACCTTCAGTTGGGTCTTCACCCGTTCAGCCGGGTCCGGTTCGACCTCACTGTCGAATAGTCCATTGTCAGACATGGTTCTCCTTCGCTGTCAACTCCCCGCCCTGGCGACCCCTGTGGTAGAAGTCACATTCTACCATTCATAATCCCGGTCACCTCGTCCACACCGGGATGGGTGAAGATCTCCTCCAGGGACAGTTTGTGCCCGGTCTCGTCGCTCAGGGGTATCCTCCAGTTGGGGTACTCATCGATGGTGCCGGGTTGGTTCTGAGCCCGCCTGTCCCCCACGATATCAGTCAGGGCCACACATTTCACCTTGGCGGGGGTCTGGTAGAGGAAACGATGCAGGCCCAGGAGGATCTCATGGGGATCAGACTCGTCCTCGCCGATCATGCCCCAGTTCCTCAACAGGCTCAACACAGCAGATTGTTCATTGGCGTCACGCCTGATCTCCTCATCCAAGGATTCGGTGAGCAGGCCCAGTCCGTACCTCAGCGCCACATGATCATGAGCCAGATATCCCAACGTCGGGGGCAGGTCATGGGTCGTCACGGATCCGAGGCACAGCTGCCTCCACTGCTGCGGCGCGAGGGGTGGGCCCCCGTTCGGCTCGTTCTCGAACCACAGCACGGAGGTGCCGAGAATGCCGCGTCTGGCCAGATAGTCGCGCACCCACGGTTCGACGGTGCCCAGATCCTCACCGACGATGATCCTGGAAGCCCGATGAGCCTCAAGCGCCAGGATCCCCACCATGGCCTCATGGTCGTACCTCACATAGGCTCCCGCGGCCGGGGTCATCGATCCGGGGATCCACCACAGCCTGAACAGCCCGATGATGTGATCCACCCGTAACGCTCCCGTGGAGCTCAGGATCGAGGAGATCATGGCTCTGAAAGGAGCGTACGAACTGGCCTGGAGCTGGTCGGGACGCCATGGCGGTTGCCGCCAGTCCTGGCCGGCCTGGTTGTAGGCGTCGGGCGGGGCGCCCACGGTCACCCCTTCGGCGAACAGGTTCGGTGTGGCCCACGTCTCCTCCCCCTCGCGATCGACGCCGACCGCCAGATCGCCCATCACGCCGATTTTCATCCCCGTGCCGGTCGCGGCGGCCTGCGCCCGATGAGCCTGGATCGCACAGATCCACTGCAGCCACATGTAGAACATCACCTCGTCGGCGTTTTCCTTCGCGAAGGCCTCCACCTCCGGTGAATCCGGGTTCTGGAAGGGGGTTGGCCACCGTTTCCAGTTGTGTCCGTGAGTTTCGGTGAGCACGCACCACGTGGCGTACTGTTTGAGCCTGGGGCCCTGGCCGCTCAGATAGGATTCGAATTCCATCTGCTGTCCGGGGCGCCGCCCCAGCTCGTAGATGATCTTCAGTGCTTGTTTCTTGGCTTTCCAGACGGCGTCCCGGTTGATTTCGGGGCTGGTTTTCGCCACCGTACGCGCCTGGCGCCGCCATTGCTGGACGGCGTCTCGTACCTCGTCGGAGCCTGTGGCGTACTCCTCGATACCCTCGGGACGGATGTAGATCGGGTTGACGAACCTGCGGGTGGACGGGAAGTACGGCGACGGCTCCATGTGCCCGGTGATCTGGGCGGCATGGGTCGGGTTGATCAATATGAAATCGGCATTGTGTTTCGTGGCGGCCCAGACCGCCAGGTCCTCAAGGTCGAAGAAGTCGCCCACGCCCCAGGAGGACTGCCCGCACACCGAGTACAGTTGGGCCATCAAACCCCACACGGACCCTGGTCCCAAACTGGAGGCGCCCAGCCAGGAAGGGGTGACGATGAAGGACGCTTCGAAGGATTGCTCATCGGATTCCAGGACGAGGCTGTGGTAGCCCTCAGGCACGTCGGTGTCCAGCCGAAACGTCGCGCGCCCCACAAGCCGCCCATCGATCAGCCGGTCGGGGTCGTCATTCTCCACCTGGTCGAGAACAATGATCGTACCGTCCTCCAGGCGTACCCACGCGACGGCCGGGGAGCCCGCGTCCACATGGGCGTTGACGTACTTCTCCTGGCCCTGTTCAACGACGACGCACGGGGGCAGGGGCTGCCTCCATGGCGCCTCGTCGGCTTGCCGGAAGGCCTCGTCGATCCAGTCCTCAGCATCGACGTCCACACCCATCGCGGACAGGCATGCGATCAGTGTCTCTTCATTGGGTTTGCGGTGTTGTCCCTTCCAATCCCAGAATTCGGTGGAAATCCCGTGGGACTCCGCAAGATGGGCGATACGCGGATCAACCTCAGGCATGGTGGCTATGAGTCTTTCTTTTTCGGTGTGCTGCGGATGACGAGGGTGCTGGCGAACAAATCAGTCACGGACTGTTTGCGTTTCTGCCACAGGGGCAACAGGGCGTTCACCAGTTGGATGAGGGTGAACACCGACCCCCCGGTGGAGAACAACGCCCATCCCAATCCTTTTGAGATTGATCTGAGCCACCCTGGTTTCTCCACAGTGAATGTGATGTCCGGGTGCGACGCGATCAGCGACGCGGGTATCGGCGCCTTGACCACTGTGATCCCCATGAGCCTGTGCCCCAGCGTCGCCCCCCATGTGCCGAGGAAGACCACACAGTACACCGCCGTCACCCCTCCCAGGAAGAGGAGCAGATACGAACTGGCCGTCTCCCAGGCCGTACTCGGAGCCACCACCTGTCCACTGAGAAGCGACTGTTGCAACTGCAAAGAGTATTCTACGTTCACAGACCACCAGTGCCGCAGGAAATCCGGGGTCGCCGTGGCCAGGATCACGAAAGTCAGAACCCAGGCGATGACCGTGTCGACGATTCCGGAGCCGAAACGCCTCCACCATCCGGCCAGCGGCAAATCCAGCGCCGGGTCGGTGGGGGTGGCCTGAGGCTGGTGCTCAGGATTTTTCAACTCTATGATCTCGGCATGGCGGACCACCTGGGTCCATCTGGCGCCGTCCCAGTACCGTTCCAGATGGGGATGCACCGGATCGGTGTACCACCCCCGAGGCGGGTACGAGGTGCCAGACGAATTGTTCACCCCCCTATTCTGCCAGAATCCTCAAGGATACCTGTCATCCTTGTGTCCCCACCCGGTCGCTCGTCGATCCCGCAGGTCAGCGAACCTGCCCGGATCCGGTGACGACGTACTTCGTCGAGGTCATCTCGGGCAGGCCCATGGGACCTCGCGCGTGCAGTTTCTGGGTGGAAATCCCGATTTCGGCGCCGAACCCGAATTCGGAGCCGTCCACGAACCTGCTGGACGTGTTGACCAGCACACACGCCGCGTCCACCTCATTTACGAACCGGGTTTTGTTGGCGAGATCATTGGTGATGATGGTTTCGGAATGCCCGGACGTGTGGCGGCGGATGAACGAGATCGCCTCGTCCAACCCGTCCACCACCGCGATGCGGATGTCGAGGCTCAAGAACTCATCGTCCCATCCTTCGGGATCGGTCGCCTCGACGCGAGGATCGATTCGGCACGCGGCCTGGTCGCCATGGACGTTCACCCCAGCCTGGACCAGAGCATCGATCGCACCAGGCAGGAAAGTTTCAGCGATGTCGCAGTGGACCAGGAGAGTCTCCAGCGCGTTGCACACCGAGGGGCGTTGTGTCTTCGCATTGAGCATGATCGACAACGCCATCGCCTGGTCGGCGCTCGCGTCAACAAACAGGTGACAATTACCAGTTCCTGTTTCGATGACGGGTACCTGGGAGTTGGCGACCACAGATTCGATCAGAGAGGTGCCGCCTCGGGGGATGAGCACATCGACCAACCCGCGTGCCCCCATCATCTCGGAGGTGACCTCATGTCCTCCCTCGACCAAGTTGATTGTACGGGGGTCGATCCCGGCGGATTCCAGCCCCAGACGCAGAGCCGCGACAATGGCCCTGTTGGATTCCAGTGCCGACGAGGACCCGCGTAGAAGGACGGCGTTGCCCGACTTCAGGCAGATCCCAGCCGCATCCGTGGTCACATTGGGGCGGGCTTCATAGATGATCCCGATCACGCCCAGCGGCACCCGTACCTGGTCGATGTGAAGCCCGTTCGGCAGGGTCCACCCTCGTACCACCTCGCCCACAGGGTCGGGAAGTCCGGCCAGATCGCGCAACCCCGCGGCCATGGACGCCACCCGTGCCGGGTCCAGGCGCAACCGATCGATCATCGCAGGCGCCACACCGGATTCACGCCCGCGTGCGACATCGGCCGCATTGGCCTCAAGAATCTGCCCGCGGCCCGAAACAACCGCATCCGCCATCGCGTGCAACGCCGCGTCTTTGATTGCCCGGCTCGTCGTCGCGAGGCCCACCGACGCCTCACGAGCAGCCGCGGCCTGATCGAGAAAAACTGTCATAGGTTCAGACTAGCCCACAGACCTGACATGGACGCCATCCACGCGGGCGCCGCTCAGGATAGACTCGTGGGCATGACCCAGGATGACACGCGCAACGAGGAAGATGAGATCCGCGACCATTTCGCCTCGGCACGCCGGATCGTCGTCAAAATCGGTTCGTCCTCGCTGGCGTCGGCCCAAGCCGGGCTTGACATGGCGAGACTGACATCGGTCGTGGATGTCCTGGCGGCTCGCCAGCTCCGTGGATCGGAAATCATTCTTGTCAGTTCCGGGGCCATCGCAGCCGGGCTCGAACCATTGAAGTTCACCCATCGGCCCTCTGACGTGGCCCAGCAGCAGGCCGCCGCCGCCGTGGGACAGGGGCTGCTCATGTCCGCCTACACCCAGGCTTTCGGAGTCCATGGGGTACGTGTGGCGCAGGTCCTCCTCACGAAAGAGGACCTGGCAAGGAAAAAGAGTTACGCCAATGCGCTTCGTACGTTCGGGGCTCTGACCAGGCTCCAGGTGGTGCCTGTGGTCAACGAGAACGACACTGTCGCCACCAAGGAGATCCGGTTCGGCGACAATGACCATCTGGCGGCTCTGGTCGCCGAGTTGGTACGCGCCAACGCCCTCATCCTTCTCACCGACGTGGACGGGCTCTATACCGCTCACCCCCGGGACCCCGAATCGGTACGACTGGACTTCGTGCCCACTGTCGCCGATCTGGACATCGACGTCGTACGCCCGGGATCCTCCGGGATCGGCAGCGGCGGGATGGCGACCAAAGTGGAAGCGGCCCGACTGGCCACAGCCGCCGGGATCCCTGTGGGACTCACCCGGTGGGACCAGGTTGGACAAATCCTGGCCGGCGAGCGTGTGGGCACGGTATTCGGCGCTTCCGCGAAGCGTCTGTCACGCCGTCACGGATGGCTCGCACACGCCAGCTTCACCCACGGCCAACTCCATGTGGACTGGGGCGCTGTCACCGCTTTGTCCCATTCCGGAGCCTCGCTGCTGGCTGCCGGAATCACTCGTGTCGACGGCGATTTCCATGCCGGGGACTCAGTGGAAGTGGTCTCCCCCGACGGGCGGATCATCGGTCGCGGCGTGGTCAACTTCGACTCGTCGCAGTTGCCGGACATGCTGGGTCGCAGCTCCTCTGACCTCGGACCCCAGTACGCCCGCCCGGTCGTCCACCGAGACGACCTCGTCCTGCGCCACGACGTCACCTGACGGTACCCGGCCCGGCCCCGCTTGTCGCCCTGTCCCACCTGTCATCCAGCCGAAAGCAGGATCTCCTCCCCGCCTGATATCCTGTCCCGCTTGTCATCCTGCCGAGGGCAGGATCTCTTGCCGTACTCCATCCACTGTGCGAAAATGTCACATTTTTCGAACATTTCCCCACAATGGATGGGTCTGCGTCACGATCTGTTGTCACTCACTTGAACAGTGCTTTGCGTACCGAGGCGACAATTCCATCCGGATCGTTGAGCATATCCGCTGACGTGATGGTGATGATGCGCCACCCCTGATCCTCAAGTGCCCTTCGCCGGGCAGCATCTTGTTGCATCTGTTGACGATTTCCGACATGGTAGGCTCCGTCGTACTCGATGGCGACTTTCTGTTTCTCATAAGCCAGATCAAGGATATAGATGACCTGACCCCAATCGTCGGTGATGCCCAGGTTGACGATCGGAGTTGGCAATCCAGCTCTGACAAGCAATAATCGAAGGTCCGTCTCTGGGATGGAATCCGTTCCCTCCCTACTGAGACCAAGAGCGGTACGAGCCCTGGTGACTCCCGGCGAACCCTTGTGGGCATCGATGGCCATGGCCAAGGACGTTTTCGTGGTAAAGGGTTGTTTTCTCCGCATCATCGCATCAGCCACTTCGACAAGTTCGTCGACATTGGACTCCGACGCGAGTTGGAGCCAACATGATGGCACATCGAGGACGGGCAGGCCACGACGAAGACGAGTCGGACCGACATGGTTCGTACGTACCAACCTCACTTCGGCCCGACGCGGCCAGGTCTGGCATACGGGAACCTGGATCCACACGCGGGTGTCTCGTACGAGGCGTCCGGGTAGATCCACCCCGCGCAGACGAAGCGCCGTGGGGCCACAGACAATGGCGTCTTCTCCAGCGGTTCTCAGAGCCGCCTCAACACGAACATGAAATGGCACGGACTCAGCCGTCGAGTAGTATCCATGCATGATTGGTGCGAGGCGCTTCAAATCCGTGCGTGTCATGCCGGAATTGATCGCCTCCGCATGAGTGAAAATCGGTCCAAGCCGAGGTTTTGTCAAAGTGTTCACATATATACCATGGGGATTTTCACCCCTGATTTGTCACAAAATCCCAAATTTGTGGATAACTTTTTTCTATCCACAGGTGAACTCGACTCGCGAGATGACAAAAGTTCTTGCCCTCGCCAATCCATTGTGCGAAAATGTCACGTTTTTCGTACATTTCCCCACAGTCGATGAGGTACGGCAAGGGACCTAGTCCTCTGGGTTCCACGCCAGGCACCCCCATCTGAGTGAGGCCCGGTCTTGCATCAGCCTGGAGTACGATCCATTCCCCGGAAAGCAGCCAGTGTACGATATGCCTCCCGTACGTTGTCAGGCGGATGTTCGCCCGGTTGCGTGACGAGTGACACCATGGGACGCCATGCGTCCCGGACCTGGTCGATCGTTGTGCCTGACAAAATAGCCTCAGCCTGGACACATGCTCCTCGCGCTGTGGCCTCCGACTCCTCCAGGACCAAGACGGGCCGGACGAGGAAATCCGCCAATGACTGCCGATAAGCAGCCGAGGAGGCGCCTCCACCGAAGGCGACGACCCGTCCGTCAGTCCTCAAGCCACAACGGACCAGTGCGTCGTACCCCTCCAATAAACCCATGACCACCCCATCGACACCGGCGCGGGCCAACTGGGCGCGGGTGGTGTGTGGAGTCAAGCCGGCCAACAGTCCAACGGCAAGCGGCAGATTTGGACGGCGTTCACCGTCGAAAAAAGCCGCCAGGGTCAGCGTACGCTCGGATGGGGGAACAGACAATGCTAAAGAGTCAAACTCGTCGTAACCGACAGCGAGAAGATCTCGGAACCAGTCGGTCACTTTCACCGCGTTCAGCGTACACACCAGCGGCAGGAACCTCCCCGTCGCGTCGCACACCCCATCGACGATCCCTTGATGGTCATGGACCGGATCCTCTGACACGGTCATCACGACCCCCGATGTGCCCAATGAGAACCCCACGTCTGTCGGCGACAGGCCCAGGCCGAGCGCCGCCGCATGCTGGTCCCCCATTCCGGGACCCACAAGGACGTCACGGCCCAGACCCAACTCTTCGGCAGCCGACGTGCAGATGCGACCAACCGGTGTGTGTGGGCCGAGCACCTCTGGCAAGGAGATATCCCCCACTGAGGCGAACCGTTCCAGTATGTCGTGGCGGTAACAGGACTGCGACCCTGAGTAATATCCCGTCCCCGAAGCATCTGAACGATCAGTGACGAACCTACCTGTCAGGCGCCAGGTGAGCCAGTCATGCGGCAGACACGCTGTGGCGCTGGCCGCAAGGATCCGGGGCTCGTGGCTGGCCATCCACGCCAGTTTGGTGATGGTGAAGGCGGCTGTGGGCACCGACCCGACGCAATCCACCCAAAAATCGGGGCCGGTCTCGGCCACCATACATGAGGCTTCAGGCGCTGAGGTCAGATCGTTCCACAACTTCACCGGCCTCAACACATGTCCTGATGAGTCCATGAGGACCAGTCCATGACATTGGGCGGCCACGGAAATCGCCTTCACATCCCGCTTGTTCAATCCTGCATCGTCGATGGCCCGGTTCAAGGCAAGCTTGAGAGCGTTCCACCAGTCGGTTGGATTTTGTTCGGACACCGGAGGCGTGGTCGGCGGATGAGGCGCCGCGCCAAGACCGAGACACTGCCCTGTCTCACTGTCTCGCAATTCCACTTTGCATGATTGGGTCGACGAATCGACCCCCATCACGACGGGCATGTGGCCACCTGGAACTCGGATGGCTCCAAACCTTCTTCAGACCATGCCAGTTCACGCAGCCGTGCTTGTGTCAGTCCTTTGGCCGGGTACACGACTCCGTCGCAGAATCCTCCTCTAAAGACGGTCACGACATCAGCCACATCGATCAATTCCTCTTCCTCACTGCTCACCATCAGCACAGCGGCCCCTGTCTTCTCGGCCAAACCGCGAATCAGGGAGTGGATCTCTTCTTTGGCCCCGATGTCCACACCTTTGGTTGGTTCGTCCAACAACAGAACCTGTGGTGACTGCATGATCGCCTTGGCGAAGAGGACCTTCTGCTGGTTGCCGCCCGAGAGCCGGGACAAGGGGGCGCTCACGTCGCCTCGCACAGTGACACGCTTCATGATCTCGTCCGCGTTGGCCCTGATACGAGCCCACATCAAGAAGAAGAATCTCTCGAAACGATCGAGCACAGGCAATGCGGCGTTGTCCCGACCACTCATCATGGGAATGAAACCGTCACGTTTGCGTTCCTCGGGTACGAGAGCGATGTGTCGTTGAATCGCATAACGTGCTGAGCGAGGGACGTACTCCTCCTTTTTGATGAGGAATGATCCGCTTGTCAAGGGCTCCACTCCGTACACTGTACGGAGAAAGCGGCTGCGACCGGCGCCCACCAACCCGTAGATGCCCAAAATCTGACCTGGTTCGACACTGAGTGAAACGTCTCGCAGCCGGGGGCTCCTGATGTGGTCGGCCACAAAAATCGCCTTCTGGGGATCAATGAGGAATCCGGCGTCCATCGGTGAGGACTCCAAAGCAACAGTCCCAGCCTGCATGTCAAGCTCAACAGACGCACTGTCATGGCCGACGACTGCCCTGACGACTGCTGCACGATCCACCTCATCGGTGGTGCCCTGGAGGACGACATGCCCGTTCGAGAGGGCGATGACCTTCTCGGCGACCGCGAACACCTCGTCGAGCTTGTGGTCCACCAACATCACTCCGATGCCCCTGTCACGGGCCAGAGCGCGGATCGTCTCCAGAAGCTGTTCGATTTGAGCCAGTTCGAGGGCGGTCGTCGGCTCATCCAACAGCAGATACCGGCTACCCCTGTGGACCGCTCTGACGACCTCCACCATCTGGCGTTGGGCAACGGGAAGGTCTCCCACCATGTCCGAACTTGAGACGGGTATCTTGAATTCCTCGCACAACCGGTCCGTCTGATCGGCCATCTCCTTGCGGGACAAGATTCCACCTTTGTTCAGTTCGCATCCGAGATAAAGATTTTGTGCGACTGTCAACTGGTCGACAAGGCTCAGTTCTTGGTAGACACAGGCGATCCCAGCCGCGGCGGCATCCGCCGGACTGGACATCACCACGCGCTTGCCGTCGATCAGCACCTCGCCCTCGTCAGGGCGTTCCGCTCCGGACAATGCCCGTAGAAGCGTGGACTTCCCAGCTCCATTATGGCCGACCAAAGCGACAACGGTGCCGGGCTCAATCCGAAGACTCACGTCCTGGATCGCCCAGTTCCCATCGTAGAGTTTCCCTAGTCCCTGAGCGACGAGCCCAGCATCGTTGTCTGACATCTTCTGCCTCCTGGTCTGGTCCTTCCATTATGGTGGAAGGATTTGTTATCCGACTTCTCCCTCTCCAGGGGTCTGCCCTGAAACGAAGACCTTCGGGTCGAGGAGGATGTTCTCATCCACTGATTGTCCACCGAGGTACTGCTTGATGTTCTCCACGACGACCCTCGCGTAGTCAGCTGGCTCCTGCGCGGAACAACCTTTGTAGAAATCGGTCAACGCGGTGTCGGCGGCACAGAATGCGTACAGCGAGACCTGGGACTCGCGCCCGGCCTGCTTGATCGCCTGGATGGCGCCCACCGCTCCAGGGCCCGTGTCGGCGAAGATCACATTGATCTTGGGATTGGACTGCAACAGATCACTGGTCACCTGGAGGGCGACGTTCGGGTCGACTTTGCTGTTGACTGTGGGTAGGACCGTGACATCACTGGCGCCTGCCTTCAGAGTATTGATGAAGCCATCGTCACGCATGTTGGTGGGGATCTGGTCGGGATCACCGACGATGCCGACGACATAGGAGGTGTCAGCCCCCAAATCGGAGAGCGCCTGGTTTCCCATCTGTTCTCCTCCCTTGGTCTGGTCAGGGCCGACGTACTGTACGATTGACGCGCTTTGAGCCTTGAGGCTGTCGGGGTCGACCGTGACATTGACTGTGAACACGGGGATTCCGGCTTTGTTCGCGGCAGCGACGCTGGCCGCTGCGGGACCGGAATTGACACCGTTGAGAGCGATCGCGCACACACCCTGCTGGATGAAAGCCTCCACCTGCGACAACTGGTTGGAGTCAGAATCGTTGGCGATGGCCACATTGACGTCGAAGCCGTTGGCCTCGCCGTTGTCCAGGAAACTCTGGCGCATGGCGATGTAGTACGGATTCACCGTGTTGGGCAAGGACACGCCGATGGTGGGCTTGTCCTGCGAGCAGTTGGCTGGAAGTTGAGCAGCCCCTTGCGACGAGGCGTCATTTCCTCCACTGGACGTCGCCGGATTGCTGCATCCGACTAACGAGGCTCCCAAGACGACCACCATGGCCACCCAGGCGAGACTATTCTTCTTTTTCATTTCTCTGTCCCTTCTTGACAGCTATTATTGTTGTTTTTTAGTGTGTTCAGTGTTCGTGCTCTGCTTGGGCCGACGGGTACGCAATCTGCGCAGAGTGTCGAACGAGACACCGGCCAGAATGATCAGGCCGATGACCAGTGACTGCCAGTAACTTTGTACGTTGAGCACGTTCATGCCATTGCTGACAGCCGCGATCATGACCGCCCCGATCATCGCCCCGGGAACAGAACCGATCCCGCCAAACAGGGACACCCCACCGACCACGGCCGCAGCGATTGAATAGAACAACTCGTTCCCCGTGCCCGTCGCCGGGAATCCGACCATCAGACGAGAAGTGGCGATCATGCCACCGATCCCCGCACAGAATCCACTGATCGCATAGACAGTCACAGTTGTCACACCTGTGTTCACGCCGGACAGCCTGGCCGCGTCGACATTGCCGCCCACCGCGTACACATGGACTCCGTGCCGGGTCATCTTCAAGAAAAGTGTCGCAGCCACAGCGGCGACAAGCAGAAGCAGGACAGGCAGTGGAATTCCTGCGATTCGCCCCTGTCCGAGCCAGGAGAACCCCGGTTGGAGGACGGGGATGGAACTGGCGCCCGTGATGATCAGCGGAATGGCGAGAGCCACTCCCTGTGTGGAGAACGTGGCGATGAATGGGGGAATCTTGACGAAATAGACAAGTAATCCATTGACGACTCCGAGTGCCACGCCCGCAGCCACAGCGATCAGGCATGCCCACGGCCACGCCAGCCCGTGGTTCATCAACAAGGCGGCAAGCACCCCGGTCATGGCGACATTGCTCCCAGTCGACAGATCGATGCCCCCGGTCAGCAGGACAAAGGTCTGCCCCAGGGCGAGGAAGCCTATCACCATACCGTTGACAAGCAGCACAGAGGCGTTTGACAGCGTACGGAAGTTGGGCGAAAGTAGGCTCAACACAAGGAGGACGACGATGAGCACGGCGAAAATCCCGCTCTCATCGGGTAGGCGGAACGATTTGCGGGGCGTGTCGGTCACGGTGCTGGAGGCAGTCACTTCTGAATCCCTTCGTTGGGTGTGGAAAGCTTGATGGGGGTCAGGTCGGGCGGGAGTGTGGTCTTCTGACCGACAGCTCCACTGGGATGTGTATGCAACACATGGTCAAAGTCGTAGGCTTTGGCCCGCATCAGTACGTACGCCAGCGCGTCCAGCCAGGCACTGTGGGCCAGGGTGCTACCCATCGCGATCAACCCGCCTGGATCGGACACGTCGTCCGCGGGCAGTACGACTGTCTCGTCGGCGAGATCAGCCATTTCGGACTCTTCCACACAACTCAATGCGAAGACGGGTACCCCGATTTCTTTGGCCAGAACGATGACCCGGTTGACCTCTGTCGTGGCGCCGCCTTTCGACAAGGCTATGAGCGCGTCTTGCGGTTGGATCGCCGCGATGGATCCGTGGAGCGCGTCAGCCGGTTGCATGTAAACGGCCGGAGTTCCACACACCGAGAACAGGTGGGCCGCCCTACGGGCGACATACCCGCTGGTTCCAGCCCCCACAAAGAAAACTTTGCCCTGAAGCCCGATCAAGTCATTGGCGATTGCTTCAAGTTGTTCCTCAGCTGTGACAGAGATACTCGCTATCAGTGCGGACTCAGCGTCCAGCAATTGCCGTGCTGCGGACATTGCCTCGGAAACCATGAACACGCCTCTTCTTTGAGATACTCATATGAGCTAATATCGCTCACATGTGATACGATAGTGCACAAACAAGGCAGATGCAAATGACACGGCGCCAATGATACAATGAATGTGCATATGGACTCGACATCAATGCCCTCGAGGGATGAGAGACGACTATTGGCGGAAGTCGCGCGATTGTTCTATGTCCAAGGCGTCAACAAAGTTGACATTGGCCAACAACTCAACCTTTCACGATTCAAAGTGGCCCGCATGCTCGAAGAAGCCCGTGACGCAGGTATCGTGTCCATCTCGATTCACGGCGCGGCGCCGATCGATCTTACGCTCTCACGACAACTGAGTGAGCACTGGGGAATCCACGCCGTGGTGTCGAATTCATTAGATGGCACGCCTGAAAATGTCAGGCGCAGCGTCGGGCAGGCGGCGGCTGAACTCTTCCAGGATGTCGTCTCAGAAGGGGAGATCGTAGGATTGACCTGGGGGCGAACATTGACGGCCATGACCGACTATCTCACCCGAATGCCGAAGCTGTCGATTGTGCAATTGACAGGCGCGGTCACCTCCGACATCAACGACTCTCCCGTCGAACTCGTACGCCGGGCGTGCCTTTCGACTGGGGGCACCGCTTTCCCCATTTTCGCGCCGGCCATCGTCGACGACGCGGCCGCCCTGGCAGCGTTGAAAGACCATCCCGACGTCAAGGCTGCCGTCGATCTGTTCGACCACATCACCACCGCGTTCCTCGCGGTCGGATCCTGGGATCGGGAAGGTTCTCAGATCTTCGCCATCCTCCCCGACGAGGACAGCGAACGGCTGCGCCAGATGGGAGTGATCGCCGAGGTCTCAGGCGTTTTCTTCGATGGCGACGGCCGGATCGTCGCCCATGACCTCACAGGTCGCTATCTGTCCATCTCAGCCCAGCAGATTCAAAGAACTCCCCGTGTGGTCGCCGCCGTCGGTGGGATTGGAAAAATGGAGGCCACCAGGAGCGTCATCAGATCGGGCCTCGTCACGGACCTGGTGACTGACAACACCCTTGCTGAAGCTGCTTTCGAACAACCGCCCATTGTGCCTCGCGCCGACCCAGATCGGTCATGAAGGTGAGACTGGGCTGTTCCTTGTGGAATGTGGCCCGGGCAGACCCCGGGCAGGAAGCCCGTCGCCTCTCGTACGCCGGTGTGCGCCTCTTCCATTGGGACCGCACAGACGGATCTTTTGCCCCATCCGGCGGTTACACAGCGGAAAACGCATCCTTCATCACAACCAATCTGGCCCTCAGGGCTGAGGCTCACCTGATGATGACCGACCCCAGGCCAGAGATCGACCAGTGGTGCGAATTTTGCGAGTTGGTGATTGTGCCCATCGAAATCGACGTTTGCCATGACGCCATCCGCCGTATCGAGAAGCGGGGGGTCCAAGCCGGCGTGGCCATCTCCCCCATGACTCCTCTGCCCTCACTGACCGAGATCCATGGATTGCCGGTCTTGTGCATGTCGGTTCCCCCCGGACGAGCTGGCAGTTCTTTCCTGCCCACCACGTACGCCCGTGTCCGCGCCCTGCGCCACCTGTTCTACTGTGGCGTCGACGGTGGGATCACAGCCGACTGCATCGCCCCGCTGCGTGAAGCAGGCGCATCATGGATCGTTGTGGGGACTGATTTGCTCAACGCACCAGACCCGCGGGCCTGGCTGGAATCCGCCGGCGTCGGCGTACCCTGATGGAGTATTCCTCCTGAAAGATCCCTAGACGACAAAAGTTCTTGCCCTCGTCCATCTGTTGTGCGCAAATGTCACGTTTTTCGTACATTTCCGCACAATGGATGAAGTAGGTCAAGGAGTCTAGTTCTCTTGGGGTAGGAGGTCCGGGCGGCGTCGCCTCGTGAGTTCCTCGGCTTGTTCCCGGCGCCACGAGGCGATCTTGGCGTGATGGCCGGAAAGGAGGATCTCGGGCACGTCCATCCCGCGCCACGAGGCTGGTTTGGTGTACACCGGATACTCGAGCAGGTGCCCGAGTGTTTCGGAATGTGACTCCTCTTGGAGGGAATCGGGGTTGCCGATCACACCGGGCAACAGGCGTACGATCGCCTCGGTCATGGCCAGGGCCGCCACTTCTCCGCCGTTGAGGACATAGTCGCCAAGGGACAATTCCCGTACCTCAACCAGACTCCGGGCGTACATCGGCACCCGGGCGTCGATGCCCTCGTACCTCCCACAAGCGAAAATAAGCCGATCGTAGCTCGCCAACTCGTATGCCTGGCGCTGGCTGAACACATCACCACTCGGCGACGGGATCACCACGCATGCCCCCACAGAGCCCTCCCCGACCAATTCGTCCAGGCACTCGCCCCACGGTTCGGGTTTCATCACCATCCCCGCTCCCCCGCCCACCGGGGTGTCATCGACGCTGCGATGGATGTCATGGGCCCAGTCGCGCAGATCGTACACCCCGACACTGAGGATGCCCGATTCGATGGCCTTGCCCACCAGCGACAGGCTCAGCGGAGAAAAATAGTCCGGGAAAATGGTGACGTAATCGAGTCTCATTCATCCTCCAGCAGCCCTGGGATGGCCCGTACGACAACATGCCCCGCGTCCACATCCACCGTCGGCACCAACTCGCCGACGAACGGCACGAGCCGTTCCTTCCCAGACACCGACACGACAAGCACGTCCTGGAAACCCAGGTGCTCCACCCGTTCCACCTCGCCGACGACACGCGCGCCGGGATCGGTGAGCACAGACAGCCCGACGAGTTGGTGATCGAAGTAAACCCCCTCCTCATCGGTGGATTCCCCCTCGTCGACGCGGACGAGGATCTGGGTCCCCGTCAGTGCTTCTGCCGAACTGCGATCGCGTACCTCCCGGAAACTCAGCACTCCCCGACCGGAGTGGTGCGTGAATGTGTTCACCGTCAGTGTCCGGTCCCCGGCGTGAATCTTCGCCCCCGGACGGAAACGGTCGTCGGCGGAATCGGTGATCACGTCGACGAAAATTTCCCCGGAAAGGCCACGGGCACGCCCGAGTGTGCCCACGACAAGATCTATCTCAGCCATACGTCCTCGATATTGTGGGGCCGGTCCAACCGGATCCACCGATCCTAGAAACGACGTCCCTTGGACGCACGACGATCAACGTCGAGGAAATCGACCCTGACCTGCTCATGCCCGGCCAAAGCCCCCACGACAGTGCGCAGGGCTTGGGCGGTACGCCCCTGACGACCGATCACTTTGCCGATGTCGTCAGGGTTGACGCGAACTTCGAGCATCCGTCCACGACGGAGGTCCAGGTCGCGTACTCGCACATCATCAGGATGCGCGACAATGCCGCGTACCAAATGTTCCAGCGCGTCGGAGAGCATGTCAGTCCTCGGCCTTCGGGGCTTCGGCGGGAGCCTCTGCAACTGGGGTTTCAGCCTCGACGGCCGGGGCTTCTGCGTCCTCAGCCTTCTTCTTCGCCGATGTTCTCTTCGGCTTCACCGGCTCTTCGGGGGTTTCCTCCACTGCCGTGTTGTAGCGGGCCAAACGGTCCGGACGCGGCTTTTGAGGATCGATCCCAGACGGGGAGGTGTCCCCGGTGAATTTCTGCCAGTCACCGGAGCGCTTGAACAGCGCCACGACAGCCTCTGTGGGCTGAGCGCCGACGCCGAGCCAGTACTGAGCGCGCTCGGAATTGACCTGAATCAACGACGGATCGTTTTTGGGATGGTAGAGGCCGATCTCTTCAATTGCACGGCCATCACGCTTCTGACGAGCGTCCATGACCACGATACGATAGTGAGGCGAACGAATCTTGC
>JGI24699J35502_11134126_pt1 | contig 34532 bp, 27 predicted proteins | sample TergutMp193P4_FD_35502 | JGI IMG/M metagenome (IMG submission 35502)
AGCCGCCGGTAGTGCCGTTGAGGGCTTCCAGCCCAAGAAAGATGCTGATACTGATTGGGTTTGTGTTTTTGGGGGGAGTTGGAGCGGCAGGGTGGATATTATTCAAGGATTCCCTATTTTCTTCAAAGGAATGAAAAAAATTACAGCTTTTTAATATTGATCATTAATAACTTATTTATTCTTTTAACAAATCATTGTCAACGATGAATAGAATATTGCTTACTGGCGCCGACGGATTTATAGGTTCCCATCTAACAGAAATGTTGTTAAAACAAGGTTGTTACGTCAAAGCGTTATCTTATTATAATTCTTTCAATTATTGGGGGTGGTTGGACAATATCTCTCATCCTAATTTAGACATAATAACGGGGGATGTACGCGATCCTCATTTTTGTAAATATATAGCCAAAGATATTGATATGACATTTCATTTGGCTGCATTAATTGCTATTCCTTATTCCTATATTGCTCCAGATAGTTATGTAGATACCAATGTAAAAGGCACATTGAATATCTGTCAGGCAGCCAAAGAAAATGGCGTAAAGCGAATTTTGATTACGTCTACTTCAGAAGTTTATGGAACAGCAAAATATGTGCCGATTGATGAAAATCACCCGAAACAACCTCAATCGCCTTATTCGGCATCCAAGATAGGGGCTGATGCGATGGCGATGAGTTTTTATAATGCATTTGAACTTCCGGTGACAATTGTTCGGCCTTTTAATACTTATGGCCCTAGACAGTCGGCGCGTGCAATTATTCCTACCATCATTACACAAATAGCTAATGGCGTTAAGGAAATCAAACTAGGAGATTTAACCCCAACAAGAGATTTTAACTATGTAAAAGACATCTGTAAAGGTTTTATCGAATTATCGAAATGTGATGCAGCTATTGGTCAGGAAGTAAATATTTGCAGCAATTACGAAATTTCAATGCGTGATACATTGGAACTGATTGCTCGATTGATGGATTCCGATGTGAAATTTATTGAAGATGAACAACGGTTAAGGCCCAAAAACTCGGAAGTATTTCGGTTGTGGGGCGATAATACGAAAATGAAAACATTGACGGGATTTTTGCCTTCCTATAGTTTAGAAGCTGGCTTACAAGAAACGATCGAATGGTTTACAAATGCAGCAAATAGGGTAAAATACAAATCCGATATTTACAATGTATAAAGATATTATCCGTTTTATACAAACACTTTACGGTACGCGAGAAATGATACCGCTTCATGCTCCACGGTTTATGGGGAATGAAAAAAAATATTTGGATGAATGTATCGACAGTACCTTTGTTTCCAGCGTGGGTAAATTTGTCGACCGTTTTGAAAAAATGGTGACGGAATATACCGGCAGTCAAAAAGCGGTTGTATGTGTAAATGGAACCAATGCTCTCCATTTGGCATTATTATTGGCAGGTGTTGAGAGGGATGATGAAGTTATCACACAATCGTTAACTTTTATTGCCACTTGTAATGCGATCAGCTATATTGGCGCTTACCCTATATTTATAGATGTTGATAAAGATACCATGGGATTATCTCCTTCTGCCATTGAAGCATGGTTAAATGCATTTGCATTTGTAAAGAATCATGCATGTTATAATAAAAAAACAGGTAGGAGGATTAAAGCCTGTGTGCCGATGCATACTTTCGGACATCCGGTCCATTTGGACGAATTGATAAATGTATGCGAAAAGTATCATTTGGAATTGGTGGAAGATGCTGCGGAAAGTATCGGCAGTTTTTATAAGGGAAAACATACCGGAACTTTCGGCAAGGTCGGGGTTCTCAGTTTTAACGGCAATAAAACAATCACTACCGGTGGAGGAGGAATGTTATTGTTCAATAACGAGAAATTAGGCGCACATGCCAAACATTTGACAACCCAAGCAAAAATACCCCATCGTTGGGAGTTTGTGCATGATGAAATAGGCTATAACTATCGAATGCCGAATATTAATGCCGCTTTGGGATGCGCTCAAATGGAATATATAGATACGATATTGGCAAATAAACGGGAAACGGCCATGAAATACAAAGAATTTTTCCAAATGGTCGAGGATATAGATTTTTTCGATGAACCCGAAAATTGTCGATCTAACTTTTGGTTAAATGCTATTTTATTAAAAAATAAAGAAACACGGAATGATTTTTTACAATGCAGCAATGATAATCATGTAATGACACGACCCATCTGGTCTTTAATGAATCGATTACCCATGTTTGCCAAGTGTCAAACGGATGATTTGACAAATACAATCTGGTTTGAAGAGAGAGTGGTGAATTTACCAAGTAGTGCAAGGTTATAATAGTATGGAGAAAATCGTAATTATTGGTGGCGGAAGTTTTTTGGGAAATATGATCAATTATATAGAGAGTATGAATGCCTATGATATAGTGGGTTATACGGACATTGTCGATAATGGAACTGTCTTATATGTAAAATATATAGGGGATGATTCTGTTTTATTAGACCTCTATAACGAAGGAGTTACAAATGCAGCCATTGCGGTTGGCAATAATCTGAATAATACAGTTGTAAAACAAAGGATTGCACGTAATGCAAAAAAAATAGGTTTTTCATTACCTGTTATAAAAGGACAGAATGTTATAATCCATAAAGGAGTAAATATTGGAGAAGGGACAATTATAAGGGATGCTGCTATTATACAGAGCAACTGCAACATAGGAAATTACATAATGATTGGAGATAATTGTGTAATATCACATGATACTTCAATAGGAGATTTTACACAGGTCGTCTCCGGATGCGTTATAGGTAAAGGATGCAAAATCGGGAATAATATTTTTGTGGGATTCTCATCAGTAGTAACTAATGATGTGGTAATTACAGACAATTGTATTATTGGAGCTAAAAGCTTGGTAAATAAAAATTGCGAAATTAAAGGCAAATACTTTGGACAACCAGCAAGACTGAAAGAAAAATATGAGTAAAGGAGTATACATTATTGCGGAAATAGGGCCCAATCATAATGGAAATAGTGAGATAGGATTGAAAATGATAGAGGAAATTTCCACGACAGGCGTTAATGCCATAAAATTTCAATTGACCAATCCATATGCATTATATAGTATGGACTCTTTTAAAGCATCCTATCAGAAAAAAAATGATTCAGCAAAATCTCCATTGGAGATGTCTCTAAGATATCAATTGAAAAGAGAAGATCATATTAAATTGTATTCTGCATGTAAAGAATGTGGAGTTGATTATATATGTACTGCTTTTGATATTGGAAGTATGACATTTTTAGATTCTCATATTTATATGCCTTATTTTAAAATTGCCTCCGGTGAAATATTTTCTTTAGATATCATTGATTATATTTCAAAAAGAAATAAACCGGTTATACTTTCGACAGGAATGGCAACGTATTCTGAAATATCAGCTTCAATAGAATTAATTAATCGAAATTTTAAAAAAGATATCACCATTCTACATTGTATATCTAATTACCCTGCGAAATTTGAGGAAGTAAATCTTTTAAATATGCAGGAAATTATGGAACGGTTTAACTATTCTGTTGGTTTTTCAGATCATACCATAGGAAATGATTGTGCGATTGCAGCAGTTGCAATGGGTGCAAAAATGATTGAAAAACATGTCACTTTCAATAAAAACGCTGAAGGTCCAGACCATAAGGCTTCTATTGATATTGAAGAGTTGCGTTCTTTGGTAAATAGCATCCGAAATGTTGAGGTTGCGATAGGAGTTAGAGACAGAATATTTAGCGAACAGCAAAGAGAAATAAGCAAAGTTGCACGTAAAAGTATTGTAACAGCGTATAAAATTAATAAGGGAAATATTATAAAAGAGGAAGATATATGTTATAAACGTCCCGGAATTGGTTTTCTTCCTATTGAGAAGAATTTAATTATTGGGAAAAAGGTTATTATTGATATTGAAGCTGATAAGATAATTAAACCTAAACATATATTATGGGAATAAAAGTTGGATTTATTACTGGTGCGAGGTCCGAATTCGGAGTAATGAAACAATTGATATTATCAATGTTATCAGATTCTGAATTTGAAGTTAAGCTATATGTTACCGGAATGCATTTATTGAAGAAATACGGTAGTACATATAAAGAAATTGAAAGAACTATTATTCCGATAACAAAGAAAATCCATGCATACGACGAAAAAGATAATTTAAAAATTATTGATTTTACCAATATAGTTAATAATCTATTTTTAGTATTGCAAAGTGAAGATATAGATGTATTATATATTGTAGGAGATCGAATTGAAGCATACGGCGCAGCACTTGTTGCACATTTTTTGAATATACCTATAGCACATTATGCTGGAGGACAAATAACAGAGGGGGCTATTGATAATATTTACAGATATAATATATCCAACTTGGCGTCTATTCACTTTGTTACGTCTAAATTTGCAGCTGAGAATTTATCAAAGATACCAACAATTAACAGTAGTAATGTGCATTTGGTGGGTTCCACAGCAATTGATTCAATATATAAATTTTTGGAAAATCCCATTGATTTAAAATCTATTGATGAACGTTTGATACCGAATGGCTATGCTTTAATGACCTTTCATCCCGCTACAAAATCAAACGAATCGATTGGGAGTATAATAATACCATGTGTTCAAGAAATATTGGATTTGGGTAAGCAAGTACTTATTACATATCCCAATAATGACAATGGAAATTCTGAAATTATTGATGCAATTGAACAATGTACCAACGATGACAATGTTTTTCTAATAAAAAATTTAGGTGTAGAAAATTATTATTGCGCAGTATATAATTCATCCTTTGTTATAGGGAATTCAAGTAGTGGGATCATTGAGGTACCGTATTTTTCTAAATATACTATTAACATAGGAGATAGGCAAAAAGGTCGTTTAAAACCAAGATCAGTAATAGATGTTCCTTGTTCTATGGATAAAATAAAAAACACTTTAAATTCTCTTACACTTATAAATTGGATTCCCCCTAAACAGGAATATCTTTATGGTACGGGAGATAGTATTAAAAAAATTAAAGATTTATTATTGGAGTATTTTAAGAGGTGAAATATGAACACTTACGAAAAATATATAATAAATATATCCGCTACTATTTTTGATGCATTAGTAGCTCTCGATAAATTAACAGCCGACATCTTGACTCTGTTTGTTGTTGATAATAATTACAAACTTAAAGGTACGGTGACAGATGGCGATATTAGACGAGCATTATTAAAAGGTATTACTTTAGATGATAGTATCACAACGGTTATGAATAAAAATTTTCACTATTTTACTGCTGCTAACATTAATGTGAACCTTGTAAAGAAATGTCGGTATAATAAAATATGGCTACTACCATATTTATCAGATGATGGCGTTTTACAGAAGGTGTTCAATTTACAAAATCAAATATCTATTCTTCCGGTAGATGCTGTTTTAATGGCAGGTGGAAAAGGAGAAAGATTAAGACCTTTAACTGAAACGACCCCAAAACCTTTACTGCCAATAGGGGATAAATGTATTATTGATTATAATGTGGACAGATTAATAAACTACGGAATTTCAAATATATTTGTTACAATAAATTATTTGAAGGAACAAATAGAAAATCACTTTAGTACTCCAAGAAATGATGTAGAAATAAAATGTATAAGGGAACCTTACTATTTAGGTACTATAGGATCTGTAAAATTCATTAACCATTTTCGAAATGACAGTATTTTGATTATGAATTCGGATTTATTTACAAATATTAATTTTGAGGAATTTTATTTGCATTTTATAGATAATAATGCAGATATGTCTGTTGCAACAATACCATATTCAGTATCTATTCCTTATGGAATTTTCAAGTTTGAGAATCAAAGTATAAAGATAACAGGAATAGAAGAAAAACCCAAATATAATTATTACGCAAACTCAGGTATTTATTTAATTAAACGCTCTATTTTAAACTTGATTCCAGATGATATTTTTTTTGACGCAACTGATCTAATTGGTGTGTTAATTTCTAAAGGTTATAGTGTTATCCGTTTTCCCATCGTAGGATATTGGATTGATATTGGGAAATATGAAGATTATAATAAAGCTCAAGATTTTGTTAAGTATATTTAATTAAAACTATGTATAAAAACAAAAGAATATTAGCTATTATCCCTGCAAGAGGTGGTAGCAAAGGCATTCCGCATAAAAATATAAAGGAATTGAATGGAAAGCCTTTAATTATTTACTCAATTGATATTGCTCGCCAAGTTTTTACAGATGAAAACATCTGCGTGACAACCGACGATCAACAAATTATTGATGTGGTTGAGAATTATGGCTTACATGTGCCTTTTGTCCGTCCAGCCTATTTAGCAACAGATGAGGCAACAACTCATGATGTTTTAATGCACGCGTTGAATTTTTACGAACAAAAAGGAATATTTTATGATATTATATTACTATTGCAACCAACCTCTCCGTTTCGTTTAAAACAACATCTTGAAGAGGCTATGGATTTATACACAGATAGTTTTGATATGATCGTTTCGGTAAAGGAAGCCTCTGCAAATCCTTATTACAACCTTTTTGAGGAGGATGAGTTTGGTCATTTACATGTATCCAAAGGGAATGGAAAATATACTCGCCGACAGGATGCACCTACGGTATGGGAATACAACGGATCTATTTATGTGATAAATGTAAAATCACTTAAGGGAATGAAAATGAGTGATTTCACAAGAAAGAAAAAATATTGCATGCAGGATATTTATTCAATCGATATTGATACTCCATTGGATTGGATGATTGCCGAAGAGTTTATGAAAAAATATGATTAATCTATAGAAAATTTATTATGATTTTTATGATGATGTAAATATTTAGGGGACATATGGATATTTTTAATAGAACAATAAAATTTTTTAATTATCAAATAAATAAAAAAAATTTGGGCAGCCTCTTTTTTTCAATACAATTTGAGAAACAATATGATTATCTGTATCATTTTAGTGAGCCTGAAAATGACATTGAAAGATCATTTTATCAATATAGATGCCAATGTTTTGTTCAAGGGAAAATAAATGTATTCTTTAAAGAAATTATATCTGGTGTATTTTTTTTACCATTTATACTGTTTCTTTTGATTAAACGAATTTTAATTAAAAATAAGAGAGAAAAAATTCAAAACATTTATATTGCAACAGGTGCTAATAATATAGACAATGAGTATCTTTCAACGAAATTTGGATCAATTAAAGATATTTATTATGCGTCTAACTACTACTTGAGTTATAGAGATTTAGTTATTATTGCGAAGCTAATATATAGTCATCCATTTTCACCTTTTTGGTATTTCAAAAATAGCTATAAATTATCAATTTATCGATATATAATTGATAGCTATTCTCCAGAAAATATTTTGTGTTCTTCAGAATATTCTTTTACTTCATCTTTATTAACTAGTTATTGTGAAATGTTTTCGATAAGACATGTAAATGTCATGCACGGTGAAAAACTATTTTTTATAAGAGATTCTTTTTTTCATTTCCATGAATGCTTCATATGGGATAATCATTATAGACGATTATTTAATTCATTGAGAGCTTTATGTGATCAATACTACATTTTTTTGCCTAAAGAGTTTAGATTAAATAATAAAAATAATAAGAAAGTTAGTCTTGGACTTACTTATTATTTGGATTCTGAATCAAAAAAGGGATTATTAGCAATTAGAAAAACTTTATTATCAATAAACATACCCCCATCTAAAATAGCCATACGATATCATCCGCGATACAATAAGGTAAATCTAAAATTTATAAATGAAACATTTAAAGATTTTATTATTGAAAATCCTTTTTCTACATCAATTATAGAGTCTTTTTCGATAACGAAATGTGTTGCTTCTTTGTATTCAACAGTCTTATTTCAGGCATATCTATTTGGAAATAGTATTGTTATTGACGATTATAGTTGTCCTGAGAGATACAATCAATTATTAAAGATGAATTATATAATTATGAATAAGCCACATTATAAAATATCTGATTTGTTAAGGAAAAATATTATTCTATGAGAATATTACATATATGTGATTACATTTCGATAAATGAAGATCCTGAGTTTTCAAGAAATATATCAGGTTATGGATATATGGTTCTTTGCATTGCAAAATCCATTTCTGCATTACATGATATAGAGAATCTAGATCTATTAACCTTGAATTGTTTTACAAAAGGTCGTAAAATTGATGAAGTGCAGATAGTGAAAAGAAACATTATGGATTTACTAAAAGATATTAAAATAAAATACATTTTTAGATCAATTGGTATGCTTCTTAGATATAGACCTAATTTTTTTTGGAGCATTAGAATATTTTTTTATTATTTGAGTTTGGGGCATGTAGAATCTATAATCAAAAATGGAAAATATGATTTAATTCATTTTCATGGTATTGATTTTTTAACAGAATCAATGATTAATTATTGCAAAAAGCATAATATGAAATTTTTAGTTACTTTGCATGGCTTATATTCTTTTCATGAAGAGACAAATGTTACTTGGCTACAAATTAAAAATGAACGTAATTTTTTAAAGAGAATAATTATTGATGAAATACCTGTTACCGTGATTAGTACCGGCATAAAAAATGTAATTTTAAACTATTTAAATGCAAACGTCATAGATTGTATTCATATAGTCCCCAACGGGACTGATATTGAATATACAAAATATAATAACATTAATATTAGAAATTTACATAATATAAGAGAAGAAGAAAAAATAATGTTGTGTGTGGGTAATATATCCGAAAGGAAAAATCAACTACAAATAGTGCGAGCATATAGAAAACTAGAGGAGAAGATAAGAAATAAATTAATAATTTTATTTTTAGGCATTAATCACGTTACTGATTTTGAAGTTGAAATAAAGCAAAATGGTATGAAAAATCGATTAATTTTATGTGGTAATATATCCAAAGATATATTACCGCAATATTACTCTCAAGCAAATTATACGATATTAACCAGTATATCAGAAGGATTTGGATTATCTATAATAGAAGGCTTTGTTTTTGGATTGCCTAATCTTACTTTTAGCGATCTTGCTGCTATCCCTGATATATTTGATCCTCAGGCTATGTTTTTAATAGATAATAGAGATGATGATTCTTTGACAAAGGGAATTGCTGAGTTTATTCAAATAAAGTGGGATAGTGAATATATAAAACAATATTCGCGTAACTTTTCTTTGGAAAAAATGGCAAAAAACTATAGTGATATTTATAAAAAAATCATTCAATGATTACCCTCTCTCATAAGAATTATTCATTTATAGATATTTTTTTCCCTTTTATTATTATTTTAGCTCCTTATTCAATATTGGGATTCAAACAAATTATCCTTACCATTTTATTTTGTTATGCAATTTATTGCGTTTGCACAAATAGATGTAAAATGTATGTTCATAAGTATTTGTTTTTCTTTATTATAACATATACATTCATTCAATTATTAAATATATTTCGACATCCATGGTTGCCTTTTTTCACAAATATGAACAATTTCATAATGCCATGGTTTATATTATTTATTATAAGTACGATAGCGTACAAAATCAATAAGACTAATTTATACAGAATATATTCAATCGTTGGATTTGTAGTTGCAACTACTTTATATCTTCAATCAATTGGTTTATTGATTTTTAATATTCCTGCCAGACCAATCAATTTATTGCCAGTGTCTGCTGACGATTTTCACTTTTGGAACTATTTTCGTGGTGAAAGGCCTTCTGCATTTTTTCCAGAGCCACAAGCATATGCTTCATTTATGCTTCCTTTACTGTTTTTGACACTGAATAGAAGGAAATTTATTTATTCTACATTTATTGGGGGTTCCATTTTTTTTTCAACATCAAGTCAAGGAATTTTATTAGTTATTATTTTATTAATATTCATGTTTGTTATACATCCGAATAAATGGTATCTCAAAATTGCATATATAGCTTTTATAATAATAATCGTTGGCGCATTTTTAGTATTACCTGTTTTTAATTTTGCGTATGAGAAAATAATTAAGATTTTTAATCCTGAGTTATTAAAAGATAATATAAGGTTAGTACGTGGGTATTTGATATATTCTACCTTCAATGCTAATGACCTTTTGCTAGGAATCGGAGATGGAAACCAACAAATGTATGTGGAGAATAATCTTTATTTATTTTGGGATTGGGCGAAAGCTCATATCAGTGATAACGAACAGTTAATGGGATATTCTACAACTATAGCACGCATATTAATTGCAGTAGGTCCATTGCCGTTACTATTTTTTATACAAATGATATATAAAATGTATAAATATGATGATAAAATTATGAGGCCGTTATTAATAATCATACTTTTTTCTTCTTTTGCCCAAACACTACTATTTAATTCTTGGTTTTTTTTTTACTACCTGTTTTATATAGGTTATTGTGATAAAGAAAAATACGGTGAAAACTTTTATATATTTAAAATAAAATCATAATGAAAGGGATAAATTCATATAGGGTAACGTGTTTACGACAATTTTGCTGGGATATTATTGTCAATGGCATTATTGCATCATATTTTTTCCCTAATTTTATAAGACTATTTTTCTATAAGTTACTCAAATTTAAAATATCAGCTACAGTTCATGCAAAATGTTATTTTGGATCCAATAAAATAAAAATAGGTAAACGTACATATATAAATAGGGGTTGCCTCTTCGATAATGAAAATGGAGCTTTCATTGAAATTGGAAATGATTGTGCCATAGGATATAATGTTTCATTTTTGACAACCAATCATGATATTACTAATCATAATAGGAGAGGTGGAAAAGTGATCTCTAAAAAGATATGTATAAAAGATGGGTGTTGGATAGGGGCTAACTCAATTATATTGCCTGGTGTTACGGTTGAAGAAGGATGTGTTATTGGTGCAGGTTCAATAGTAACAAAAAATACGGAAAGTAACTGCATCTATTTAGGTATCCCATCTAGAAAATATAAAAATATTACTTTTTCATGAAAATTGGATTGATTACAACACATTACGCTATTAATTACGGCGCAGCATTACAAGCGTATGCTCTATATAAAGAGTTAGAAAAATTTGGCAGGAGTGAAATTGTGAATATTGTTATTAATACTGCAGTCAGTGGTAGAAAGATAAATTATAAAATAGATTCTATCCATAATATCTTATTAAGTTGCTTTACTTTATTTAATTTTAAATATCGTAAACAATTTTACGAAAAAATCAGATTATTTGATCGGTTTATAAAAACAAAATGTAAGCTTTCGAGTGAAATTTATACATCATATGATGATGTTAGACAGCGACTTCCTTTTTATGATTATTTAGTATGCGGTAGCGATCAGATATGGAATTTGAACCTATTACAAAATCCTATTTTCTTTTTACGTTTTGAAGATATATATCCCAATACTAAGTATATTGCTTATGCCCCAAGTGTAGCGGAAAAACTTACAAAAGAACAATATAACATATTGGCTGAAAATATAAAACATTTTTCGGCAATATCAGTAAGGGAAAAAGAAGGAGTGGACGAAGTGCAAAAATGCACGAATAAAATTGTAAAGAATGTGCTAGATCCTGTATTTCTACTTGAAGCTAAGGATTGGGAATTAATTATGGAACCGGTAGAAGATATAAAGGTACCTTATATTCTATTATATACGATAGCAGGGAACAAGGAATATACGAGAGTTGTTAACATAATTCGTAAAATATATCCATATCTTGTTGTTTGTATCAGTACCCATGCATATAATAAGTTTAATGCTGATATGTGTATCTACGATACGTCTCCGGAGAATTTTTTGTGGTTAATACGAAATGCAGAATTTGTGTGTACGAGCTCTTTTCATGCTACAGCCTTTTCAATAATATTTGAAAAACAATTTATTGCTATTCCGGACAAAAGAAGAAGTTCTAGGCACGAATCGTTGTTACAACAATTAGGTATTGAAAATAGATTAGTATTTCACTCTAAAGATATTAAATCAATTGATCACTTGGGAATTGATTTTATTTCTGTTAGAGAAAATTTAGTAAGATTAAGGCAAGAATCCATTAATTTTTTAAAAGAGTCATTATGTTAGCAGATAAGTATTCTTGTACAGGGTGTGCTGCTTGTTTTGATGCGTGTAAATTTTCTTCCATAAACATGGAGTATGAAGAAGGTTTTCTATATCCATTGATAGATAAAACTAAATGCACAAAATGTATGTTATGTACTAAGGTTTGTCCAATTTTGAATAAACAAAATTTTAATAATGATAATATTCAAAAAACTTATATAAGTTGGAATAAAAATAAAAAACAAAGGAAGAGATCGTCTTCAGGAGGACTATTCCCTGCCTTTTCAAAGTACTTTATCGACAATGGAGGTATAGTTATAGGAGCAGGATATGATGAAAATATGCACTTGAAACATAAATGGACTGATAACCAAAACGGTTTAAAATGTTTTTCCGGATCAAAATATTTACAAAGCGATACCAAAGGAATATATTTTCAAACTAAGCAATTTTTGGATAAAGGAAAATTAGTTTTTTTTAGTGGTGTCCCTTGTCAAATATTAGGATTATTCAGTTATCTCGGAAACAACTATGATAACTTATTTGCATGTGAGGTTTTCTGCCATGGAGTACCATCTCCCGAAATATTCAAGGATTATATATCGTATTTGGAGAAGGATGGGAATAAGATAATTGGATTCGATTTCAGAAGTAAAATATTAACATGGTCAAAACCATGCGTAAAATTATCTTATAAAGGACGATTGCCTAAATATACACTTTTTAGCATGTGTAATTTTATAACATGGTTTGGATTACATCTCTCAGTAAGGGAGTCCTGTTTTAATTGTCCATGTAGAACATTGAAAAGAAATGCTGATCTAAGTATAGGTGATTTTTGGGGTATAGAAGATGTTGATGCTTCATTAAAAAGACGTAATGGCATATCTGCTTTAATCATAAATTCGAAAAAAGGGGATTTTTTATTTGAACAAATATCTGAAAACTTATTCTTTAAAAAATGCACATTAAATCAGATTATTAAGAAAAATAAATGGCTAATTGCAAATTACGATCATCCCATAGAACGAGAAAAGTTTTTTCATACTTGGAAAGAACAAGGTATAACAGGACTTATAAAAAGATATCCTAGTGCTAAAATTAGTTCAAAACTAATAAATAGGCTAAAAAGCTTTATTCAGTGAGGATTCAGAAATCACTATCAAATGCCATTATCTATTCTGGAATGTTATTTTTGCAAAAAGCAATTTCATTTCTAATGTTGCCTGTTTATACAGCCATCCTTTCTCCAGGAGAATTAGGCATTGTTAATATGGTGGTGTCTATTGGTTCTTTCTTCATTTTGTTATTCAACTATGCTTTAGACGAAGCTGCAGTTAGGTTTTATTTTGAAAATAGAACTAACATTTATCTTTCAAAAAAAATTGTAGGTACAATTGTATGCTTAAGTCTATTAATATGCAGTATAGGAGGAGTAACTCTTTTTCTCTTTAAGGATTTCATATATAAATATTTTATCCCTGATATAAGTTTAGGATTAATTATATTAAGCATTATAATTGTTATAACATCACCAATATTTAGTATTCACCAAAAACTATTACGTATAAAAGAAAGAGCTAAGGAGTATGTCATTTCATCTTTTTCATATTCTATGATGCAAATTACTTTTACTTTAATATTTGTAATGGGACTAGGGATGAGTTCTTTTGGTTATCTGCTTGCAATGACTATTACTTCTTTTATTGCATTTGTCTGTTCTCTGTTCTTTATAAGGAAAGATGTGAAATTTGTGATCGAAAATAAAATGGCTATTGCAGCTTTAAAATATTCTACACCAATAGTTCCTCATACTATTTCATCATGGGGATTGTCTAATTTTACTCAAGTATTCTTAGGTCGAATGAAATCTAGTATAACTGTTGGTGTTTTTACTGCTATGAGTTTTTCTGGAACGATAGTTCAAGTTTTATTTATGTCTTTGATTAATACTTGGCAACCTTGGTTATATGCTAAAATGGACAACCATGATTATCTTTCAATTAAAAAACTATCAAAAGTAATATTACTTATATTTATTACGGTAGGATTTTTACTTTCGCTCTTTTCTAAAGAAATCGCAATGTTGGTCATAAATTCTCGATATCATTCGAGTATAATAATCGTTCCTTTTATTATAGTAAGTAACCTATTTATGGTTGTGGGAGGATTATATGTTTTTGTACTGTATTATGAAAAAGCGAGTACAAAATATATATTCTATTCAACGTTAGCTGGAGTAATTGTAAATATTTTACTTAGTATTATTTTGATTCCTGTGTATGGTATTTTAGGTGCCACTATTGCGATAGCTATAGCTAATTTGATTATAAGTTTATTAAGGCAAGTAACAGTTTCAAAAATTTTGAAGCAACAAGTTTATACATTCGATATTTATTTGATTATTTTACTTAATTTATTAGCCTCCGTTTTTGCTATAAAACTGGACTTTTCTTTCTTGTTTAAATCATATATGTTATTAGTTGACACTTTCATAATTATATTCTTATATAAAAATCTATTAAAATCATATATAAATAAATCTTTTAATTGAATTATCGTTATGGATAAAAAATTGGCTGTAATAATGTCTATATATAAGAATGACAAATTACAGTATGTAACTCGGTCAATTAATAGTATATTGGAGCAAACATATTCAGACTTTGACTTTTATATTCAAATAGATGGAATAATAAGTGCTGAGGTGGAAAATTATTTAGATAATATAAAAGATACGAGATTAATTCTCTATAAAAGGGATGTTAATAAGGGATTAGCATCCTCTTTAAATGAATTGCTAAGCAGAGTACTTATATATAGTTATTCGTATATTGCAAGGATGGATGCTGATGATGAATCTCTCTCTATGCGTTTTGAAAAGCAAATAAATTATTTTAAAGAACATGAAGATATAGATTGTTTGGGTACTTGGGCTATCGAAATAAATTATCGTGGTGAAGAATATTATAAAAAAAAGATGCCATTAAGCCATGAAGACTGTTTTTTCTTTTTTAAAAAACGAGATTGTTTAATTCATCCTACAGTTATGTTTAAACGTTCTTACTTCGAAAAAGCAGGACTATATCCTGAAGATACTTATTTTGGAGAAGATACTATGATGTGGCTAAAGGGGTTCAAAAATAATTGTAGATTTTCAAATATACCAGATTATCTTTTTAAATTTCGTGTGGACGAAGACTTTTTTAAACGTAGACGGGGTTGGAAGCATGCAAAATCGATATTTAAACTTAGGTATAAAGTTAATAAAGCTTTGAATTATGGAATAATAGCCTATCTTTATTCATTATTATATGCATGCATGAAAATAATGCCAACTAATGTTATGAATTTTATATATAAAACTATTAGATAAATATGAATATTCCCTTTTTCTTGTTATACTGAAAAATCATTATACGTTACATGCTTAAAACAGGTCATTAAAATGGGAAAAGTAGCTAAAATAATAAAGAGAAAACGATTTATGTTCCGTTTCTTTGATGTCTTTTTCTCCTTTTTCGGCCTCATCTTATTATCTCCTATATTTTTCATTATTGCCATATGTATTGTTTGCGACAGCAAAGGAAGAGTATTTTACAAACAAACGCGTGTAGGGAAAGACGGAATTGATTTCAAACTATACAAATTCAGAACAATGACTGTCGGTTCCGATAAAGGTAGTTTAATAACCATAGGTGCACGCGACAGTCGAATCACTAAAGTAGGTTATTTTTTACGCAAATATAAATTAGACGAGCTTCCGCAACTGATCAATGTTTTGCTTGGCAACATGAGTTTGGTTGGACCCCGTCCAGAGGTTCGAAAATATGTTGATTTATATGACGACGACCAACGAAAAGTGTTGCAAATACGTCCCGGAATTACGGATTATGCATCGATCCATTACAAAAATGAAAATGAATTGTTAGCGAATGTGGCTGATCCGGATAAAATGTATATTGAACAGATACTTCCTCAAAAGATAAATTATAATATGCCTTACATCAATAACTATACTTTAGTAGAATATTTCAAGATTATTTTTTTAACATTTTGGAAAATTTTTAAATAAATAGTTTATGCTTATTCCATTTTCACCTCCTTACATAGACCAACGTATGATTGACGAAGTGGTCGATACTCTCCGTTCGGGATGGATTACTACCGGACCAAAAACCAAAAAGTTTGAACGAGAATTAGCAGATTATTGCGGTAATCAAGCGACTTTGGCTGTCAATTCCAACACTTTTGGGATGGAGATTGTTTTGCGTTGGTTTGGAATACGGGAAGGGGATGAGGTAATCATTCCTGTTTACACGTACTGTGCGACAGCTAATGTGATCGTTCATTGCGGAGCTACTCCTGTAATGGTGGACGTCTGTCCAACTGATTTGAATATATCAATCGAAAATATTCGGAAAGCAATCACTTCCCGCACGAAGGCAATTATTCCAGTCGATTTAGGCGGATTGCCTATTGATTACGATGAATTGTTTTCATTGGTACAATCCAAAGAAGTTCGCACACTGTTTTCATCGATTACGAAAGAACAGGAACTTCTGGGCAGAATACTGATTTTGTCCGATTCGGCACATTCGATTGGAGCAGAATACAAGGGTCGGAAAACGGGTAGTTTAGCCGATATATCGGTATTCTCTTTTCATGCTGTAAAGAATCTGACCACGGCGGAGGGTGGAGCTATCGCTTTGAATTTGCCATTGCCGTTTGATAATGAAAAAGTATACCAGTATTTGTGTGCATTAACGCTTCATGGACAAGACAAGGATGCTTTGGCAAAGACAAAAAAAGGCGCTTGGCGTTATGATGTAATTACTTCCGGTTATAAAGGGAATATGACTGACATTATGGCCTCTTTGGGTTTAATTGGATTGGAGCATTACGAAGATGAAGTCTTAAAAATCCGAAAACATATTTTCGATCAATATTCAGCAGCTTTAATAAAATACGCATGGGCTGAGCTTCCTGTATATGAAACGCCGGATAAAAAAAGTTCATACCACCTGTATTGTCTTCGTATAAAGGGCATTTCGGAAAAGCAGAGAGATGATATTATCCAACGTATTTTCGATCGCGACGTTTCGGTAAATGTCCATTATCAACCGTTGCCTTTACTGACGGCTTTTAAGGATGAAAAACATCCAATAGAAGATTATCCGGTAGCTTACGACAGTTATTGTCGTGAAATCACTTTACCAGTCTGGTACGGTTTGACTGATGAAATGATTGATCAAGTAATTGATGCTGTTGTTCAATCGGTAGAAGAGGTTATCGGATTTTAAGGAAAATTTAGAAATAGAGAATTCAACTAACATGTTAAAGAACTTACAACATCGAATAGTCGATAAATATTTGTCGATTATTTTTACGAAACTGCAAAAGCTTCCCTATTTGCCAAAAAGAATGGTGTTTGCTATGGATATGTTTATCGCTGCCGCCTCCTTTTTTGTTTCGTATTACATTCGCTATGCTTTTTTAGCGGATGGGTCTGCATTTCGCTTCTTTTATATCAATTTGCTTCTGTATATTGCGACAGCAGGGTTTTTCTTCTTCGCTTTCAATACCTATTCCGAATTTGTCCGCTTTTCTTCATTCCGGAATATCATGCGCATTTTTCTGGCCTTATTCTGTGCCAATGCATTTTTGTTGCTGGCTTTCCGACTGATGCCTCATGCGTTCCATTATTCGGTTTATACCAAGGTCGGATTTATCATCAGTTTTCTGTTGTCGTCGTGCAGCATATTCCTTTTCCGAATGCTGGTTCGCATTTTATACGACTACATGTTCGGAGCGTTTGTGAAGAAGAAAAAAACTCCCATGCTGATCTACGGAACTGATTCCGTACAGATCGGGATCGCCAAAATGATTCGCGCCAATGAATATTTGCCGTATACCGTAGCTGGATTTATTTCGCCCAACCGACAAACCCAGCATCACCGCATTGTGGGCTGCCGCGTGTATTCGCTGGAAGAAGTTTTCAACAAACTCGTCCCTTTTCGCGGCATCAAAACCGTGTTGTTGCGCACGGAAGAATTGCAACCGGAAGAGAAGAAAACGTTGTTGCGGCATTTTTCGGAACACAAAATCGAATTGCTGTCCGCTCCATCTATTGAAAATCTGAGCAATGTTCGAAAGATACGGAAAATCAACATCGAAGATTTACTTCAACGAAATCCCATCAAAATAGAGACAGAATCGATTGCCCAGAATCTGAAAGGGAAAACCGTACTGATCACAGGCGCAGCCGGATCTATCGGCAGCGAAATTGCCAAGCAACTTTGTCAGTTCGATTTGGGTCTGTTGCTGTTGTGCGATACGGCCGAAAGTCCGCTCCATCAACTTTATTTAGAAATAAGCGAAAAGCATGCGCTGGTAAAGTTTATTCCCATTGTGGCCGATGTGCGCAATAAAGAACGAATGAAAGGTATTTTTGAAAAATACAAGCCGCAAATTATTTATCATGCAGCCGCTTACAAACACGTTCCGTTGATGGAACTGTATCCCAGCGAAGCCGTGTTTACCAATGTTTTTGGAACGAAAGTAATCGCCGATTTGGCAGTTGCCTACCAGGCGGAATGCTTTGTAATGATCTCGACCGATAAGGCAGTGAATCCGAGCAACGTAATGGGCGCCTCCAAACGCATAGCCGAGATTTACATTCACAGTTTATCGACTTTTTTGAAAAAGAGCCGTCCGTCCGATTTGCAACCGCGATTTATCACCACCCGTTTCGGCAACGTTTTGGGTTCCAACGGTTCGGTAGTTCCGCTCTTCACCAAGCAAATAGCCGAAGGCGGTCCGGTTACAGTCACCGATGCCGAAATCATTCGTTATTTTATGACCATTCCCGAAGCCTGCAGTCTGGTATTGGAAGCCGGCAATTTCGGAAAAGGAGGCGAAGTGTTTGTCTTCGATATGGGAGAACCGGTCAAAATCAAGGATATGGCTGAAGAGATGATTCGTCTGTCGGGTTTTGAACCTTACAAAGATATTGACATTGTCTATACCGGTCTTCGTCCGGGCGAAAAACTGCACGAAGAATTGCTGTACGACAAGGAAGTAACGAAATCGACCTACAACGAAAAGATTATGATAGGTAGTGTACGCGAATACGATTATGTTCAAGTGACGGGTTGTTTGGATCGCTTGCGGCACATCGCCAACCACTACAATGAAAAAGAAATTGTGCGGATCATGAAAAAAATTGTGCCCGAATACATCAGCCAAAACTCAGAGTTTGAAATATTGGATAAAGAAGCGCGGGTTCGCCCTCTTGAATCGCTGAACTGTTGAATAACGACCTATAAATAACCTTACGCTTTAGCCTATTAGGCGCATCATTAGAAGATTGCGGGTACATCCCGCAAGGACAGGACTTCTCATGGAAAACTTAATTTACAGTTTATAATTTCTACTTCTTTCACCATCCTCCTCTGGCTCCGCCGCCGCCTGTGCGGCCTCCGCCCCAGCTGCCTCCACCGAAACCGCCTCCTCCAAAGCTGCCTCCACCACTTCTGCCGCCCGCCCCAGATGAAAAAACAATCATGGGAATGGCGTACGACACGATCGCCGTTTTCAGGCAATTCATGCACTGATAAGTCTTTTCGCCTTGTCCGTTGGAATAGGAAGTGGCATTTTTGACAATGCGGTCGCTGGTCAAACAATACGTGCGCGCATGACAATTGGGACAAACCTGATAGGGCGTATGAGGATTGTCGTAGGCAAAAGTGGTATGGTAATCGCATTGCGGACAGACCCACACATCGTAATCGACCGATTTCAATTCGTTTTCCTTCGCTTGCGCTTCCGTTAGATAAGCGGCTTTGGTTTCCGGACTTTGTTTGTTCATTGCGCACTGGCAATGAGGACAAAGGGGAGGAGTATCTCGAATCGCTTTCAATCGCATAAAGTAAACAATGGCAAAAAAGATCATCACTAAAGGAAAAAGAAAAGCGCAGAAAAGGACGCACCCTTTGTTGGAATTGAGCCGGTCATACTGTTCTTCCTTCGATTCTATTTTTGAGTTGGAACGGAAAGCGAGAAGAAATCCACCCAATACGAGGCCGGAAATAACCAAATAAACCATCAGAATTTGCCAAAGGGTCGATTTCCATTGTCCCTGCTGCGCGTCTCTTTCCTGCACAGCTATTTCCTTCACTGCATCTGGATTTAACAAATAGGTACACACTTTAGTCATCCCGTTGAGGACCGCCTGATCGAAATTCCCTTCTGCTAAGAGAGGACTCATCTCGTTTCGCATCACCCGCGAAAGAGTGATATCCGGCAAAACGCCTTCCAAACCATAACCTGTATGAAATTTCATTTGCCGCTGGTCTTTGACTAAGAGAAAAAGCAAGCCATTGTCTTTTTGCCGTTTACCGATGCCCCATCGGGTGAAAAGAGCAGTGCTGAAATCGTCTATATCGGCGTCCCCAATCGATTTCAACAACACAACAGCAATTTCGGCCGTAGTAGAATCTTCTACATTCCGAATCAGCGTATTCAATCGTTGTTCAGCTTGGGGCGAAAGGATGCCGTCGGGATTGCTTACATAATCGTATTTATTTTTCAGCTGATCGTTAGGTACTTGATCTACCGTCCACGTTTGGCCTTGTATTGGAAGCAACGTTAGAAACAATCCCGCAGGAATTGCAAGAAATTTAAAAACGCAAGTGAAAAGTTTTTGCCTCATTTTATATCCGATCAAATTTTTGTTAAATCTTTAAATAGAACTTCTAAATCTCCGGTTTCATCGCGCGGGAGGTCGGCTATGATTTCTCCGTGGTGGATGATTAGTACCCGTGTAATAAGGATCGACACTTCTGATAAAGTATGGGAAGAAAAAAGAATTCCTTTCTCTTTGCTCAGAGAGTGAAGCAAAAAAAGCATTTCTTCCGTTTGACGGGGATCTAAACCGGAAGTAGGTTCATCCAAAATCAGCAAATCCGGATGATGGATGATCGCCTGCGCCAAACCTAAACGCTGCCGGTAACCTTTCGACAATTGTCCGATTTTTTTGGAAACCTCCGTTTGAAGTCCCGTTTGCCGGACCACCTTCCTCGCCTCTTCTCGAATAGAATCCATTGCATAAAGCCCAGCTACATATTCCAAATATTCAAGAACATACATTTCGTCGTAAAGCGGATTGTTTTCGGGAAGAAATCCCAAATGGGATTTGTATTCCAAATCGTTTTTTTTCAGTTCGATTCCATTGATTTGAACCGAACCGGCATTGAAAGGAATGCAACCGGCAATGATTTTCATGACCGTAGATTTTCCTGCGCCGTTCAAACCCAGAAAGCCTACAATTTCACCCTCCCTCATGGAAAAAGACGCCTCTTTCACCGCTGGCAAGGAACCATAATTTTTAGATATGTTGCATACTTCTAAAATCATTGCGACTCGAACAAATAACAGAAATCTTCTCCGTTTTGAGCTAAATAAGTCTCGAATCCCAAATGCTTCCCCATTTCCACATTGGCTATTCCATCGTCGATGAATAAAGTTTCGGAAGGGTTCATGCCCGAATCTTCGATCATCTTCTGGAAAATTTCAGGATGGGGTTTTACGCATTTCATTTGATAAGAAAGGTAAAGTCGATCGAAAAAATCGGACAAGCTCTTACCCTCCTTCGAAAAGTTGGGCGATAAAGCCCATTTCATGATCACCGGATTGGTATTGCTCAACAAATAAAGATTGTAACCCCGAACCTTCAAATCTTTCAGCATCTTCAATTTATACTCCGGGCAATCTTCGATAAAGCCCATCCATCCCCACACAATATCGTCGTTTGAAATGTATTTTCCTGCTTCCGCTCGAACGGCGTCGTAAAATGCTTCTTCTCCCAATATCCCTTCCTCCAATTCCAAAAAAATCCCTTTTTGATGATAAGGATCGAGCAATTCTTCGGCCCGTTCTACTCCCAGCGATAGAAACCGGCGGACAGCTTCCTTCTGGTTCAAGGTTAGGATAACGCCTCCCAAATCGAAAACAATGTTTTTGATTCCTTTTAAATACATGTTTGATGCATTAATCTAATTTTTATTCACAAAGATATGTTTTTTCGATAGATTATTATAACTTTACCCTCTAAAATAAAGGAAAGAAACCGATTGTTTCTATTAAAATAACGATTATATGTTTGCACGAGAAGTTTATATCAATAGACGGGAAGAGTTAAGAAAAACGGTTAATTCAGGAATAATCCTTTTGTTAGGAAATGGAGAGGCTGCTATAAATTATAGCGGAAATGCATATCCGTTTCGTCAGGACAGTTCGTTTATTTACTATACCGGATTGGATGCGCCCGATTTAGCGTATCTTTTAGACATCGATCAAGACAAAGAGTATTTGTTTGGCGATGAATGGAGCGTGGACGACGTCATCTGGATGGGCGATCTTCCTTCGCTGAAAGAAAGGGCTTTGCAGGCGGGCATCGGATCGACCCTCCCCCTTTCGCAATTGCCGGTTGCAATAGCCGGCTGTAAAAATCGGGAAATTCATTATTTGAAACCTTACCGTTACCGCAATCAGTTGTTTTTAAGTGAACTTTTAGATAAAAAAGGGGAACAGATAACGACCGGTTATTCGGAAGTCTTAACGAAAGCGGTGATTCGAATGCGGTTGATCAAATCGGCAGAAGAATTGGCCGAAATGGAAGAGGCTGGAAAAATCGGTTATGCCATGCACCTGACAGCCATGAAAATGTGCCGACCGGGGGTATCGGAAAGAGAAATCGCAGGAGTTATCGAAGGATTGGCTGTCGCGCAGGGTCGAGGCGCCTCTTTCGAAACCATTCTTTCGATGAATGGTCAAACCCTTCATAATCACGATCACAGCGGAATTTTATCAACCGGTCGGTTGATGTTGTGCGATGCGGGAGCGGAAAACGTTCATTACTATGCTTCTGATTTTACGCGGACAACGGCCATCGGCGGAAAATATACGCAGCGGCAAAAAGATATTTATACGATTGTGCTGCAAGCCTTGAACGATTCGATGGCTTTGGTTCGACCCGGAGTGACTTACAAAAGCGTTCACCGAAACGCCTATAAAATTATTTTCGAAGGATTGCGCGATTTGGGATTGGTGAAAGGCGATACGGAAGAAGCGCTCAATGCCGGAGTTCCGGCTTTATTTATGCCGCACGGATTGGGACATGCCTTGGGATTGGATGTTCACGATATGGAAAATTTGGGTGAAACATGGGTTGGTTATGACGATGAAGTTGAACGGGATACGTTGTTTGGCTACAGCAGTCTCCGTTTTGGCAAACGCTTGGAGGCGGGACATGTTATAACCATTGAACCGGGTATTTATTTTATTCCGCGATTGGTGGAAAAATGGGAAAAAGAAAAAATAAATGTCGATTTTATTCATTTTTCTAAAGTGAAGCAATATTTGGATTTCGGCGGTATCCGTTTGGAAGACGATGTGGTGATCACGGAAAACGCTTGCCGACTCGTATATGGAAAACGCTTGCCGGTAACAATCGAAGAGGTAGAGTCGATTGTACAATAACAAAAAAATAATATACATGAAAAACAATCAATTAACTCCTATGAAGTCTCTCGGATTGATTAAAAATGATCCATGGCTCGAACCTCATCGTTCGGCGATTGAAGGGCGTTATGCTTATTTTTTGCAAAGAGAAAACGACTTGACGCAAAATGGAAAAATGAGCTTGAGCGATTTTGCTTCGGGGTACCTTTATTTTGGTTTGCATCGCTTGGAAACCGAATGGGTCTTCCGGGAATGGGCGCCCAACGCAACCCATATTTACTTGATCGGCGACTTCAACGATTGGAAAGAGCGTCCGGAATACCAACTTCAGCCCATGGATTTGGGCATTTGGGAAATCCATTTGCCTGCGGAAGCGCTTCATCACAAAGATTTATACAAATTAAAGGTGTATTGGAACGGAGGATCGGGCGAACGAATTCCAGCCTGGGTGCGGCGAGTGGTGCAAGATGAAAAAACCCATATTTTCAGCGCGCAAGTCTGGAATCCATCGTCTCCTTATGAGTTCAAAATAAAACAATTCGAACCCAATACCCAACCGCTTCTGATTTACGAAAGCCATGTCGGTATGGCAGGACGGGAAGAGAAAGTGAGTACCTATAAGGAATTTATGCAACAGATACTTCCGCGAATCCGGGACAACGGCTACAACGCCGTCCAATTGATGGCCATTCAGGAACATCCCTATTATGGTTCTTTTGGGTATCATGTGTCTAACTTTTTTGCGGCTTCTTCGCGTTTCGGCGATCCGGAAGATTTAAAAGAATTGATTGATACGGCTCATGGCATGGGTATTTCTGTGATCATGGACTTGGTACATTCCCATGCCGTTAAAAACGAACTGGAAGGATTAGGACGGTTCGACGGCTCTTACGATCAATATTTTCATAGCGATTCCCGCAGGGAACATCCGGCGTGGGATTCGCTGTGTTTCAACTATGCTCGAAACGAAGTGCTTCATTTTCTTTTATCCAATTGTAAATTTTGGTTGGAAGAATACAAATTCGACGGTTTTCGGTTCGACGGAGTGACTTCCATGCTGTATAAGAGTCACGGTTTAGGCGAAGCATTCAGTAATTATAGCGACTATTACAATCTGAATCAGGACGGAGACGCCATTTGTTATCTTACTTTGGCCAACCAGTTGATTCACGAAATAAATAAAAATGCCATTACCATTGCGGAAGAAGTAAGTGGAATGCCGGGTTTAGCTGTTTCTACTCAAGAAGGCGGTTATGGTTTCGATTACCGGATGGCCATGAATATTCCCGATTACTGGATAAAAATCATCAAGGAAGAAAAGGATCAGGATTGGCGTCCGTCGCAAATTTGGTGGGAAACGACCAACCGGAGAGCGGACGAAAAAACCATCAGTTATGTCGAAAGTCACGACCAGGCTTTGGTAGGAGATAAAACCATTATTTTTCGTTTAATTGATGCAGATATGTATTGGCACATGACAGTGGGCGATTCGAACATCATGGTCGACAGGGGAATTGCCTTGCATAAAATGATTCGTTTGGCGACGGCCTCTACGATCAATGGCGGTTATTTGAATTTCATGGGCAATGAATTCGGTCATCCCGAATGGATTGATTTTCCCCGTCGCGACAACGGTTGGTCGTATAAATATGCGCGCAGGCAATGGGACTTGGTCGACAATCCCAATTTGAAATACAAATATTTGGGCGATTTCGACCGTGCCATGATCCATTTGATAGGCGGAAAGAAAAACTTTCAAGCCATCCCTGTTCAAAAAGTCTGGGACAGCGACGGCGATCAAATATTGGCTTTCCGGCGGGATGATTTGGTTTTTGTTTTCAATTTCAATCCAGTTCAGTCGTTTACCGGTTATGGTTTTTTGCTGCCTCCGGGTAAGTATAAAATTATTTTGGATACCGATCATCCTCGTTTTGGCGGATTCGGTTTGAACGACGACACCATAGAACATCAGACCATTCCCGATCCTCTTTACGAAGGAGAAAAGAAGGAATGGCTGAAATTGTATTTACCGGCGCGCACAGCCATCGTATTGAATCAAATCAAATAAGCAATGCTTTATCCATTAAAATTCGAACCTATTTTGAAATCCATCCTCTGGGGAGGGGACGAAATTTGTAAATTCAAACAAATAGACCCTCCAAGGGATGGAATCGGCGAAAGCTGGGAAATATCGGGAGTTTCCGGCGATATTTCTGTTGTAAGCAATGGCAACTTGAAAGGGAAGTCCTTGAACGAGCTGATGGATTCTTACGGAGAGCAATTGCTGGGCCAGCCGGTTATGAAGCGTTTCGGTACTACCTTTCCCTTGTTGATTAAATTCATCGATGCGAAACAACCGCTTTCTGTTCAGGTACATCCAAACGACGAACTGGCGCAAAAACGACATCATTCTTTTGGTAAAACTGAAATGTGGTATGTCGTAAAAGCGGACGAAGGCGCTTTTTTGTATTCCGGATTTTGTGAAGAAATAAATGCGGAAAAATACATGCAAAGCTTGCAGGACGATTCGTTTATTCGTTATTTACAAAAACACAATGTAAAATCGGGCGATGTTTTTTTCTTGCCTGCCGGCCGCGTGCATGCTATCGGAGCCGGATGTTTTATAGCCGAAATTCAGCAAACGTCGAACATTACCTACCGGATTTACGATTATAACCGGAAGGACGCTCAGGGAAATTTTCGCGAACTTCATACGGAACAAGCCAAAGAGGCGATTGATTACCGATTGTATTCCGATTACCAATTGAATTATTCTCCGGGAGCGGCAGAGGTACAGGAATTGATAAAATGTTCTTATTTCACAACTCGCCTGATCGAAGGAGGCGAAGGGAAATCGATTCAGTTGACGCACGAAGATTCGTTTGTAATTTACATTTGCTTGCAAGGAAAATTGCAATTGACCGATTCGCAACGAAACGCGGCGAATCTCCGGCAAGGAGAAACGCTCTTGGTACCAGCTGCAAACAGCCGGCAAATCGAGCTGAATTTAGAAGAAGAAAGTAAATTGCTGGAAACATTTGTGTCCTGAATTTACCTCATAAATTATTATATTACAACAAATCAATGACTAAACAAATAAAGCGCTTTATTTTCAAAACGTTTGGATTAAAGAACTATCTCCGCATTCTTCAACGAACTTATTTTTTATTGTACCGAACAGGATTATTAAAATTCAATTCAAATTTTGCTTATCATTATTTTGTAAAACACTTGATCAACAAGGGGGATGTCATTCTTGATATTGGAGCGAATTTGGGGTATTATTCCTTTTTATTTTCCCGATGGACCGGCGATTCTGGAAAAGTTTTCGCGGTCGAACCCATTGCCGTATATAATGAGGTTTTTAATGAGAAAGCGAAAAAACGGAAGAATATCATTCTCTATCCCTACGCTTTAGGAGCGGAAGAAAAAACGGTCGAACTGGTTACTTCCCCTCAAACCGGATTTTTAAATACGGGATTACCGCACATTTATGATCCGCAGCAAGACGGAGAAATTGAAAATCAGGAATTTAAATTTGAAGCTCAAATGAAAAGACCTTCCTTCCTGTTTGAAAATCTGGACAGAATCGATTATATCAAATGCGACATTGAAGGATTTGAATACCCTGTTCTTTCGGATATGAAAGAAATAATCCGGAAACACAAACCCAAAGTTCAGGTGGAAGTATGGCCGAACAATGAAAAGAAATTACTGGAACTATTGAATGAATTGGGCTATAAACCCTATAAACTGTATAAATACTGTTTAACGCCTCAAACGGAGAACGAACCATTGCTTCCGGGCGATTATATTTTCATCTGGGGATAATTTGCTTCTTTTTACGGATCGTTTTTCGCGCCTCAAACGGCAAAACTTTTTCCTTCTCTTTGTGATTTTCCCGCAGAAGCGTTGGACGCGCTATTTGCTCGATAACTCCATCCCTCATTCCGAAAGAAACCCAAATAGACAAATTATAAATGAATTGTTGCAAATTTTGATAAAATAAGGGAGTTCGGCGGGTAATGTAACTAAATTAGGGTGATAATTCTGCCCTTTTCATGCCTGTTTGTTTATTAAAAAAGATTATTTTTGTCCAAAATTTGGACATATCAATAATTTAATGTCGCTTTAATAAATCATAAAAAAAATTTTAAAAACATCGATTAATGAAGAAACTATTGTTCATTGCCTTATTCGGCTTTATGTATATGGTAGAAGGCCGTATTTATGCACAAAATTATACTGAGTTTTTAAATAGACAGGCAAGCGTTCCCATTCCCAGCCCGAACGTGGCTGCGTTGAATAAATTTGTAGAATTTCCAGTCAATCATTTCAATGGGCAGGTAGATGTATCGTTTCCGTTGTATGAAATAAAATTAAAAAATGTCAGCATACCCATTCGATTGAAATACAACACAAGCGGACTTAAGGTCAGTGAAGAGGCCAGCTGGGTCGGTCTGGGTTGGGCTTTGGATGCCGGCGGAGTGATCTATCACCAAGTAAATGGGAGAGATGATATTATCAATAAAAATTTGTACGACGATTACGGCTATTATTTACCTTATGTAAACAAAGTCGATAATGAAACGTACGATATAAATAAAAATTTAGGAGGGGTCTCTTTGTCCGGAGCAAAAATTCCGAATAAAAACGGACAAATGGAAGATATTGTCGACCGATTCACAAATAACTATTATAAAATTAATGGCGAACCGGACGTATATATTTACAGCATGGGCAACTATTCGGGTAAATTTATCAATTGGGACAAGAACAATACGGGGGTTGATCTCAGTTGCAACAATATGATTTTTAAGCAATATATGGGAACTACTGCTGCGGGAGACAGTATTATTGCGACGGATCCGGATGGAAATATATACCGATTTAAAAATATTGAGACGAGTATTTCATCAAGAAGCAGCGATAAGACTACTTCAGCCTATTATCTTAGCGAGATTGTATCGCCGAATAAAGAAAACATTAAATTTTCTTATAAAACATTCAAACAGCTAATAAATGATAACCGGTGGGAAACTTCTTTCACGGGCGATACGCAGGGTCATGGTTTGAATGACGGATATTTTCCTTCCATTCCCTCTTTATGGGAAGAATGTTCAGCTACGTATCAAATGCTCAACAGCGGTAGTTCTGTTTCTTCTTCCAGTAGCGCTCTCCAGGTAAGTACGGTTCGATTGGGAGCCTATTCTTTTACCAATGCACTGTATTTGGATAAGATTGAATTCCCCAATGGAACGATAGAATTTGTAAAAAGTCCGCGATTAGATGCCTTTGGGTTGAAGTTGGATAAAATCAACATCAAAAACGCCAATAATCAATTAATAAAAACATACGAATTTCAATACAACTATTTTGAAAGTACAACCCCTGCTAACGGACAGGATGTAAGTACTGCTACTTCCACCACGGGGTCTACCAAGAATTATCCTGCAGATTATTTGAAAAAACGTTTGAAATTAGTATCCTTTTCAGAAGGAAATTACAGTAGCGGGCAAATCTACAGTTTCACTTACAATGAAAGCGAAAAATTGCCTTATAAAACTTCTTTTTCCCAAGATTTTTGGGGTTATTACAACAAGCAAGGCAATACTACTTTAATTCCAAGTTATGCTTTATATGCTTCTGCATTAGGAATGCCGGATGGATTCGGCGGCGGAGCTTTAGGAACTTTAACAACGGCGAAAAGAAATGTAGACGTAAATGCGGTAAAAGCATTTATGTTGAAAGAAATAACACATCCGACCAAAGGAAAAACGGCTTTCACTTTTGAAGCCAATACATGTTCAAACTCATTTATTGCTTCTAATGAAATTGTTACAAAACGTTTTTCGGCGACCGATATAGGAACCGGTTATGCACGGACCTCTTTTACATTCAACGAAAAAAAGACGGTGGATATAACGGTGAATTTGTTTTTGGGATCTAACTTGAAATATTCTACAGTATTGACGCAAAGGTTGGGATCGCCATACGAATATCCGAATGAGTTTTATGCAGTCGTAGAAAGATTGGACAAAACAAGCAATCAATGGATACTTTTTGATCTCAAATATTGTTGGGGTGGAAATTCATGGAGTAGTTACAACACCAATAATTATACAGGATGGGCTAAGGGAGTTACATTTGACCCCGGAACTTACCGGCTTACAGCCAACCTACCGGATCCATGGGCGCAATATGGAGGTTTAGGATCGACCATGGCAGATATTAATTTATCGTATGATACGCTTGTTTACACTACATCTAATTACGTAGGCGGGCTAAGGATCAAACAAATAATCCGTACGGATGTGACGACAAATAAAAGTATGACCACCAACTACACTTACGCACAGGGTATATTGGCAACGCGTCCCATATTTATGTACAGTATGATAACGGAATTACCTCCGAATGGCGCTATTACTTGTCCGGGAAATGGCGTCAAATACGTTCTTGCCGCTACTCCAGCCTATCCCTATTCCTTTTCTGCCAATGGAAATCTGGTAGGTTATCAGCGCGTTACTGAAACGTATTCCAATGGCGAAATAGGGCATATAGACTACAATTATATGATGAACAATGATGTGTTAAGTTTGGGGGCCTATTGTCCGCAGGGAACTCCTTTCACTCCAAAATTGACCAATGGTTTTCTGCAGTCAAAAATAGTTTATAATAATCAAAATTTGTATATTGATAGAAAAACATACGAGTACGCAATTGTAAATGCTAAAGTTTATTGGGGATTCAAAGTCGATTCATGGGCGGCAATTATGCCGTGTGGAGTAACGGTCCCTTCTTACCATGACGTTATGGCTTCTCATATGAAAGTTTACTTCTACCCCATCGTTCAAGGAAAATTGCTAACCAAACAGGAAGAGGAAGAAGATTACAGTTCGGGACAAATTCCGCCGTTGCAAAGAAAAACAGAATACGAGTACAATGCTTATTGCCAATTGGTCGCGAAAAAGATAGACAACAGCGTTTACGGTAAAGTGATCGAAACCTATAAATATGTACCCGAAAAAGCCGCAGAATCGGGAGGAGTCTATACGCAAATGAAAAATTTGAATATCCTCTCGCCTTTGATTGAAACGCAGACGGATCAGAGCGGTGCGGTGACCAAGCAGATTACAAATTATTCCCAACCATATACCAATGTTTTTACGCCTTCTAATTTTCAGTTAGGGTTTGGAAGCAGCGCCACCGCGCCTGAAACACGCATTACCTTCGATAAGTACGATAAATACGGCAACCCCAACAGCATCAATAAGGACAACGCCGGCAGCGTTATCTATCTGTGGAGTTACAATGGATTGTATCCGGTAGCTGAAATTCGAAATTCGGATTACGCAACGGTGAATGCGGCCTTGTCGACCGTAGGTTTGGGTTCCATAGAGTCCTTAGCGGCCAATGCCAATCCGGATAAGGCTAAATTAGACAATTTGCGGGATGTGAGTACGCTGGCCAACGCCCATATCACGACTTGCAAATATTCCCTTCTGGTAGGTATTTTGGAAGTCACGGCTCCCAACAGGATTACTACCTATTATGAATATGATGCTTTCAATCGGTTGAAAACCGTTAAAGAAGGAAATAAGAAAACGCTTGAAGATTACGAATACCACTATAAGAATTGAGAATTGAGAATTGAGAATTATAAATTAAAAGTGATGAAAGCATATTTTTATAAAATATTTTTTTTGCTGTCGGGTATTCCGGGAATGCTTTCGGCGCAGCATATTTTGCAAAGCGAGTTGAATTTACCCCGTTCGGGCGATGAAATCGTCAAACAGCAGGTAGAGTATAAAGACCCCGGACGTTCGGGCGAAAATGTTCTTTGGGACTTCGGCGAATTGAAGCCGGTCAACGATGAATATACCTTATCGTACTCCGAACCGGTTCTGGTACAGGATTCGATCGATGCTCAAAATTCCTTCTATATCTTGGGGTTGGATACAATACGGCTGAAAGACCTGAGTCATGGAAGTTTGTTGATGGGCGCCGAACATTATACGACGTATTACTACTACCTGACCGGCAACCGCCTCTGGGTGTTGGGGCATGAAAATCCGACGGCGCTGTTGCGTTACAATCCGTCCTTATTGGCCGGCTTCTACCCGATGCGCTATCAGGACAGTTGCCTGTACGACTATCAGGCCGAAGGCATCTATTCGTCTACGGTTCCTTTTACTTCAGGAGGAGAGGTACAAATAAAAGCGGACGCTTACGGGATGATGATTCTGCCTTCGGGCGATACGCTTCGCAACGTCCTTCGCACCCACGCGATGCAAACCATCCGTCAAACTTTTTCAATGGGCGGCGACGAGACCGTCGAACAGTCTTCCTCCATCGAAACCTGCAAGTGGTATTCCAAGGGCTACCGTTACCCCATCTTCGAAACCCTCCGGTCGACTCTCCTGACAGACTCGACGGAAACGGTCAATTTTGAAACGGCCTTCTTCTTTCCGCCGCAGGAACATTATTATCTGGAAGAAGACCCGGAAAACTTAGCTTTGCAGGAAGAAGAGGCCGACCGCATTTTCGATCCCTGGGCGGGTTTGACTTACAATATTTATCCCAATCCGGTGAAAAATGCGCCCTTGGAAGTGGAACTGTATTTGCCCCGTCCGGCCGATATCCGGATACAGCTTCGCAACACGCTGGGGTTGGTTCAAATGGATCAGTTCAAAGGTTCTTTCCCGATCGGCGTCTGCCGTTTTTTAATTGACGCGTATACTTTAACGGTAGGTAATTACATTCTCGATATTTGGCTGAACGAAAAATTAATCAGTGAAATTATATTAAAACGATCATTTTAAATACAATTCTTATGAAACGAAATAAATTATTCATAACGTCGTTTATTGCCTTATTCGTATTCCTAAATACGATCGCGCAAGCGCAGACGACAGCCAGTCAGGATCAAAACTATATTCGGACTCGAACATATACCTCTGAAGATGGGAGCAAATATTTGGATGCAGTACAATATTACGACGGGTTAGGACGTCCGGTTGAACAGGTACAGGTAGGCATTACCCCTTCTCTCAAGGATTTGGTAAGCTATCAGGAATATGACGCTTTCGGTCGGGAAGACAAAGCCTGGTTGCCGGCCGCGTCGCTCAACAATAAGGGAGCGTTCATTCCACTCAGTACTTACAAAACGAAATCATCGGAAACTTATAATGGCAGTAACACCATAAGCGACGCAGAGCCGTACGCTTATCCGGTTTATGAAACTTCTCCCCTAAGTCGGGTGGTGCAACAATACGGACCGGGAAAAATGTGGCATCAAAACGGTAAGGCCGTGAAAACCGCTTATCAAACCAATCTTTCTTCTTTTGCGGTTCCTTATTTTACCACGGCAGAAGCTAAAACAACGGTGAGCATCACCCGTTCGGGAAATTATGGCGTAAGTCAATTGTATGTAATAGAAACGACGGATGAAGACGGCAACCTCTCTTACGAAGCGATCGACAAACTGGGTAGGTTGGTTTATACCAAACAAATGGACGGCGGCACAGCGATAGAAACCTGTTATGTCTACGATAACTTCGGCAACCTTCGGGCGGTGTTGCCTCCCCTAGCTATCTTTGCATCCGGCACATGGACGGAATCGACTCAGGCATTCAAGGATTATGCTTATGCCTACAAATACGACAACCGCAACCGTTGCATTGCTAAGAAAATGCCCGGAGCAGATTGGATTTACTACGTCTACGACAATGCCGACCACTTGATATTTACGCAAGATGGTGAAAATCGGAAGGTAAGCCGATGGCAATTTTCGATTCCCGATGCACTGGGTCGGGTCGTACTGACAGGGGTCTGTAAAAATTCGTTGGATTACGCGGCTAACCCCTTGGGAACCGCAGTAGTCAAGGCCGCCTACAACACGAGCCGCACCGGTGTACATAACTGTTATACAATTACAGGCATAACGCTTACAACTCCGGGTGATTACCACTCATTCTATTTCTATGACGACTATTCTTTTATGGGAATGTCATCAGAAGCGCCTAATAATGCAGATACGCAATACAATGCAGAATCGGGCTATGGCGCCCGTTACACAGGAGGATACAAAGGAATGCTTACCGGAACAATCGCCGCTCAATTGGAGCCGGATGGAAACGTATGCATAGTTTCTCCCTATCTCTATACGATCTTGTATTACGACAACCGCAACCGTCTGATTCAGACCAAAAGCAAGAATCACATAAGTGGAATGGAAAAAGAATACATGGCCTACGACTTTGCGAATCATCTGACAGGCAGAAAGCATATTCATTTGGCTAAGACCACGCAAACGGAAATTTATGTCCACACTTACGACCACGCTGGACGGCTGACGAAAACAACTCATCAACTGAACGGCGGAACGGTTGTCACCCTGGCCGAAAACGCTTACGACGAATTGGGCCAGCTAAAAACCAGTCAAAAGCACGGTTTAGCGAATCTGAAAACAACCTACGATTATAATATACGGTCATGGATATCATCTATCAATAATCCGCTGTTTACAGAGGATATGTATTATACCTCAGGACAGATGGATGCCAAAGGATATTATAACGGCAACCTTACGGGAATAAGCTGGACATTTCCGGGAACAACCGATCCGTATGGGTGTTCTAAATTGGGATATAACTTCACTTACGACAATCTGTCGAGAATAAAAACAGCCAAATTCTGGAGGTGCGGTTCCTATAACCAAACGGACGACAAAAGCATGCAAGCGATCACTTACGACAAGCAGGGTAATATCCTGACTTTGCAGCGCAGCGGAAAAACAACGGCAACCGCTTGGGGGCTGATAGACAACCTGACGATGACCTACAGCGGCAATCAGTTGCTGACGGCGAATGATGCCGTTGCCAAT
>JGI24699J35502_11134125_pt1 | contig 34394 bp, 17 predicted proteins | sample TergutMp193P4_FD_35502 | JGI IMG/M metagenome (IMG submission 35502)
TAACTCGCAACGGTATAGCTGTTTTGCGTTATGACGACCGTGGAGTAGCCGAATCAGGCGGAAAGTACGCAACAGCCAATCTTGATGATTTCGCAGCTGATGCTTTGGCGGCAGTTAATTATCTGAAAACTCGAAAAGAAATCAATCCGAAAAAAATAGGAATCATCGGACACAGCGAAGGCGGTACGATTGCATTCATGTTGGCAAGCGATAAGAATAACAATTTGGCCTATATTGTGTCCATGGCCGGAATGGCTATACCCGGAGACAGCTTGCTGCGCATGCAACGCTATTTGACAGCTAATAAAATGGGAGCATCCGATGCGCAAATTGAACAAAATGAAATGTTGATGGACATTATAAACAGCATTGTTAATAAATATCCGGATGATTTCATTTTACAAAATACAGATAAACTCTACGACGAAGCCGTCCCGGATTCATTAAAAGAAAATGGAGTGATTAAAAATTCATTCCAGCAATGGGTTAGGCAAATGATGCAACCAGAAATGAAATCGTTGATGAATTGTAATCCATCTAATGCATTAATAAAAATAAAATGTCCCGTGTTGGCGCTGGACGGCGAAAAAGATTTGCAAGTTCCTCCCGATGTAAATTTGAACAGGGTGAAAGCATTGGTTAAAAGTTCGGTAACTATCAAAAAATATCCCGACCTTAATCATCTGTTCCAACATTGTACAACCGGATTACCTACCGAATACGGCAACATTGAAGAAACGATTTCGCCCGAAGTGTTGAGCGATATAGCCGTATGGATAAAGCAAACTGTTCGATAGTATAATTTACTTATTATAAATAAATTATTTTTCCCTGTTCTTGTATTGAACGGGAGACAGGGAGGTATATTTTTTGAACACTTTCGAGAAATAAAAAGGGTCGTTAAAACCAAGCTCGTATGCAATGGATTTGACGGATAACCGGGTATGGTCTAAATATTGGCAGGCGCGTTGAATTTTCAATTGCGCAAAATACTCTAACGGACTGTAAGAAGTGCTTTTCGTAAATATCAAGGAGAAATGAGAAACGGAATAATGAACGTGTTCTGCAATTTCTTCTAACTTTAAGGATTTATCTAAATTCTCTTTCATAAAAAGAATTGCCTGTTGAATCGAATTAATCCGGTTCACCTTATTCATTACCCGAAATTGTTGCACAAACCGGAATGACGCCAATAAATGCCACAGGCACATGCTGACATATTCTAAATTATCTTGACTGTATCCCAATTCCAAATTTTGGTAAATTTCTTCAAAAATAGAAATTCGCTCTTGAATCCGATGCCCTTCTACAGGGGCAATATCAAGAACCCGGTTGAAAACAGATGAAAAGATGGCAGCTTTTTCTCCGGTGAAATGCAGCCAATAGATACTCCATGGCGATTGCCGATTGGCGCCATATTCGTGCGGAATATTTGCCTCAAGGATAAAGAATTGATTCTTGTCCACCTTGTATTTTTTATTATTGACCGAAAACCAACCTTTTCCGTCAACGCAATAAATTAATACATTTTCGTTTGCTCCGTTTGGACGTGCACAAAAATGTCCCGAAGCGTTCGGGTAATATCCGATGTCGGTAAGGTATAACGAACAAGTTACCTCATTTTGAGTTAAAAGCTCTTTGATGACTTGAGGCAATACGATTGACCGCTCTCCTCGAAATCCATCCGATTTTAATTCCATGCCATTTTTTCGGCAAAAGTAAGAAAATAATGCAGCATTATCATAATATTTTCCATGTTTTATTTGCTTCAAGTCAATTAACTTTGTATCTGAATTTCTGAATCAACGTATTAAAAAATTTTACCATGAAGAACGAGCAATATAATTTTACTTTTCTCTTGAAAATTTCATCAGTATCTGCTATGGGAGGCTTATTGTTCGGATATGATTATGTTGTAATAGGAGGCGCCAAACCGTTTTACGAACGTTTCTTTGACATTACTTCATCTGCCGGCCTGCAAGCATGGGCGATGAGCAGCGCTCTCGTCGGGTGTATTGTCGGAGCGGTTGTATCCGGACTTGTCAGCGATAAATACGGTAGAAAGAAAGCGCTTCTCGGTTCTGCTCTTTTATTTATTGCAGCTTCATCAGGTACAGGTTTGTCGGAAAGTTTTAACGTATTTATAGGTTTTCGTTTGCTCGGCGGCATCGGAATAGGATTGGCTTCGGCTCTTTCTCCGATGTACATAGCAGAAGTTACTCCTTCCCGGATACGAGGGCGTTTTGTTTCGATCAATCAAATGACCGTTGTCATTGGAATCCTGCTTGCCCAAATTGTCAATCTGTTGATTGCAGAAAAAGTCCCCGACGGAGCGTCCGACTCGTTTATTGCAGGATCATGGAACGGGCAAATGGGTTGGAGATGGATGTTTTGGGCCTGTGGAATCCCGTCCGTCCTGTTTTTTCTGCTGACTTTTTTTATTCCCGAAAGCCCTCGATGGCTACTTAAAGTCGGAAAACCGGAAGCGGCTTTTCCGATATTGGAAAAAATCGGTGGCAGTGTATATGCTCAACAAGAGACTGATAACATCAGAGCTTCGTTGGCCGATGCAAGTGAAAAAGCAGATTTCAAAGCCTTGCTTAACCCGGCTTTTATTCCGATATTAATAATCGGTGTCGTATTAGCGGTTTTACAGCAATGGTGCGGCATCAATACCGTTTTCAACTATGCGGAAGAAATTTTTACCGCTGCCGGATACGGCGTAAGCGATACACTGTTTAATATCGTAATTACGGGAAGCGTCAACTTGGTTTTTACTTTTGTCGCTATGCTTACGGTTGATAAATGGGGGCGAAAGAAATTGATGGTATTTGGCGCCGGCGGATTGACGTTAAATTTTATATTATTGGGAAGCGCATTCTTTTTCCATCTGAAAGGGGTTGCCGTACTGACTTTGGTAGTAACGGCCATAGCCATTTATGCCATGTCGTTGGCTCCGATTGTGTGGGTTGTTCTTTCCGAAATATTTCCGAACCGGATACGCGGCGCGGCAATGGCGTCAGCAACATTTGCTTTGTGGGTAGCCTGTTTCGTATTGACCTACACATTCCCGCTGTTAAATAAATCGTTGGGAGCCGCAGGAACGTTTTGGGTATATTCGGGGATCTGCTTATCGGGGTTTATTTTTATTGCAATAAAACTGCCTGAAACAAAAGGAAAATCGCTCGAAGAAATTGAAAATATATTAACGAAAAATGTGTAAAAAAAAACAAATCTATGAAGACAAAAGTTTGGGAAGAAGATATTATTATTCCGACGTATGAAATCGGCGTTCCGGAAAAGAATCCGATGTTTTTGGAAAAACGAATTTACCAGGGAAGCAGCGGAGTCGTTTATCCTTACCCCGTCATTGAGATGGTTTCAGATGAAAAATGCAACAAGAAATGGCATGCGATTTTTCTTGAAAACGAATACTTGAAAATTATGATTCTCCCCGAATTGGGAGGACGGGTACAAATGGCGTATGATAAAATCAAAGAACGTCATTTCATTTATTACAACAGCGTTATCAAACCGGCATTGGTGGGTTTGACCGGGCCTTGGATTTCGGGCGGAATAGAATTTAACTGGCCTCAACACCATCGTCCGAGTACATACATGCCCGTTGATTTCAGTACGGAAGAAAAAGAAGACGGCAGCGCTACGATTTGGATTAATGAACAAGAGCGAATGTTTCATCAGAAAGCCGTCGTTGCATTTACATTATACCCCGATAGAGCCTGTTTGGAAATAAAGGGTACTTTATCTAATCCGACTCCGGTTCCTCAAACATTTTTGTGGTGGACAAATCCGGCGGTTAAAGTAAACGACCGGTACCAATCGGTTTTTCCTCCCGATGTCCATGCGGTATTCGACCACGGCAGACGCGATGTTTCCCGTTTTCCCATAGCTACGGGAACTTATTATAAAGTTGATTATTCTGCCGGCGTTGATATTTCCCGATATAAAAATATTCCGGTTCCGACTTCGTATATGGCCGTAAAGTCGAAATATGATTTTATCGGCGGTTATGAACAGGATACTAAAGCCGGCGTTTTACTTGTCGCCAATCATCCTGTTTCTCCGGGTAAAAAACAATGGACCTGGGGAAACGGGGATTTCGGTCGTGCGTGGGAGCGTAATCTCACCGACAGCGACGGACCTTATATTGAACTGATGGTAGGAACCTATACGGATAATCAGCCTGATTTTTCATGGTTGCAACCCTACGAAGAAAAGTATTTTGTACAGTATCTTATGCCTTATCGTGAATTAGGCGTAATAAAAAATGCCTCTGCCGATCTTTTGATGAATTTGGAAGAAGAAAAGGATTGCGTTGTGTTTAAATTACTTGTAACTTGTGATTTAAATAATGCAACGGTTATTTTAAAGGCAAACCATCTTATTTTATTGGAAGAAATTGTTTCTTTGTCTCCCGAAAAAGTCCATGAAAAATCCGTTGCCTTACATTCCGCGAAGTATGAGGATTTAACGGTTGAAATCTATTCGGAAGAAGGAAGAAAGATTTTGGGTTGGACGCCGGAAAAAGAGACAATCAAACCGCTGCCTCAACCGGCCCGGAAAGCGCTTCCTCCCGCTGAAATAAAAACTACCGAGCAGCTTTATCTGACCGGATTGCACATCGAACAGTATCGCCACGCTACTTATAAAGCGACCGATTATTACCGGGAGGCTTTGCGTCGCGATCCGTCCGATATACGAAATAATAACGCCATGGGATTGTGGTTGCTGCGAAAAGGAAAATTTGCCGAGGCGATTCCCTGCTTCCGACGTGCAATAGAAACGCTTACGACATACAATCCGAATCCCTACGACGGAGAACCGTATTATAATCTGGGCTTAGCGCTACAGTTTTCTGGAAAAAACGAAGAAGCGTATGAATCATTTTATAAAGCCTGCTGGAGTGCGGCTTGGCAAGATGCCGCATTTTATTCTTTAGCGCAATTATCAATCAAGAACGGACAATGGCAAGATGCTGAAGAAGAGATAGAAAAATCGTTGGTTCGCAACGAACGCAATCACCGCGCTCGTCACATCAAGGCGGCTATTTTACGTCATAAAGGAGCCGTTCGGCAAGCGACCGAATGGATTGAAGAATCGTTGAAAATTGATCGGTTTAACTTCGGCTGTCTCTTTGAACAATATCTTATTTCCGGAAACCCGGCAGTAAAAAAATTATCGCTTGAACGAATGAGACTCGACAGTCATAATTATGAGGAAATTGCATTGGATTATATTCAATCGGGATTGTACGACGAAGCGGTATGTTTATTACAACTGTGTATAGACGAGGCAAATCCTTCTCCCATGACCTTTTATTATCAAGCTTATGCTTATCGCTTGTCCGGAAAAACAAAGGAAGCAAAACGTGCTTTTGAATCAGCGGCTAAACAATCGCCGGATTATTGTTTTCCGAATCGCTTGGAAGCTATTGCGGTTCTTCAATCCGCTTGTGCCGAAAATCCCGGAGACGCTTATGCTCCCTATTATTTAGGCAATTTGTGGTACGATAAACAGCAATACAGCGACGCTATTGCCTGTTGGGAACTTTCGGCGTCTATCAATCCGGAATATCCGACCGTGCTGAGAAATCTGGCGCTTGCAGCGTTTAACAAACAAAAAGACGCTCAAAAAGCGGTTGCTTTATTAGAAAAAGCCTATCGCTTGAATGAGGATGATACACGTATATTGATGGAATCAGACCTGTTACGTAAACGGCTTAATTATCCTCCGGCAGAGCGTTTGGCTTTTCTTGAAGCCCGCATGAATTTGGTTCAAAAAAGAGACGATTTGTATTTGGAATATATAACGTTGCTGAATCAATTAGGGCGATATGAAGAAGCAAAAACGATGATTGACAAACGCAAGTTTCATCCGTGGGAAGGAGGAGAAGGCAAAGTAACGGGACAATATGTTTTGTGCCGGCTGGAATTGGCAAAAAAAACGATTGCGGGAAAGAAATACAATGAAGCGCTTGCTTTGCTTAACGAAACCGACGCTTATCCCGATAATCTGGGAGAAGGAAAATTGTTCAATGCCGAAGAAAACGATATACATTATTATAAAGGAATAGCATATAAAGGATTAGGAGATATGGAACATGCAAGAGAATGTTTTCTTAAAGCCACAATCGGATCTTCCGAACCGGTTCAAGCCTTTTTTTACAACGATCAACAACCCGATAAAATCTTTTATCAAGGTTTAGCATGGAGGGAATTAGGTAAAGAAGATAAAGCCAAAAGCTGCTTCAATAAACTGATAGCTCATGGCGAAAAACATTTGTTCGACGAATGTACGATTGATTATTTTGCGGTCTCTCTTCCCGATTTGGCTATATGGGACGACGACTTGAATATTCGGAACAAAATCCACTGCTATTACGTAATAGCTTTAGGATTCAGCGGTTTGGGTCAAGATGAAAAAGCGGAAATTTATTATCAAAAAGTGAAAGAGTCGGACATTAATAAGTATGTGTTCAGAAAATAAAGCAAAAAAACTGATTCTACCGATATTATTACTTATACTCTGTTCACCGAAAACTGTTTATGCGGAGAACAAGCGTTTATCCAACTATTATTTTTCCCATATTTCGGTAGAAAACGGCTTATCGCAGAGTAATGTGAAAGCTATTGTACAAGACAGTTACGGTTTCTTATGGTTCGGTACGAAAAACGGTTTGAACCGCTTTGACGGAACTTCCATTGTACAAAAAGATTGCGACGATTATATTGCGGGTACGGGAAATCACAATATCTCCGCCTTGTTCGAGGATAAAGACAGCATCCTCTGGGTAGGGACAGACCGAGGAGTTTATCAATATAATTCGGCTTCGGATATCTTCACCGCCGTTCGTTTGAAAACCGCGGAAGGCGTTGATATGAATAATTGGGTATCTGATATTACGGCCGATTCATTGGGTAATATTTGGGTAGTAATTCCCGATCAAGGCGTATTTCGATACAAAAACAATCAACTCTATTTCTATGAATTAACCAACAAAGAAAATTTCAAAACGGAAGCTCCGGATTGCATTTGCGTACGCGCTTCCGGCGAAGTCTGGGTCGGTTCATGGGGGGTAGGATTGTTTCGATACAATGATAAAAACGACTGTTTCGAACATTATACAAAAGATAAAAACGGTCGTTCGTTACAAGGGAAAAATATCAATGCCTTATGCGATTACGGCGATTGGGTCGCAATGGCTGTTCACGAAGGCGAAGTGATGAAATACAATCCCGGTACCAATGAATTAGTGAAAATTTCATTGCCCGGAGCTTCTCATACGTTTGTCCGCAATGTCATGTTTTGGAGAAATGAGCTGTGGGTAGGTACATACGATGGTCTGTTCATCGTCAACGAACGCGAAAACCGCGCCATTCATTTGTCGCCCGATTTAATGCGTCCTTTCAGTCTGTCGGACAAAATCATCTATACCCTTTATCACGACAGGGAAGAGGGTATTTGGCTGGGAACGATGTTCGGAGGCGTGAATTATCTGCCTAATCAAAATATGACGTTTGACAAATATGTACCGGGAAGCGACGCTTATTCATTAAGCACCAAGCGAATCCGGGAGATGGCTTCGGACGATGCCGGAAACATTTGGATAGGTACGGAAGACAACGGAATCAATGTGCTTGACATTACTACCGGTAAGGTAAAGCAAATACGCGATAATCTTACCGAGAGAAAAAATCATCTGATGACGCTGGCAATGTCTGTCTATGGCAATCAAGTCTATTGCGGAATATACAAACAGGGAATGGATGTGGTGCAACTTCCGGGGAACGAGATACGACACTACAGTTATGAACAACTCGGCATCAGCGAAGGAAGCGTGTATGCTTTTTTTATAGATAGCAAAGGCAGACGTTGGATAGGCACAGGCTGGGGATTGTGTAAAGCAGCGCCCGGTTCATTCACTTTCAGCAGAGTGGATGAAGTCGGTTATGACTGGATATTCGACATATTTGAAGACCGTGACGGCAATCTTTGGTTTGCTACCATGGGTAGCGGACTGTGGAAATATTCGCCGGCTGACGGTTTGTTCAAAAAATACATTCATGAAAAAGGACAGATTCATACGCTCAGTTCCAATTCGATAAGTTCGATAATGCAGGACAGTAGAGGCTGTATTTGGCTTTCTACCGACCGTGGAGGCATCTGTCGTTACAATCCGCAATCGGACAATTTCACTACTTATTCCATTCAAGACGGATTACCCGATGATGTTTCCTATAAAATAATAGAAGATGATATGCACAATCTTTGGTTCGGTACCAATCGGGGATTAGTCTGTTTTAATCCCGACACAAAATACGTGCGCGTTTACACTACCAAAGACGGATTACTCGGCAATCAATTTAATTACAAATCCGCTTTGAAAGGAAAAGACGGGAAATTTTATTTCGGAGGTATTGAAGGATTAATTGCATTCGACCCCGATTCACCGGAAGCGAATCATCTGCCCTATCCGATTTACATCACTAAGTTAAGCATCTATAATCAAGAAATAACGGTACATACCGCCGGTTCTCCTTTGAAACGGTCTATTATCAATACCGATAAAATCGTCTTACCTTACGACCAATCGAATATCAGTTTCGATGCGGCTTTATTAAGCTACTCTACGATGGCGTCCAATCAATATTATTACAAGATGGCACCTTTAGACAAAGATTGGATAAAAGCGGCAAGCAACCGAAATATCTCTTATACCCGATTACCTCCGGGCAATTACACTTTTATGCTGCAAGCAACGGATGGCGGGAACAGCAGTCCGGTTGCTTCGCGTACATTGTCTGTTGTTATTCTTCCGCCTTGGTGGAAATCGGTCGGGGCGTATATTTTGTATGTCGTCGGATGCATCACTTTGATAGGATGCTGGTTTTTATGGTACAGACAACACAAAGGGAAGCAGATGGAAGAACGTCAAAAGTTATTCGAGATAGAAAAAGAAAAAGAACTTTACGAATCCAAAATCAGTTTCTTTACGGCAGTCGCTCACGAAATACGCACGCCGTTGACACTCATCAACAGTCCGCTGGAAATAATCAAAGAAATGCGCATTGACGAACCGAAGTTGAACAAAAATCTTTCTGTCATTGAACAAAATACAAAACGGCTGCTTAATTTGACGGGACAATTGCTCGACTTCCAAAAGATAGGCGCCGAAAAATTCGATTTGAAATTTGAAGGCGTGGATATTACAACGTTACTCAATGAAACCTTGGCGCGCTTTGAACCGACCATCACACAAAAGAAAAAGGAGTTATTACAAAACATTCCCGACCGAAGCATTATCGCCGCTATTGATCGGGAAGCAATCACCAAAATTCTGAGTAATCTGTTGAACAATGCTTTGAAATATGCACAGCGAACCATCTTGGTGGAGTTGTCGAGTGATGAAATCGCATTCACCGTGCGTGTGGTGAGCGACGGCGAAAAAATCTCGCCGGAACTTGGTATCCGTATATTTGAACCGTTTTATCAGATAGATAAAAAGCGGGAATCACGTCAAGGCGCAGGCATCGGTTTACCGTTGGCTCGTTCGCTTACTTTACTTCATAAAGGCAGCTTGTATCTTGATTCGGAGCAGTCCGACAATACTTTTGTGCTTACCATCCCCATCAATAAAGAAAAGATCAAGGAACAGGCGGAAAAAACAATAGAACATGATATTCTCTTACTTGATGAAGAAACTTCTTTGGAAACGGACGAAACCGAGAGAGGATATATTCTTCTCTTAGTTGAAGATAATGAAGAAATGCTTCTTTTTATTCGAGAACACTTGGAAGAAGACTTTATCGTAGAAACGGCCCGTCATGGTCAGGAAGCTCTCGATGTGTTGAGAAATAATCACATTGATCTCGTAATAAGCGACATCATGATGCCCGGTTTGAACGGTTATGAATTGTGTAAGATCATGAAAGCAGACTTGAATTTATGCCATATTCCGGTCATTTTCCTCACGGTTAAAAATGATTTGGACAGTAAAATCAAAGGGTTGAAGTACGGCGCCGAAGCATACATAGAGAAGCCTTTCTCTTTCAATTATCTGAAAACGCAAGTTTTTTCTCTGCTGAGCAATCGCCGTATCGAACGGGAAGCTTTTTCAAAGCGTCCGTTCTTTCCGGTCAATAATATGCAGATGAACAAAGGGGATGAAGAATTTGCCAATCGCGTTATCTCGGAGATTCAAAACAACATCACCGACATCAATTTCGGAGTAGAACGCATGGCGGAAAATCTCGGCATGAGCCGATCCAATCTGTTGCGGAAAATCAAAAGGCTGTTCAATCTTTCCCCTGTTGACTTTATCCGTCTGATACGACTGAAGAAAGCCGCAGAACTCATTCGGGAAAGCAAATTCCGTATCGGCGACATCTGCTATATGGTTGGGATTAATTCTCCTTCCTACTTCGCAAAGTTGTTTTTAAAACAGTTTGGCATAACTCCCAAAGAATTTGAGAAACAAAATGGAGAACAGAGGCGTAAAATGTAATTTTTCTTCCTATATTGAAGCCCCTCCTGCCGAGCGTAGCGAGCCGTTATTTATGCTCAGCTACGCTCAAGTATGACAGAATTTTATTTTTACCCGAAATTCAATATCCGGGGTTTTGAATTATTTTTCCTTTACCTTCATTAATAGCTCCTTGAGGAAGCGGCCACAGAACAAATGCATCTTTAGTCGTTGTTGAGCCTTTGTATTTCCGCGCGAACTCGATGTATTTCCCGTGACGAATAAGATCTCCCTTGCGATGACCTTCAAACCAAAGTTCTTGTCCTCGGTTTAATAATATCTTGTCGTAAAAATCTTGAACATCGGTAAAGCTGCTTAAAGTATAAGGCGTGATTCCGGCTCGGTCGCGAACCGTATTTAACAAGTCAACAGCCTCTTGGGTTATCGTATTATTTTTGCGGACAATGGCTTCCGACAATAATGTCAATACGTCGGCATAACGGTAAATAATCCAATCTACCTGACTTTCTTCACCGGTAGCTGCAGGATCTTCACCGTATTTAATCGGCAATGCGCCTTTTATCAAAACAGTACCCGGATTATCTTTGTTGTAATGCACTCCGTCCGTCCCGATAAAATCGCCGACCAATACTTCTAACCGTTTATCATTCGCATCGAATGTATCATAAAAAGCCCAAGGCACACGGTAACCGCCCCATTTCTGAATGTATTCGTTTTTAGTGGGATATTCGCTCGACAATACATGAGCCAGCCACAATTGCATATTTGTACTGCGAGTTTCGTTACAGGCCCAAATAATTTCGCTGTTCCTCTCGTTTTCCAATGTGAAAATATCTTTGTATTCCGGCACCAATGCGTATCCGTATTCCGGGCTCATCAATTCGCGTCCCATTTCTTCGGCTTTCGCCCAATTGCCTTCATGCATATACAATTTCATAAGAACAGTATAAACAAGCCCTTTGGTAAAACGGCCATAGTCGGAACTTGACGGACTATATACGGAAGGCAAACCGTCTAAAGCGGCATTCAGTTCGGTCTCGATGTAATTGACCATCCATTCTTGGGTCGGACGTTCAATTATCTCGTCGCTCATCGGGTCTGCCAATTGTTCTTTGGTTGCCACGGGAATAGGACCGTACAAATCGTATAAAAGAAATGCCAGCCAACCCAATCCGCAATGCAATTCGGCATTCATGCGCGCTTTGGTTTCTTCCGGCATCGGGACATCGGCAATACGGTCGAATGTGCTTGTCATCCGACTCATCGCTTTCCTGTACCCGGGGTAGTCATCGCTACCGTCTCCGTAAAATTGTATAACTCCCCCGGAATTAGAAGTAAAATTCTGATATATAACATCCGGCCAAACCGGATCATCCCATTGGCAATCCCCTATATCGGTAGTCATTTCTGTGATTACCTGAATACCGCCTTGTGCGACAGTAAAGATGCCGTCGTACCAATCCGATCTGAAAGGTCCGTAAGCTGCCGCGGTAATCAGCGCTTCGGCGTCATCTTCGGTTTCCGGGAATATACCCGGATTGATCACATCATACGACTCGCTGGTAAGATCTGTACACGAAATGAAAGATACCAGCGCTATCCCTATTATAAATATTATTTTTTTCATTGTTATCTATTTTTTATGCGGTGATTAAAATGTAATATCGAGACCAATACTGTAACTCCGGATATTGGGATACGCCCAAACCGAATTGTCCGTTTCCGGATCTAACCCTTTATACGGAGTAATGACGAACGGATTATTGATATCCGCATATATTCTCATCGTGGAGAAAACTTTTTTTGTTTGCGGCATTTGGAATGTATATCCGAATGTGATGTTGCGGCAACGGATGAACCATGCGTCTTGTTTAAATAAATCGCCTATGCCGTATGTACTATTATTCTGAAAATAGCCGGGACGCCACGCCGTTTGGTTATCATGCGTCCATACCTCTTGGGCGGTAACGGGCATATTATATCCGCGATACATATTAATTATACCCGTCATTCCGGAAGCGCCGGTCAACCAGAGATCTCTATAAGAACCGTAATTGGGTTTGTCGAATTGACCGTAAAAATAGACATTCAAGTCAAATTTTTTCCAGTGAACCGTATTGTTAAATCCCATCAGATAGCCCGGATCGTCGCTTCCGTAAAAAACTTTATCCGCATCATCCAATTTTCCGTCGGGTTGTCCGGTTTTACGCGGAAATCCTCTTTCATCAACCACTACAGAGCCGTCGGGATTATAAACAAATCCGTTGATATCTTTTAATTTCACTTGTCCGGGGATTGATCCGGGCATCCACGGCACCGTTTCTCCGGCTTGTATAATTCCATCCGACAAATATCCGTAGTGCCCTCTCAAAGGAGCATTGTAAAGATCGTAAGCGGCCGGCTTCCAATACGGGTCGCGTTCTTTCCATTTGTCCCGATAGAAAGAAAATGTAAAGTCGGAAGACCAGTTGAAGTTTTTCGATTGAATATTTTGCGTGTTAATTGTCAATTCAAAGCCCCTGCTTTGGGTTTTTCCTATATTGGCCCAGATGGTGTTTACTTCGTTATACGATTGCAAGCTGCGCTGGTTCAAGAGGTCGGATATGACCCTGTTGAAATATTCGCCGGTGATGTTGAATCGGTTATTAACAAAACCGAGGTCTAAACCGAAATTCCATTCGCCGGTGGTTTCCCATTTCAAATCGGGGTTTCCCAATTGCTGAAGATATACTCCTTGAGATTCGGAATCCCCGAAAGTGTTGCTATTTCCTACCTGATAATAGGATATCGTTCGATTGCCTATATTGGATCGTCCGGTTTGTCCGTAGCTTACTCTCAATTTACCGTTGGACATAGCCGGTCGGAGCGAAGACATAAAATTTTCGTCAATAAACCTCCAGCCGGCAGATACCGAAGGAAAATAACCCCAACGGTGGTCTTTGGCAAAGTTAGACGCGCCATCAGCGCGTAAGGTAAATGTCAATAAATAGTTACCTTTATAAGAGTAATTGATGCGACCGAAGAAAGAAGCCATTTCATCTTTAGTTGCGGTAGAGCCTACCGTCGGCTTCGGCGCTGCTCCCGCTCCGATGTTGTTGAAAAGAAATCCGTCAATCAAGAACTGGTTATTTTCAAGATTCACTCCTTCGAAATCGAATTGTTGGTATGAATAGCCGACCAAAGCGTTCAAATTGTGATCTCCGAAAGCTTTTGTATAGTTGGCTGTCAACTCCATCAAGTAATCGGACTTGTCGTTTTGACTTATATCTGCTTGTCCTCCCTTTTTTTGTCCGTATAAAGTGGTTTTAGGAAGGTAAGTTTTTCGTTTCTGATAATTCCGGTCTATACCGAAATTTCCTTTCAATTTAAGGTCTTTGATAGGTTCATACTCTAAGTAAACGGTAGCCAATAAACGTTCTTTGACCGTTTTGTCCGTTATTTCGAGCAATGATACCGGATTGGGTAAATAGGCCGCTTCCGTATTGAGCACATAATCTCCGTTTTCATCCTTAATGGGCAAAATCGGGTTGAACTGCGCGGCAGCCACCAAGATACCGGCTTCTTCATTTTGATAACTGCCTAAAGGAACATTATCGTAACTGTTCCGCGAAAAGGTAAAATTAACTCCCGTCTTGAAATATTTGCTCAATTTCTGGTCCAGATTTAAACGCCCCGAGTAGCGGGACAAACCGTTTTCTTTCACTACTCCGTTTTGATTGAAGAAGTTTCCTGAAATCAGATATTGCGTACTTTCTGTTCCGCCCGAAACGTTGATATTGTGTTGGGTTTGGAATCCGGTACGTGTAACGGCTCCGAACCAATCGGTATCGTAAGGCGGATTGGCAATCAATGCGTCCGCGTAGCGCGGACTAAACGGAGTTACACCCGACTCCGGCGTATTTCCGTAAGGCGCTATTCCGTTATCTCTCATCCAAGCTTCTTTATAATAGCGGTTCGATTCGGTCATAAACTCCCGGGCATTCAAAGTTTCATATTTTTTTGCCATCGCTTGAACGGTAGCGGTACCCGAATATCTCACTACCGGCACTCCCGTTTTACCTCTTTTGGTCGTAATAATGATTACCCCGTTACCGGCTCTAGCCCCGTATATAGCGCTCGAACTGGCATCTTTCAATATTTCGATTGATTCTATATCGTTCGGGTTAATGGATGAGAAAACGTCATCGGTAGTTCCGGCATAATATTTTCCGTTTGCAATACCTCCCGAATCTCTGTCAGCGTCGGATTCGGATATAGAGGCTACCGGAAAGCCGTCAATAATAATCAAAGGGTCGTTCTGGCCCGCTACGGGAGAAGCGGCTCCCCGAATACGGTAACTGGATCCGCCGCCGGGCTGGGCGCTTACCGCGCTGACTTGAAAGCCGGCAGCTTTACCCGCTAATACCTGACTTACGGAAGAGACGGTTGTGACGGGATTATCGCTCATTTTCACGGAGGATACGGCTCCCGTAAGATCTCTTTTTTTCATGGTTCCGTAACCGACGACAACGACTTCGTCCAAAGTCCGGGTATTTTCTTCGAGGATAATATCCAACGCCGTTTTATCGCCGACATTTATTTCCTTGGTGAGAAACCCGATAAATGATACGGTCAGCGTTGCGTTTTGCGGAACATCCAAAGAAAATTTACCGTCCGCATCGGTAACCGTACCGATAGACGCGCCTTTCACGGCGACGGATGCACCGATAACCGTTTCACCCTTTTCATCTTTCACGACTCCCGTTATTTTCTTTTGTCCTTCTTGCGTTGCTCCGGCTTTTTTAGGAATAAGGAGTATAATATTGTCTTGCTTTTGATAGCCGATTCCGCTGCCTGCAAACAATTGATTGAGTGCAGAATCTATATCACTGTTCGTGACTTTCAGCGAAACGTTTTTGTTCAGTTCATTCAAATCACTGTTATAAAAGAATTTGAATGAACTTTTACTTTCAATTTCTTTTAAAACCTCTTTTATGGGTTTGTCTTTAATATCAACCGTAATTTGAGAAAAAAGAGTGTGTGACAAGAGCAGCATCAATAAAATTTGCGAGACTCGTCTCCAACCCGGCGGGATCTTGATCTTCATAATAGCTTAATTTTAAATTGTTTTTAAAAGATTTTATTTTTTAAGAGTTATCTAATTAACATATAATACAGTTATTTGTTGTTTTTTCACTATTCATTTTTAATATTTAACTATTATTAACAATTCAGCAGCGCATCCGGCTTATTTTTCATACAAATAAACGGCGCCGTCGTCTAACCTGTAGTTTATTGAAACAGAAGTTAATGCTATGGCATCCAATACGCTTTTTATACTCGTATTGTCAATAGTTCCGGTAAATCGCATATCCATCAAATGTGAACTTTCGAATATTATATCTATGTTGTGCATTCGTGAAATGGTTTTCATGATGGTTTTCAATGATTCGTTTTCAAAACGAAGACGGTTTTGTCTCCAATCGGTATAGTCGCCGGCATTCACTTTTTCACCGATTGTCGTTTGTGTTGTTTTATTATAGGTTATATGGTCATTAGGAACCATCTCTATCTCTTCTTTCGGAGTTGTCAATCGTATTTTACCGGAGTTTAAAACAATTGATATATTATCTTCATCTTCATACGCTTTTATATCGAAACTTGTTCCAGAAACCCGAATTTTGAGGTCTTCACATTCCACGATAAAAGGTTTCTCCGGATTATATCTTACATCGAAATAGGCTTCTCCTTCCAGTTTAAGAACCCGGTCTTTCTTGTTATAATCAGTCCCATACATAACTTTCGAGTCCGAATTTAAAGAAACCGTACTGCCTTCCGTCAATGTCAAATCCGCTTTTTCTCCCTTGTCTGCAATAACTTCAAACGATTCCGGTTTCTGAGGTTTCAGATACAGATACAGGCTGAATATAATAACGACAGGCAACAGGATTGCCGCAATATCCGAAAATTTTTTCAAGTAAAACTTAAAGTTATTATTCTTTCCGGCGACGGGAGCATATAAGGCTGCGTCATAAACCGTTTGGGAACGTATCTGTTCTAACATCCTCATTTTTATATCCCAATCAATCGTCCGGGAAGAATCTCTTATTTGATTTTCCAGCCATTGGTTAAGATTAACGTCATTTTCAAGAAACGATTTCAGCTGTGCAATTTCATTCGGAGATGCTTCACCCCCTACATATCGTTCAAAAATACGCAGACAAATTTCTTTATTCATTCTTTAGTTATTACGTATCAGAATTATTACGATTGTATGCTTTCATATTATAGATTTATACAAGAAATGCATGATAAATCACTATTCCCTTTGATTTAAATAATAAAAAAAACAGGTATTAACAATGTAAATGCCGTGGGATCATAATATTTCGCCAAATGTTCCTTCATAAAAGCTACGGCCTTTGATAATTGAGTCTGAATGGTACTCTCCGAGATTTGGAGTTTTTCCGCAATTTCCTTATTGGACAGCATTTCCTTGCGGCTCAAAATAAATACTTGTTTCCTTGCGGGAGGCAATTTCTCTATCAGACAATCAATATATTCTTCCAATAAGGCCCGATCCGTTTCTTTTTCCGTACTATTATCCGAATAGGAATGATATTTCAAAACATACTCCCGGTAAACATATTCTACCGTTCGGTGTTCATATTCATTGACCAATTTGTTTTTGGCAATGGTGCACAGATAAGAAATAAAAGATTTATCGGGATTCAGAGAGGCGTGCATTTCCCAAATTTTGACAAAAGTACTTTGCACAGTTTCTTCCGTCAACCATGTGTTTCCCGAAGAGAGTTTAAGGATAAAATTATACAACTTCCCGGCATACTTATGAAACAGCTTTTCAAAAGCTGCAGATGAGCCGTCACGAAGTTTCAATACAATGTCTCTTTCCGTTTCCAATCGGCGTTACTTTATTAATCAAATTTTCAATCATAAAACAAGGGTACGGAACAAAAGTATAAAAAAGATGGAAAAAATCCAAAATTATCATTTCTTTGCAACCGGAGCAATGTTTCCCGTATTTTTTGTATCTTTGCCCTACAAATCTTTATTCACATTCTTAAAAAAACTGAGTTATGAAAACTTTCTTGAAAATTTACGTGTTGACATTCGTTTTTTTCTCTTATCCGTTTTTTTTGCCGGCGCAAAGTACGATTCCGATAGAAACAAAAGATAATGCGTTGGTATTACAGGTGAATGCCCAAAATAATCTTTGTTTTATTTATTACGGGAAAAAACTGAGTAACGGGACGGAATATGAACAGATAAACAAGGAATATCATCAATCGGATTATACCGGTTTATTAAATTCGGCCTATACTCCGGCCGGATCGCGTAATTTGCTGGAGCCGGCAATCAGCGTAACTCATTTCGATGGAAACAAATCCCTTGATCTGAAGTATGTTTCCCAAGAGATACAAACAATCGGAGATAATGTTAAATTATTTACGATTACGCTGAAAGATCCCGTGTATGACTTCACGGTCCGATTGAATTATAAGGCTTATTATAAGGAAAATGTAATCGAGCAATGGAGCGTTATCCGGCACAATGAAAAAGGAGATGTCGTATTGGACAAATGCGCTTCCGCCAATCTGTATTTGAGGGCGAACAGTTATTGGTTGCGACAGTTTCACGGCGATTGGGCAAAGGAAATGCAACCCGAAGAAACGATGATTACTCACGGGATTAAAACCTTGGATACGAAATTGGGAACACGACCCAATCTTTTTCAACCGCCTGTTTTTATGATTTCTTTTAATAAACCGGCAACAGAAGAGGAAGGAAGCGTCTTGTTTTGTTCCGTGGAATGGAGCGGTAATTTTCGGGCTGATTTAGAGTTGGATTATCAAAACAATCTGAGAATCATTGCCGGAATCAATGATTATGCCTCTGCGTATGTTCTCAAAGCCAAACAAGATTTTACGACGCCTTGCTTTTTAACCGTTTTCTCCGATAAAGGAAAAGGCCAAGCAAGTTTGAATCTTCATCGTTGGGCAAGAAATTACAAATTGGTTGACGGAAACGGAAATCGCCTTACTTTATTGAATAATTGGGAAGCAACCTATTTCGACTTCAATGAAGCCATTTTAAAAGGTTTATTCAAAGATGCCCGGAAACTCGGAGTTGATTTGTTCCTGCTTGATGACGGATGGTTTGCCAATAAGTATCCCCGTAACGACGATCGGGCCGGATTGGGCGATTGGCAGGAAAACAAAACAAAATTACCTGCCGGGATTGCATCGCTTATCGAAGAAGCGACAAACGATAGTATCAAATTCGGTATTTGGTTGGAACCGGAGATGGTCAACCCCAAAAGCGAACTTTATGAAAACCATCCGGATTGGGTGATTAAGCAGCCGCAAAGGGATGAATATTATTTCAGAAATCAATTGGTGTTGGATTTAACCAATCCGAAAGTTCAAGATTTTGTATATGCCATTGTTGATAATCTTTTGACAAAAAATCCCCGCTTAGCTTATATCAAATGGGATTGTAATGCGGTAATATACAATGCCTATACTCCTACGCAAAAAAATCAATCGAATTTTTATATTGATTATGTAAAAGGATTATACAGCGTATTGGAACGCATTCGCAATAAATATCCGATACTACCGATTATGCTTTGCTCCGGAGGCGGCGGACGATTGGATTACGGAGCGTTGCAATATTTTACGGAATATTGGCCGAGCGATAATACCGATCCTTACGAACGAATCTTTATCCAATGGGAAAACTCGTATTTCTATCCGGCTATTGCGTCTTGCAATCACGTAACCGACTGGGGAAAACAACCCATGAAATTCAAAGTGGACGTCGCCATGCAGGGAAAAATGGGATTCGATATTGTTGTCGGTAAATTAAATGAAAAAGATTTCCTGTTTTGCCGTCAGGCAATAGCCGAATACAATACGATTAAGCAAACGATTTGGCACGGCGATTTATTCCGGTTAGCCGACCCTTATAGCCGGAAGGTAGCTTCGTTGATGTATGCGGATGTAAGCAAAAATACTGCGGTAATGTTTAATTATCTGATTGATAACCGATATGGATCATCGAGCGCATTACCGATTAAACTGAAAGGCTTGGATCCCCGCAAGACCTATAAAGTAACGGAAATTAATCTTTATCCCGGTACAAAGTCTTCGTTACAAGCGGATAAAACCTATTCGGGCGATTTTCTTATGAATATAGGAATAAATCCGGAGGTAAGAGCCGGCAGGGCAAGCGTGGTTTTGAAAATAGAGGCGGTTTAATTAACATTTTGTCATTGCGGGCTTGATCCGCAATCTCCTAATAATCAGTAGAGACGTGGCGCGCCACGTCTCTACGTTTTAACAGGAAATCCCGCGTCAAATGCGGAATGAGAATTTTTCTCACTGTCCGGATTTATCTTTCAGCGTTTGGATTTGTTTTTCCGCTTCGGCATTTAATTTGTCGGCTTGTTTCTGAGCCTCATCTTTCAGTTTTTTTGCCGACGCTTCTGCCGCTTTCACCGCCGCAACTTTTGCTAACGGATTGGAAGTCTTATTTGCTTGATCTATTAATTTTTGTCCTTGATTTTCCGCTTCGGCAATCAATTTGTCGCCGGATTCTTTCGCTTGGTTTCGGATCGCTTCCGTTTGTTTTTCAACTTGTTCGTTGACTTTCCCCGTTACCTGTTCAGACAACGGAACGTTTTGATTATCGCCTTTCAAAACCGAATTGGTAAGATTACCCAGCAATTGATCGGCTGCATTTTTGACATCCAAACTGAATTTGGGACTCGTAAAAGTTCCTCCGATCAGAACGGTTACATTGTTCAAGTATTGATTGGCTAATTTGCCTGCTAAATTCACTTTTGCTTTATAGTCAATCGTTTGATCCAATCCGGTTGATCCTTGCAAATTAAGCGTTCCGTCGCCGAAGCGAACATCAAACGGTTTAGTCGAAACACGTCCGCTGTCAACAGAGAAAGGCAATTTCAAATCTTTTATTTTCAAATTTTTCAAAGAATCGTTCTTCAACGTGGCAGCCAAGCCGTTTAATACCTGATTCCCGGTAATCGCCACATTACCCGAAGTCAATAAGCCGCCGGCAGTCAAAGAAGCAAGGATAGGCATAAAATCTTTACCTAAAGGCGATGTCATTTGGAATTTAGTCGAGTAATTACCTGTCAAGTTTTCAAATATAGGAGCTAATTGTTTGATAGTAAGAAATGTCGAAAAAGTTTGGGCAAACGAAACTTCTTGAACATCCAAATTAAGCGAAACATCGGGTTGTTGCGGATTCTTTCCGGTATCATAGTAACCGGATACATTCATTTTTCCGCCCAAAGCATTCATGGCTAAATTTTTCATCTCAGCTTTCCCGTCTTTGACAATGATTTGTCCGACCACTTGGGTCATATTCAACCGATCGAAAATCAATTGTTTGAAATTACCGTTCAAGTCGAAATCCAGATTTTTCGGTATTTCAATAATTTCTATTTGGGTCGAATCGTTGGAAGAGGTCGTACTTTCAGTCATAAAATCATTGAGATTAAGATAATTGGAGCTGACCGTCAAGTTTCCTTTTAAGGTTTCGTTTTTCATAAAGTAGGGAATAAAGTTTTCCAATTTTCCGGTAGCGGCCAAATCATTTTTCCCTATTTCTGCCGAGAAACCGGTTAAATCCACGTATCGAGGCGAAAAAGAAAGTCCGGCATTATGAATCCGGATACTGTCTTTCCCTTCCGATTGAATTTGCATTTCGCTAATATTCAACGTTCCGGAAGCTTCTACTTTGTCGTACTGCGCTTTATCAATGAACGACATTCGGGTAGCCAATTTCAAATTCGCATTCAGATTACCGTTTAATTCCATATTTTCTATCGGATAAACATCTTTAATCTTCCCTAAATCCAATTTTCCCACAGCGGATAAACGAATGTTGGGGTCGCTGATCGGCGTACTCAGATTCAAATTAAAATCAAAGGGATTTCCACCCATTTCAAAATGAGAATCGGCGATGTCTATCAAGGTGTTATCCATACTGCCGCCTTTGCTGTATATATGAATATTGGTACGAATATTTTTGACGGATTCCGGCAAGCTCGGATATTGGAAAAAAGCGTCGGAAATATAAAGTTTCATATCGAACGCCGGCAGTATTTCTTCTTTCATCAGCCCTTTGGCGCTCGCTTCCAAAGAAACTTTCCCCGCAGTCTTTATGTCTTTAAAATCTTTCGAATAAATGGCCGGTATCAGCGACAAAACGTCTTTGAATTGTACGTCCGGAGCATTCAATCGAATATCCATATCCATGCTTTCCGCATCCGGATAGCTTATCCATCCGTCGAGATTCGCTTTGATTTCATTGAGCTGTAAATGATTATCGGCGAACGTAAATTTCATATTCTTCAAATCGGCGATAACAACCGCATCTCCATTCGCTTTGGCCTTCGACAAATACGGAATCTTATCCATCAGAAAACGCAACGTATCAACGGTAAAATTGGTTTTGAGTTGTGTTTCATCGGCAGTCATATCGCCGGAAAGAACCAAATTAACATTTTGTAAACCCATATTGATATGAGAAGAATCATTATCGAAATAAACATCGGAATTACGAACGCTGACTTCTTTCAACAAGAGCTTGAAAGCGGACGTTTCTTCTCCTTTTTGCATTTCCGTAGTATCTTCTTTCATAATGTCCCAATTCGCTTTTCCCGATTCGAGAACATGCGCGTGTACACAAGCCCGATCGGCCGAGATTTTCTTAATTTCATATCCCGAATTTCCGAAAAGACTTTTGAGGTTAATCGTTCCGGAAATTTTCTCTGCATAGAAAAGCGTATCACTTTCAAATTCATCAATTCCGATAACCCTTAAATTGTCCAACGAAACGGAGGCATCAGGGAAACTCCGAAAAAAATTCAACCCTACCCGATCAAAATCAACACGGGCATTCATCGTTTGGTTAATTTCATTTTTAACAAATTCAACGATCTTCCCTTTGAAAAGGAAAGGAAGAATAATTAACGCAAGCAACACTACAAGCAAGATTATTCCTGCAATTTTTAAAAACTTTTTCATACTGATCTATTTTTTAAATTCATAATTCATAATTCATAATTCATAATTCATAATTTACTACAAATTACTCAAAATATGTCCCATTCGTTCTTTCTTGGTTTTCAAATAAAATTCGTTGTAAGGATTCGGCGTAATTTCAATAGGAACATTTTCCACAATTTCCAAACCGTATCCTTCCAATGCGGCTCGTTTGACCGGATTATTGGTTATCAGTCTGATTTTAGAGATTTCCAATTCTCGGAGTATTTGAGCGCCGACTCCGTATTCCCTTTCGTCCGAATCATGCCCCAGATGCAAATTGGCATCCACCGTATCCAAGCCTTGTTCCTGCAATTTATAGGCGCGCATTTTATCCATTAAACCGATTCCGCGCCCTTCCTGATTCAAATAAACGATGGCTCCTTTTCCTTCTTTTTCAATCATTTTCATCGAGATATGCAATTGTTCTCCGCATTCGCAGCGCAACGAGCCGAACGTATCGCCGGTCACACAAGACGAATGCATTCGAACCAAAACCGCTTCATCTTTTTCCCATTCGCCCTTTATCAGCGCAATATGTTCCAAACCGTTGGATTTCTGACGGAATGGAATTAACCGAAAATGACCGTATTGCGTAGGCATATTCACTGTTTCGCCTTTCTCGATCAATGTTTCGAAATTCAGACGGTAAGTAATCAAATCTTTGATGGTAATGATTTTAATACCGAACTTTTCCGATACTTTTATCAAATCGGGCAAGCGCGCCATTGTCCCGTCTTCGTTGATAATTTCGATCAGAGCGCCTGCCGGATAAAGTCCGGCTAAACGAGCCAAATCAATGGCGGCTTCCGTATGGCCGGCTCTTTTCAAAACGCCTTTGGAACGGGATCGAAGCGGACTGATGTGTCCCGGACGTCCCAAATCGGAAGGTTTTGTATTTTTATCTGCCAGAGCTTTAATGGTTTCGCAACGATCGTACATCGAAACGCCGGTTGTACAACCTCCTCCGATTTTATCTACCGTAACCGTGAACGGCGTATCAAAAATCGAGGTATTATTTGAAACTTGCATATCCAATTCCAATTCTTTACATCGTTCTTCGGTAATGGGCGCACAAAGCAGTCCCCGTCCGTGAGTCATCATAAAATTGATTTTTTCGGACGTAACCTTTTCGGCTGCGATGATAAAGTCGCCTTCATTCTCACGGTCTTCATCATCAATTACGATCAGAAATTTTCCTTCGCGAAAATCTGCTATTGCATCTTCAATAGCGCTTAATTTATCGGGAAACATACTATTTGTCATTTTTACGGATTATTTGAATAATCCAATTTCAAGTTTTTTAATTCTTTATTGATTTCTTCATTCACTTTTATCGTCATCCGAAGGTCGTTATTGATTCGTTTTTGTTTCAAAAGAAAAACAATATAAATCAAAATACCTGCAGGTAAAAAAACGGAACAACTCCAACGTATCGCCGACCGATTCAAAAACGTCAAATGAAAAGGAGTAATTACCGGATAATCCATTAATTTTCCGACAATCAAATTTTGATTCGAATTGAGCAGGTCTTCGATCCACCGGTCCATGGAAGTTAATAACCGATTCAAATCTTTGTCTTGAAAATCCCTCTTCCAAAAAGAAATGTAAAAAGGAATCTTTTGTTTTTGTTTTAAGTAAAGATTCGCTTCTTCATTCCAATTTTTCATTAAGCGGACATCTTCCGGATAATCCGGAAAGTTCATAATTACTTCTTTTCGGACATAGTTTCTTATTTCCCGCTTGCCGAAAAGTCGAAGTACACTCTCGGCCCAAGCGTCGGGATTCATTACTACTGAATCATTTACCGCTTTATAAGTTAAAAATACGCCTAATGCGGCCAACACCACCGAACTCAGCCACATTCCTTCCCAAACCGGCCAAGAATCTTGTTTTGCCATTTTCCAACCAAACGTTTCAATGGTATAATACACAACAAATATGAAGACCGAAAGGACGGCCGGCAATCCCAATCCGCCTTTCCGGATAATTGCTCCCAGCGGCGCTCCGATGAAGAAAAACAGCAGGCAAGCCAATGAATACGTAAATTTTCTGTGCAGTTCTATCTTATGCCCTTTAATCAATTTTTGCGTATTGGTCTGTTGAGACATTCGCATGTTGAAATCATTGGCGAAACGTTCGATTTTCATCTTCGCATTATCCAATATTTGGAGTTTTCGGGCATTCGGAAGGCTGTCATAAAGCAAATCAAAATCGGTAACCGGCATGACGCCCGCTTGCGCTCGATTCGTTTGCGGATACGATTTTTCCTGTTTAAATGCGGATGAATACACTTGATTAATAAATGTCGGACGAATCATTTGAGTAACGCTGTCTTCTTCCATCGTTGTCGTGCGGATAAACGAACGCAATGCAGGGATATTTTTACTGACTTCCCGGTTTCGCATTACGGATTCATCAGCCATACTGAAATTACTGTCAAAACTTATTACAATATTGCGAACCGAAAATGTTTGCCGTTGGAAAGAAGTCTGACCTTGCTGATTATAACGGGATTTATTCATCGCTATGTTTTGAAACAATTTACCGTTATACAAAGTCAAAATCAAATATTTCTTATCGTCCGACATTTTCATTCGCCCCGAATCGGATACCATTACCATCGCATCATCAAATCCTCCGGAATAATCAAAAATCTTTACATCAAGTAATAATCCTGTTTTTGTTTTATGATTTACATATATGTTATATCCCGGAATATCCTTGTAAAAAGATCGTTCGGGAATGTCTAATTCCGGTGATTTTATTCTGAGCGAATAAACGATGGTCCATAATTTGGCTTGCGCCTTGGGCAGTACATTATTTTGAAAAACGAAGGCGATTACGGAAATAAAGACAAGTAAAATAATCAAGGGTTTCATGATTCGAAGGAGAGATATACCCGACGCTTTCATTGCCAAAAGTTCCAATTGTTCGCCCAAACTTCCGAAAGTCATCAGGGAAGCCAATAAAATAGCAATGGGAAGTGCCATGGGAACCAAAGAATTAGCGGCATAGAAAAACAGTTGAGCCAATACTTTCAGCTCTACGCCTTTTCCTACCATATCGTCCACGTATTTCCAAAGGAACTGCATCAATAAAACGAAAAGACATACGCTGAACGTTGCCAGAAGTAACGGCAAAAAAGTCTCCACCACAAAAGAATAAAGTCTTTTTATACGAAACATGAACTTCCAATTTGAACCACAAAGGTAGTACTTTTACGGATAGAATATAAATATTAAGGCTTTTCTTTATAATCCGAGTACTCTTTTCAAGGTTCTAATTTGAGTTTCCCATAAAGCGACAGCACTTTCTTTCTCGTTTTTTTCGGCAAAATCAGTAATCTCCAAAGAGACTCCTCCGGTCAGTTCAATTTTCTCCAAGCGAAATTCAAAAAAAGTATCCGGATGATCATCGTCCAACCAGTGGAAACGAATATAATTATTCGGAACCATTCCCGTAACTTCCGCTTCGTTAGAATAATTTTTCCACTGAAAAGTGAATAATTTTCCGTCAATATCAACGGCATCCGCAAACCATTCAGCTAAACCGGCAGCTGTGGAAATATACTCCCAAAGACTGTTTCTGCTTGCTTTATCAAATACAAATTCAATATTAAATACCTCCTTATCCATCAAGCGAGTTAACAATTAGCTGCACAAGATACGATAATTTTATGAATAATCCAAAAAAAATAAGTTTTGGTTAATAGCATTTTTTCGAGCGCTATGAAAAATTAAGCGTCAACCACCGAAAAAATATCTTTAAAATCACTTTCTCTATCAATGCGTTAATTGATCGCTTAACATTTTGATAAAATAACCGCCGACAACCGAACGGGCACGAAATCCTCTGTGATGGGGTTTGTCCGTAAAAACCCAATCGGACATAGGGATGCGATCTACGGTTTCATCCATGAACAAATAAAGCGGATCAATAAATTTCTCAAATGTAACCTTGTCCTTTGTCATTGTTGCCGTCCAAACAATCCAATCGGCTTTTGTATATGTTTCTCTGTTATCCAAAGGTAGGCCGTATTTGTTTTGCTTTGTCAGATAATAAGCAATTTCCTTTGCCGCTACATTTTCAGGGAAAAGATTAAATCCTAATATTTTATCCCATACAAGATTGTATTTTTGACTCCATGTCCCCGTTTTATCAAAAGTCAAGCGATAATGATCGCCATCATCAGCCATCTCCACCCATTTCTGCGCCATTTCATGCGCTTTTGTTTTATATTTATCGGCAATCTCTTTCTTTCCAAGCATATCTGCCATATAAGCATAAGATGCTATTCCCATAATGGCTTTAATAGAGAGGTTGGTATTATGGGCAAAATGTCCGGCAAAATCATCCGTACATAATTGATTTTCAGGATCAAGTCCATTTTCTACCAGATAATTTACCCAAGTGGTCATTACATCCCAATGTTTTTGCGCATATACGGCATTTCCTTCTATTTTGGTGATAGCACCCGTCAGAATCAACATATTACCATTTTCCTCTACTGGCATATCTCCGCCATAAGTCTGACCGTTAGCTATCGGATACGTTCCAACATCATGGGCAGGAAAAGGTTTGGTCCATTGTCCGCTTTCACTGTAATAAAAGATGTGGTTGAGCAATGCTTTAGCTAATTCGGGATTATAGTATAAAAACAAAGGTTCCGAAGGATAAGTTATATCAACGGTTCCAATAGAGCCGTTGCTGAAATTTTCTTTTGACAGAAACAATAAATCACCGTTGGGAGCTTGTACTAATTTATGAGCGGCAATAGCTTGACGATAAGCCAGTGCACAAAGTTCTGCATATTTTCTTCCGCCGGAAATCGTTGCATCCGTCATCAATTTTTTGTCAAATTGATTACACCTTTGAATTAAGTCGTTATATTCCTTATCGGCTTTTTGAAATTGAGAGATAATGGTTTCATTATTGTTTCTATTCCAATAAGGACGTAAATTGGTTTTGAAATACTGTATGGAATAGAGGTCGTCATAGCCAATCATAATTTTACCTGTACTGTTCAACACAGAACCCAATACCTTGATCAATGCCAATGTGCCGGTTTCATTTTCTCCTTTATTTTGAACCGTTTTTTTATCCGTTATTTTATTGCCGGCAAAGATTGCTCTCAGTTGATTGCCGGAACCGATATAGCATTTCGAATTTGCTTTGTCGGCAACCATATAAAAATAACCCCAATCTATACGCAAATCATCGCCTTTCTTCGCCAGTATTTGTTGACTTTTACTCCCTGTTTTCAAGAATACAAGATCACCTTTGACAAAGCTTTCACTTACCGATTCTTGAGTCGGTTGATCCAGCGCCCAATTCGGAGCCGCTTCGAAATAAAGGTTTACATTATGCGCTTTCCCGTCGTTCGAGGATATTTGGTAAGTGATATAATTTACCGGACGGGACAATAAATCAAGGTCATCAAGAAATAAGGGCGCTGAGAAAGTTAACTTGAGATCTACTTTCCCGCATGTAAACGTATAGTGCGTTTGAGTTGCCTCCACGTGAACCGATTTCTGAACAGCCGTGTTTGCCAATAAATTTTCCTGTCCTTTTTCTGCCAATGAATCAACATTTTCAACGCCCATAAAGCGATAAATCATGTCGTCAACCCGAATAGCTCCTATCAGCGGAAAGTCTTTTCCCGTCCAATGTTTCACTGTTCCATCATACAATTGATCCGAAAAAGACCATCCATTGGTATAGGTATCTATCATAATCAACGGATAAGCGGGAGGGCGAAGAGTCGCCGCTTCCGCTGATTCTGTTTGAGAAAAAAGTTCAAACGTCGCTATTGAAATAAATATTCCAATTGAAATGAAAAAGATTCTTAGTTGCATAGCATGTAATTTAATTAATAGTAATTTCTTGTACAGGAGAATACAACATGTTATTCACATTATTGATTTGTATTCCGATACGTGCAAAAATAGTTTTCTGATCGGTTGAAATTCCGAGACCAAGAGTGGACAAATCAGGCATACGTACTTGCATTATCATGTTGTTCATATCGGTAATACTGCTGCCATCCAGTTCTGTAAAAGCAATATTGTTACTATCATCCGTTATTAACAAACGATTGATATATAAATAAACAGCTTGAATATCTTGCGCTTGTGCGCCGGTAATTATTTTCTCAATCGAAAACGCAGCCGTGACAAGACCTCCCGACATGGTATAGCCGGGATTTCTCACCATATAATAGGGCGTAACATTAATATCCATTGTCTTATTACTGCTTATAGAGATCTCGGTAGTATCGGTACTCGTAATATAAGGACCTACTCCGGCAGGAATTACCATTTTATAATCCGCTGAAAACAGCAAAGAAGAAAATGAACCATCTTGATTTACAACCACTCGAATCGGCATATTCGATTTTTGCCATCCCGGTTCATAGAGATAGAAATAAACATTTGCATTATTAACATCATGACCGGATGAACTTTTTACGTTGACAGGTTCGCCTTGATAAACAATTCGTCCTGAAAACTGTACGCTTGGAGGTGAATAATTATCATATATACAAGATGTTAATACTACGCCGATCATCAAGCTAAATATTAATTTATAATTTATATGTTTCATTTTTAATAATTTTAAGTGATTAATATCCCTTTTTGAATCTATTGATTCGGATTTTTTGTGAGTTTCGGATTTTGTGCAATGATACCATCATCTATACGTGCATAATAGCTGCCAATTCTGAAATTATGCGCGTTTGTAACTACGGATGGCAGTTTCTGAATAAAACAATATTTTCCATCATCCGTTTGTCCCGGGTTATATACTTTATATGGCCATAATCCGAAGATTTTAGTACTCGGCGCTTCGATATTAGCCGGATCGGGAGCTTGGCTTATATTGGCGCCATTCCAAACGACATGCGCTAACCGCCAACGTTTCATATCCCAAAAATAATGATCTTCAAAAGCAAATTCTACTCTGTTTTCATGGACAATTCTATCAAAAGTAATATCTGAAGGTTGCAGATTGATAGTAAATCCGGCACGCTGCCTGAGTATATTTATGTAATTAGCGGCGCTTACATTATCACCCAGTTCATAAGATGCTTCTGCCGCAATCATTAATATTTCCGCATACCGGAAATAAACCCACCAGACATCACTCCGTAGTCCTCTTGTTCCGGAACCAATGACAGGATCAAGATATTTACGAACTAAAAAACCGGTTTGCGTAGCATGTTCTCGTCCGTCTTGAGGTCCGTCTTTCCCTATCACTTGCATATAAACGTTATCAACTGTTTGAAAAGCATTATCAATGCTGCCTGTTATGATAGTACCATCGGGTTTCCTTAGTCCCGCCCATATATCCACTTGCTTTCCCTTGAACGAAGCGCCCGGATAAATAAGAGTTCCGCCGAAACGAGCGTCCCTACCGGTAAACAAATCTTGAGGGTTGTCGTATAAAAGCGGATTATTCGGGTCGCCAACATTGAAAGGAGCCATAGTATTATCTAATTTTTCAAACGACTGTGCAAGATTCAGTGCAGGATTCATCCATCCGCCGTCTAAATCCTCCGTTTGCGAATAGGGTTGATTCTGCTGCGTCCAACCATGCGTTTTATATTTCAGTAAATAATCGCGTACTAAAATCATTTCCGGATTATTATTTTTATCGGTAAATAAACTTGCAAAATTATCCTCTAAATCCGGTTTTTTATTATATAATGAATAACCTCCGCCTTGAATAATCGCTTTGGCTGCATTTAGAGCAATTGTATAGTAATCGTTTGCACTGCGGGTAGATTGTGTCATCCCCACTTCTCCCTTATCCGGAGAGCATATTTCCGTCGGCGTTCTTAACGGACTGTATTTTTTAATAGAAGCGGCATAGATAGCTGCGCGTGCTTCCAAAGCCAAAGCAGCGCCTCGGGTAGCTCGACTTTTTTCGGACGGATTATTGGGTAAAATGTCGCTTATGGAATCACATTGTCCAATGATATAATCATACATTTGCGCTTCTGAAGCTCTCGGATATTGCAATGGCGTCGGATCGCCGCTGTAATCATAAGTCAATGATTCTAATATTAAAGGAACACCTCCATAGCGTTTGGTCATATCGAAGTAAACCCATGCAAGCAAAAATCGTCCTTCCGCTAAAAACCCGACTTTATCATCTTCTTTTAAACCTGTTGACGCTGTTAATCTTTCTCTGAAAAGATTCAAATCCCGTATATAAGCATAAGTTCCATACCAATCGGCATTATAAAAGCCATAATCGTAATCTTGGAACTGTACTCTCCAAAAGTCACCGGCTACCGATACCATGGTATTATCCCACATACAAAAACTTCCATCATTGTCCAAATCCTCATATCTTGGCATCCGGTCGTATAAATCGGCTAAAACCGAATTAACGGTACCCGCATCGGAAAAAGTTTCATCAACAGTTAAAATATTGTACGGTTTCACATCTAAAAAATTGCTATCGTTACAACTCATGAATAATGAGAACAATAATAAACCAACTATTTGAAATGTATTTTTCATAATTATCTTATTTATTATTAAAATGATAAATTGACTCCAATGTTCACAAATTTAGATTGAGGATAAGTCAAACCGTTATTATCGTTAATTTCCGGATCAATGCCGATATCGCTTATATTATCAATGCTAAATAGATTATAAGTATTGACATAAAATCTTACCTTTTGCAGGCTTACCTTTGCCAAGATTTTTTTCGGAAGCGAATACCCCAATTCCATTGTTCTCAACCTGAGATATTTTACCGGAATTACCCAAAAAGAAGAAGTCACTCCGGCGCCTTCATAATTATTGTGATATGCCGCATTGAAACGCAACGGAGGATATTTCCCAGAAATCCATGCGCTATTTACGTCGTATGGATCTGTACGGCGCCAGCTATCATTATAAAATTCCGTCAATAAATTCCCTTGATTTTGATAGGGCCACATCGTCTCCCAATGACGTTCAAAAGAATACATACCGCCACCGGAAAAATCGGCTTTAAAATCAAAACCATTCCACTGAACTCCCAATTGCAAGCCGTAATTCATAACCGGCTGCTGCCCTTGTGAATACCCAATCGGACGTTGGTCGTATTGATTAATTATGCCATCGCCATTTTGGTCTTTATAAATCAAATCACCCGGCAAAAGCGTTTTATTTCCTTGTCCATCCATATTGATAGGATAATGATTAATCTGATCTTGCGTAGTAAATTGTCCGATACATTCATATCCCCAAGTGATGCCATCCCATCGGCTTTCTATTGAACTGCGATAATAATCCCATGAATTTCCAAACATCGGGTTATAGGTATTTAAGTCTTTCTTCCTTGAATAAGAAAAATTACCTCCCACCAAATACTGTACTTTTCCAATGGTTCCGGTATGATTTAGCGCTATTTCCATCCCCATTTGCGCATCGCTGTTCAAATTTTCCTGAGGTAAAGAAAAACCGATTTCCTGAGGAAGGAGTACATCATTTTTAGTACCCAACAAACCCGTACGTTTCCTGTAAAAATAATCAACAGCTCCATTTAATTTAGAGGCAAATAAAGAAAAATCAGCCCCGACATCGGTCATTTTACTTACGTACCATGAAATATTAGTCTGAGGCAATCCCCTGTCTCGAGCTCCTAATACAGGATTTCCATCAAATATAGAAGTAGCCCCCGATGGATAAGAATATCCCGGTAAATAAATGAAAGTATTCTTAACGGCATCTATATTATCGTCTCCCAATGTACCGTAAGAAGCCCTGAGTTTAAAGTCATTCAATACTTTATCTATACCAAGAGATTGATAAAATTTTTCAGATGAAATTCTCCATCCTGCTGATGCAGATGGAAAGAATCCCCATCTTTTACTTGGCGCAAAATAGGAAGAGGCATCCCACCGAGCAGAAGCCTGAAGGTAATATTTGTTATCATAATTATACGAAAGACGCCCTATATAACCGACACGTGCAGTGTTGGTTCTGGTATCTTGAAATGTATCCATATTGGGAAATTGGATAATATCCATCGTATTCAATGTAGGAACATTATGTTCATATTTATACAAATCGTTTCGTTTATTTCTTTCTGCTGCGAAAAAACCTTCTATATTATGCAAGTCAAATGAATTTTTATAATTAACTTCCAGACGGGGAGTAAAATCTATGATCAATTCTGTTCCAAATTCCTGCCATGGATTTGTACTGCCTCCCGTAACCACATACTCTTGCGTATCCGGATTATATGTATAGGCGTTAAATGTAAATTCATGATTATTCAATTGATTATTAGCATAATAATAGGTATAAAGACCCCTTACGGACAGTCCTTTGAGCGGCAATTGATATTCTGCATTAAAAGTGGCTTGAAGTACATACCATATACTGGAGTATTTGCCGGACATATCATACGTCCATAAAGCAGCATTATCATCGTTATGACTAATATTATTCAAATATAGCGGATTATCATTTGCATAAGGTCTTTCCATCGGCGTATTCCGAATAACGGCATAACGAGGTTCCCAATAATCATCCGCTCCGGGTACTCCCGGATTTACTCTCGACTCTATTCTTCCATTGATTGACATTCCTACTTTAAAATTTCTTGTTATATTAGCATCTATATTTGCTTGTATATTTTGCCGGTTAAAATAATATTGTTTATAATAAGCATCTTGATGTAAAGTGGTATAAGAAAGATAATAGTTGATGTCTTTTGATCCTCCGTTGGCATTAAGATTTATAGAAGTTTGAGGCATATTCGGTTTAATGACAAAATCATTCCAATCAAATGACTGATACCCCGGTTCGGTTCCGGCTCTCCATTTTGCTAAAATATCCGGAGTAATAGCCGTAGTCCCGGTTTGATTAACATCAGCTTGTACTTTTCCGTCCTGCCATTCGTATGCATTTACCCCTACCGGATAAGTTGTCATATTTTCCCATCCGTAATAGGCATCTACATTGATAGTGCCTTTTGTATCCCTTTCCCCTCTTTTTGTCGTTACTACAACCACCCCGTTAGCCGCTTTTACTCCGTAAATAGCAGCCGATGCATCTTTCATAACCGTAATATTTTCAATGTCATTGGGTGAAATATTATTAAATTGACCTACATCGCTTTGAACGCCGTCAATAACAAAAAGCGGATCTCCCATATTACGAATCTGAATAGCGGCAGATGAACCCGGACGAGCGTCGCCTTGTCGGAAAGAAACCCCCGGTATCATACCTGCCAATGAGGTACTTACCGTTGAACCTCCGTGTACATTTCCAATATCTTTAGCGCTGACGGATGAAATAGCGCCCGTTACGTCTTTTTTCCTCTGCACGCCTAAGCCCGTAACGACTACTTCGTTTAAATTGGTCATGGATTCTTCCAATGTAACATCCAGTATCGAATTTCCATCAACATTTTTTTCAACAGATGAATATCCGAGAAATGAAAATACCAATACAGATGACGATGATACATTCTGCAACAGATAAACGCCATCCACGTTAGTAACAGTACCGTCAGAGGCTCCTTTCACCGTAACCGTTACTCCGGGTAAAGGTTCTCCATCTACATCAACCACTTTTCCCGTAATCTGTCGCGTCTCTTGTGCCAAAGCGTTTGGACACACGGCAGTCAAAGGGAAAGACAAGATCAGCAAATAATAAAAAATGCGTTTTAACTTTTCCATAAATAATATATTGTTTAAGAAATAATAAATTCTTCGGTATTAGAATATTAAAATGAATTTCTTCGGATTATCCATCCGCGCAATGACGAGAATTTATATTCGTAAATATAATTTAAATGGA
>JGI24699J35502_11134124_pt1 | contig 34130 bp, 31 predicted proteins | sample TergutMp193P4_FD_35502 | JGI IMG/M metagenome (IMG submission 35502)
TAATATTTACTGATAAGTTTTAATATTTATATTTATTCATTTGCTTATCATTATTTTAAGTTTATAAGTGTGTATTTATTTGAGACGCTTAGTATAGCGTCGCATCATGATCAAGCAACGGTTCATTAACCTATAAACTAATTATATTTCGATAATATATGATGCCTTATTTTGACATTTTAATGTATCTGTATTTCAGTATAAAGGAACGCTTGCAATTAACGGATAAAAAGCAATTCGCGGTATTTGGGTAAAGTCCACAATTCGTCGTCGACAATCAATTCCAATTTATCCACTTGATACCGGATTTCATCGAAATAAGGCAGTACTTTATCGTGATATTCAATGGCTCTGGCCCGTTCATCTTCCATCTTGTTTGCGATTTTTCGCGCACTGACCAAATCTTCGATTAACGACTTAAGAGAGGATATACGTTCGGAAATTTCTTCAATAGTCCCTGTATCGTGAGCCGATAGTTTGAGGGCTTTTTCTTTATCATATATCTGATGCATTTTGTAAACATTGTCGAGCAAAACAGATTGATATTTTGTAGCAACCGGAATGATATGATTCAGTACCAAATCGCCTAATACACGCGCTTCAATCTGTATTTTTTTTGTATAAGTTTCCCATTTTACTTCGTTCCGCGCAAGCAATTCTCTTTCGCTGAGTACGCCTATTTTTTCGAACAATTGAATAGTTGCCGGAGTGGTATAGGCATCGATAATCAAAGGAACGCTTGTTTCGCAATCTAAGCCGCGTTTTGCCGCTTCTTCTTTCCATTCATCGCTGTATCCGTTGCCATCGAATCGGATGGGTTTGGATTCCTTGATATACTCTTTCAATACATCGAAAATGGCTTTATCTTTGGTAAATCCGTCTGCAATTTTTGCATCGACCGTTTTTTTGAATTCAATCAGTTGCGCCGCCACAATGGAATTCAAGACGATCATGGCCGAAGCGCAATTGGCGGACGAACCTACCGCGCGAAACTCAAAACGATTGCCCGTGAAGGCAAACGGCGAAGTGCGATTGCGGTCGGTATTATCCAAAAGGACTTCAGGTATTTTGGCTATTCCCAATTTCATCCGCTGTTTGGAGTCGATAACGACTGCTTCTTCGCTGGTGCTGTTTTCCAATTTATCCAAGACCGCTGAAACCTGCGTTCCCAGAAATACGGAAATAATCGCAGGAGGCGCTTCATTCGCCCCCAAACGGTGAGCGTTCTGAGCAGTCATAATAGAAGCTTTTAACAACGCATTGTTCTTGTAAACTGCCAGCAAAACGTTAACTATGAACGTAATAAATTGCAAATTTTCTTCGGGCGTTTTACCCGGCGTCAACAATCCTACACCCGTGTCTGTTCCCAGCGACCAATTGTTGTGCTTTCCTGAACCATTGACTCCGGCAAATGGTTTTTCGTGCAATAGCAAACGAAAACCGTGACGACGGGCGATTTTTTTCATGATCGACATTATTAATAAATTTTGATCGATCGACAAGTTGGCTTCTCCATAAATCGGAGCTAATTCGAATTGATTAGGAGCTACTTCATTGTGACGGGTTTTCAATGGAATGCCATATTTATATCCTTCAAATTCTAAATCTTTCATATAGGCTTGCACCCGCGTCGGAATAGATCCGAAGTAATGGTCTTCCAATTGTTGGTTTTTGGCCGATTCGTGTCCGATCAATGTGCGGCCGGTTAAAACCAAATCGGGACGAGTGGCATACAGCCCGTCGTCTACCAAAAAATACTCCTGTTCCCAACCCAAGTAAGTGATAACCTTTTTAACGGAAGCGTCAAAATATTGGCACACTTCGGCAGCCGCTTTATCCACTGCATTCAAACTCTTTAGCAAAGGGGTTTTATAATCCAGAGCTTCGCCCGTATACGAAATGAAAACCGTCGGGATACAAAGCGTATCGTCGACAATAAATGCAGGAGAAGAAGGATCCCAAGCCGTATAACCGCGGGCTTCAAACGTATTGCGAATGCCACCGCTGGGAAAAGAAGAAGCGTCGGGTTCTTGCTGCGCCAGCAGTTTTCCCGAAAACTCTTCTCTCACAAGACTGCCCGGAGCGTCCGTATATTCGATAAACGAATCGTGCTTTTCGGCGGTTCCTCCGGTCAAGGGTTGAAACCAGTGCGTGTAATGGGTCGCGCCTCTTTCCATCGCCCACATTTTCATCCCTGCCGCCACATGATTGGCTAATTCGCGATCCAAAGTTTTCCCCTTTTCAATAACGTCGGTTAGTATTTCCAATGTTTCTTTCGAAAGGTATTTCGTCATTTGTTCTTTGTTGAACACATATTTTCCATAATATTTAGAAGTACTTTGTTCGGGAGGAGAAACAATTACCGCTTTTTTCTTAAAAGCGTCTTCAACTGCTTTAAATCTTAAATTTGACATATTCTTTTTGTTTTTTATATGAATATTTTTCCAATATAATGTTTCAAAATAGGCGATTTTTCTAATATTTTGCAAATATACAGTAAAAAAGAATTCATTCGGAGCGTTTCCAAAAATTTTTGTTTGCTGAACAATTAAGGATTATTTGCCGGCTTAATTTCCGGTAGTGAGAACCTAATTGGTGAGCAGAGAATTTGACTCCGCATTCGCAGCAAAAATAGAGAGCTTGCAAAAAATGTTTGTCTTTGACTAAGCGGATGAATACATATTCAACCATCCGAACGCCCTCTTTCGCAGCATGCGCATCTCGAAACAAATGCGAATGCATGCGCATGAAAACGGCGATGTCGAAATTGCGCCTAAAGTGTTGTTTCAAACTAAAGTTATGCGAATGAAACACTTTTGCTTCAGCGCAATAAGCAACTTTATATCCTCCGTAGATAAAGCGTGCGGCAATTTGCAAGTCCTCGTCTGTGAGTATGGGATATTCGAATCCTCCGATTTGCAAATAAGCCGATCTTCGATAGACAGAACAAACGTTGGAAGCAAAAAAAGTTTTGATTCCCAAAGCAGGAATATCCTGAATGGTACGTATATTGTCGGTTACTGGATAATTAAAAAGCCGCACCCACTTTTCGATGCAGCCGGCATCGCTTTTTGCTATTTGTCGTCCGCTTGCCAAAGCCACCGATTCGTCGCAAAAAGGTTTCAAAATTTGTTCTACATAGTATTCGTCTACAGGAATTGCATCTTGCGTTAAAAACAAAACAAAATCGCCTGCGGATTGCCGAAAGGCATAGTCGCGGGTACGTCCATGATCAAAATCGCCGCGTTCGATAGTGATGAATCGAACTTTTTCATATAGACGGCAGATTCGCTCGGTATCGTCGTCTGATTGAGAATCAATGACAATTATTTCATCCAATAAAACAGTTTGATTATATAATGCTTCCAACAAACGACCGATTTCTTTTTCTGCATTAAGGGTAGGTATAATCAACGATACCTTCATTTGCCCAGCAAAAAGGTAATATTGCTCGTAAAAAGTTTAACGGCAATTGCTAATAAGATGATTCCAAAAAATTTACGAAGTACGTAGACGCCTCCAGCGCCAAACAGCCGTTCCACTCGATCGATTTTTGCGAGAACGAAATATACAATGAGCATATTCAAAAATAAGGCGCTTATAATAACCAGCGAACTGTATTCGGCCTTTAAAGAAAGTAAAGCGGTAAAAGCGCCCGGTCCAGCCAGTAAAGGAAATATAATCGGAACCATGGTGACGCTTCCTGACGGGTTGTCCATTTTGAATATTTCTACGCCAAAAGTCATTTCGCAACCAATCACAAATAAAACAAGCGAACCAGCTACGGCAAAAGACATGACGTCGACATTAAACAAGCGCAATACTCCTTCGCCTACAAAAAAGAAAGCTAACAAGATAAGAAACGAGAAAAAAGACGCTTTGGATGGGCTGAATTTCTTGTGTTTGTTTGTCAAATCTAAAAAAATAGGCAACGAACCCGTAACATCAATAATGGCAAAAAGCACTATAAATGCGCTGACAAAATCCTTTATATTAAAACTCCACATTTTCTTTTTCTTTCCTTTATTCTTTATGACATAAGGCATTGTTCAATGCGATAACAGCCGCTTGGTATTTTTCTCGCGAAATCACGAATTGCATGTTTACCTGTTTCAAAGATTGAGCAAAACATTCTATATTGATATTGTTGTCGTACAAGGCTTCAGCAGCTTTGCTCAAAAAACCCGGATGAGCGATGTTGGTTCCCATAGCGCAAACAATAGCCACCGGTTTCACTGTCAGTTGGTAAACTAATTGTTCCATTTCTTTCAACATCTTGCGTATGTCGGGTCTATCCCAAACCACCATCGTTATGCTGTTTGCATTCGTTGATTTCAAAATATAGCTGACGCCATATTTTTGCATAATTTGCATAATCTTCAAATCATAGCCGACTTCGCCCACCATCAAGGGGTCGTGCACTTCAAAAGCGATCACTTTATCTGTTCCCGAAACAATTTCAATTTTCGGTTCGGGAGAAACATAATCCGTCGAAATAATCGTTCCCGGATGATCGGGTTCAAACGTATTCTTGATGCGGATATTTATTCCGGCCAGTTCCAAAGGTTTGGCTGCTTTCGGGTGAATGGCTTCCATGCCGATGTCGGCCAGCTGATCGGCGATGATGTAATTGGTTTTCCCTACCGGAATAGATTTTTCAATTCCCACCAATTTGGGATCAGCGCTCGACAGATGATATTCTTTATGGATAACAGCCTCATTTGCTTTTACATCAACGGCTATTTTACTGAAAGTAACTTCGGAATATCCCCGATCGAAAGCGCGCATGATTCCTTCTGTTCCCTTGGTATAACCAGTTGCTACGCACAAAGATTTCGAAAAATCGATTCCTTGAAACGCTTTATGAATCCGCTCATCGATGGTCAAAGGTTCGTTGTCATTGAAACCGCAAAGATCAATGAAAGTAGCATTAATTTCGTTATTATTCAGGATATTTACCGAATTCCAAGCCGAATGAGCTTCGCCCAGAGAAGCCAAAATCTCCCGCGCCGCTAAGTAAATACTCGTTTTTTCAACATACCCTGAAGCCAGCACCTGATACATGGAAGAAAGATAGATTTTGGCCTGTTCGATGCGGTATTGAATAAAATTGTTTGCTTCCGACAAATTTAATCCAATAGGTTCCAAAGTTTGATTGATATCCAGCAATTTATGACAAAGATCATCTAAAGCAAGTTCATATTCTTCGTTGTGGAGAAACTTCGCATAAACGCCCGGTTCGCCCGTTTTTTTATGTTCGAGCAACCAATTGGTTACATTATTATAGGCCGAAACCACAAATATACGATTGTACATTGTTTCTTCCGTCCGATTCTGTTTGATAATGTTATTCAAACAGTCTCCGAATTGCGACATGGAAGTCCCGCCAATTTTTTCTACTGTTAACATTTTTAAAAATGATTCTTAAATTTTGCCGCAAAAATACGATAAATAAACCAAGTATGAAAACATACCGTTTGGAAAGATTTTGGCGAATCGTCAATATTCTGCCGGCAGCGTTTCCAATAGCGCTCTTGAAAATACCGGACCGTCTTTGCAAACGTACATTTTTCCTACATTGCATCGTCCGCATTTCCCTACGCCGCATTTCATGCGGTTTTCCAACGTTGTATAGATATTCTCGGATTTAAATCCTAATTTATCCAATACAGGAAACGAAAATTTAATCATAACCGGAGGGCCGCAAACAATAGCTATGGTATTTTCTGCCGAAGGGCCGAGTTTTTCCAATATGGAAGGAACAAATCCGATTTCACCTTTCCAATCGGGAGTTTCGCCTCCCGGGTCTACCGTTACGGTAAGTTGCACATCCGGACGTTCTTCCCATTCTTTCAACTCGCGTTTATAGACTAAATCGGCGACCGACTTGGCGCCGTAAAGGATTTGAATATTTTTGAAATGATCCCGCATGTCCAATGCATTCCAAATGACGCAACGCAAGGGAGGCAAAGCGATCCCGCCGGCAATAAACAATAAGTTTTTGCCTTTCCATTCATCCATCGGGAAGGTATTTCCGAACGGGCCGCGAAATCCCATCGTTTCTCCTTCTTCCATTGCGGCTAAAGTCGATGTCACTTTACCGGCTTCACGGAAGGTACATTCGATATATCCTTCACGCGTAGGCGGAGAGGCTATGCAAAACGTACATTCGCCTTCGCCGAATGCAGAATATTCGCCAAATTGACCTGCTTTGAATTTGAATTCTTTGGCTTCTTCTTCGTCTTTGAATTTCAGCCGAAAGGTCTTTACTCCGGGAGCTTCCTCTACAATTTTCTCAATAATCATGAGATAAGGAAGATAAATATTGTTATTCATAATTGAACATTTTCAAATTATCGCTGAGATTCATATCGACAGGACAGGCGCGCGAACAACGGCCGCAGCCGGTGCATCCTACCACCGTCAGCCGTTCGGGCATGTATGAAAATTTGTGCATCAGGCGTTGACGCCACCGTTGACTTTGCGTGGAACGCGGATTATCTCCCGATGTGTGCAAAGTAAAAAGAGCAAATCCGCAGGAATCCCAGCAGCGAATACGGTTTCCCGTATTTCCATGGGCATCTTCCTGAATATCGAAACAAGCGCAGGTAGGACAAACAAAAGCGCAAGCGCCGCAACCGATGCACCGTTCGGATTGCAACTGCCAAATATCGCTTTCAAATAATTCCGTCATTTTTCGTTCCACCTCTTCTATGTTGAATTTCACCGGAATTTCAACTAAATAATTCTCTTTGCGGATGTCTTCAGCAGCTTCTTCAAAAAACGAACTGTATTTTTCATACCATTCGTTTCCTTTATCGGTAATGATTTCAGCTAAATAGCCGTCCTCTTGAATAGGAGTCAGTTGAATATCGCTCCCTTCGGTATTTCCCGGACCTCCGCCCACCGAAGTACAAAAACAATACTCGTCGGCTCGGGTACAGGCCAGCGAAATCAATGTTAGGCGTTTCCGGCGTTCGTTATAGGGTTTATCCTGCGTATCCCAATTGAAAATACTGCCCAACGGGCCGAAACCGACTGCATCGCAGGGATGAAGTCCGAAAACCAGTACTTCAGGCAGCACATCCGGATTATAATCCTGTAATTGAACGTCGTTTTTTTCTTTTGTGTAAGAAAAAAGTTTTTCGCTGCAAGGAAAAGCAACGGCTTTGGCCGACCGCACCGTTTGAACAGAATCGAACGATAGATCGTCAACGGAGGTAATGAATCGGAAATCTGTTTGTTCGCCCCGCGTGACCGGCGCATAAAGAGAAATCCCGTCTGTTTGTACTTTTTTCAAGCAATTCATTAACGAATGGCGACTGATGTATTTTCGTTTCATAGACTATACAATAAAATTTTCTTTATCATCCGGTTTAAATGTAGATAGCACATTGCCTTTTTCGTCCGGTTCTCCAAAGTTTTCTTTCACTGCTTCCGCCATTTTGTGCGACAACAGATGAATGGGGATTCCCACCGGACAGGCAGCGCCGCAAGCGCCGCAATCGGAACAACGTCCCGCCATGTGCATCACGCGATTGATTTGCCAGTCCATATTGCTAAAGACGCTTGCCCAAGGCTGGATCCATTGCGGACGATTGATTTCAACAATACATTTTGTGCAGTAACACATCGGACAAGCCGCGCGGCAGGCATAGCATTTGAAGCATCTCGATAATTCTTCCGTCCAAAACGCCCAGCGTTCAGAAACAGTCATCGCGTCGATTTTCCGAACCCATTCCTCCTCATCGGCCTTGGCCGGCGCCGACATTTCTTTCAAGCGTTGCTTTATTTCTTCAAGGGATTGGAGTAATTGTATTTCGCCTTTTTCCGAAAGCGTAATGATACGAAGATGATCTTCTTTTAATTGATTTTCGTCAAATAACAGTATTATATTTTTTAATGTATAATACGATGCCGCTATTCCAACTTTTTTCCCTTCAACCAAATCTTTCCGCGTCAGGTAAACCGCTAAATTTCCGGAACAATTTTCATTGAAAATCAATTTACCAGCCTCTTCTGCCTTCGACACAAAAGCCGGCCGCGGTTTGCGCGTACCCTTTTCATATCCGATGAAAATATCAATGGTTTTATTTTCCAATAACGATTGGACTTGACTTATAAGATCATTCATGCTGTTCCTCCATTTCTTTCCTTGCTTCCGTTGGACTGTCGGATAAAAAGTTGGCTACTCGATGGTATTCGGTATAAGGGCCTAATTCGCGCAGGCCAGCTACTGTTTCATTTACAAGCTCCGCCCATTTGGCTCCTTCGGCTGCCGATACCCAGGAGAAACAGATACGTCGGATGTCAATTCCCAGAAAGTCGAGTAAACTTCGGAACAACATCCATCGGCGGCGGGCATGAAAATTACCCGAAGTGTAATGGCAATCATTGGGATGACACCCTGAAACGATTACCCCATCCATTCCATTAGCAAAAGCTTTGAGTATCAGCATAAAATCGATTCGCCCTGTACAGGGAAAGCGGAGAATCTTCACATTCGAAGCATACTTGATGCGGCTCGTACCTGTTAAATCGGCTCCCGTGTAAGTACACCAATTGCAAACAAAAGCCAATACTTTGGGTTCAAATTCGTTAGTCATGTCGACGGTATGATTTATCTTTTATTGTTGCAAAGTTAATTGAAATACTTGGATTACCAGCTCTTACGGATCAATTTTTCTTTCAAGCATAGCCGTTAATTTTTTTATTTTTGTTTCGAATCAAAGATGTTCGCGTTAAACGTCTTCGACATTTATACTTAGACAAAATAAAAAAAGATAAAAAAAACAGAGTAAACATTTGTTAGTTAGTAAAAAAATATTATATTTGCGATTGATTGTTTTACTTAATATATATATATATACTTGGAAAAAAAGATTATGATAGGAACGTCAACACCTCAAGTAATTTTTCCGTTATTAGTTAAACCTTTAAACGATAAAGATAGCGCTTTGTATCCCAATCGCTATTGGGCGGAAGCGGCGAGCAGCAATAGCGCCACTTTTGGTTCGTCGAGAGGAGAACGAAGGCACGCAGGACGCGACCTCTACGGAAAAGAATTGGAAACAGCGGTAGTAGCCATGTGTGATGGAATTGTTTTATACAACAACAGTTTTTATAATGCAACCAATGAAGTTGTAATCTTACATGCAACAAGGGATGGACGAAGATTCATCATTCGATACGGAGAAGTCTCTCCTTTTTCTGTTAAAGTCAAAGTGGGAGAACAAGTAGTGCAAGGACAAGAAATAGCTAAGATTGGACGTTTGACCCCCGCAGTAACCATTGACTGTAAAAAAACAAATATGCTTCATCTCGAGTACTACGAGGGGAGCGCAGGATTTGATTTGAGAAAAGCCCTCACAGACAGAAATTCATTCAATGCCTACAAAAGAAGAACCGATATAGCCGATCCATTGAATCTATTGATAGAAGGATATAATAATACGTTTAATATAGCATAGAGGAAGATGAATATACAATATGTAATTGGAGTGGATATGGGAGGGATCAATACTCCTATCCGGGTGATTGACGCAAGAGGAAATATCCTATGCGGAAGCCACCTATTTACAGGCGACTATTCCACGGGAGAAGAATATGCGGAAGCCTTGGGAAATGCTATCAACGAGATGATCGAAAAGAACGATTTGCAAGGCAAAATCAAGGGAATCGGCATGGGAACGCCTAATGGCAATATGAATGAAGGAACGATTGAAAAAGCGGCCAATATCCCATGGGCAAAGACCGTAGTCGTTCCGATAGCCCGGATGGTTACGGAGAAAACCGGCTTGCCCTGCCGATTGACTAACGATGCCAACGCCGCAGCTTTAGGCGAAATGATTTACGGAGCGGCCAAAGGAATGAAAGATTTTATTGTGATTACCTTGGGAACGGGCGTAGGCAGCGGAATCGTTTCCAACGGTCAATTGGTGGTGGGACACGACGGATTTGCCGGCGAATTGGGACATGTCACTGTCGTTCGCCACAACGGACGTCTTTGCGGCTGCGGCCGCAGCGGTTGCTTGGAAACGTACGCTTCGGCAACAGGCGTAGCGAGAACGGCTCGCGAGTTTTTGGATTTGTTTCCCGAACGGGAATCCGAATTAAGAACGATCAGCTTTCGCCCGATTACTTCCAAAGATGTTTTTGAGGCCGCTGAAAAAGGAGATGAATTGGCAATCGACATTTTTAATTTTACGGGGAAAATATTGGGAACCGCATTTTGCGATTTTATTGCTTTCTCCAGTCCGCAAGCCATCATTCTTTTCGGGGGGTTAGCCCAGGCAGGAAATTATTTGCTGAAGCCCATCCTTGAAGAAATAGACCGTCATGTATTGAGCGTGTATAAAGGAAAAACAAAAGTTATTTTGTCTCAATTAAAAGGTGCGGAAGCGGCTCTTCTGGGCGCCAGCGCATTGGCTTGGGAATAAAGTATCCGTTAATGTCAAAAAAATAGCGATCGAAGAGACGCGGGATCAGCCTCTTCGATCGCTAATTAAAACCAATTATCCCAGAGATAACGATATTTTTGTTCGTTTTTTTTGTTGCTCAGATTATTCAGATCGAAAGAAGCATACAAGGCTTGCGACTGATATAGGCTCTTTTCAGTAGAATGAAAAGAATAAATGAATTTCAGTTTTACTACGCTTGAATGAATCAATTGAATGTAAAAATCAGCACGATTGTATTCTTTTGAACGATAGATCGGATCCCCCCAATACAGTTGGTTGCTGTAAGCGTTGTAAAACGCCTGCTGCCGGCCTCCCTTGTAATAGGTATTGAACAAACCCAATCCCCGATATTCTATCTTTAATTCCGAAAGCAAACCTTGCGGTTTATTCCATACGCCGGCATCGCGGTCGCGGTCGAGCCCCATAGACCATCCCACTTTGGCTTCCAAGACTTCAAAATCGGCCGCTGAAGCCAAATCAACGCCTAAAGAGGTCAACAACAAACCATTATCATGAACAGATTCTGTAGTATCCGCTTTCATCGTTTTTGCAAAATGAAACATATAAGCCAAATGTTCCGCATAAAAGGGTCCCCGCTGATAGCGTCCAGACCAACCCATAAAAAAAGATTCACGCTGTTGAGACGTCTGCCGACCGACCCAATCCAACCATATATTGGCGTAATTTTTATCGGAATAAATTTCCCAAAAGAAACCATTCAAAACCGGACGATAATTCTGAATAGAATCCTGAAAAAACATGCGAGGATATTGATCCAATAACCCTCGACGAGGAAAAGCGCCCATGTAAAAACGAAACGGCTTGCCGTCGTATTCATAATAAATGACAGGATCGTAATAATCAATTGCTTTATTACTTCCATATTCGTGCAGGATGTCCACTCCCGCAAAAATACGGTGCTTATTTTGCCAACTTAAGCCTATTTCGGGCGCCAAATGAACGCCTGCCATTGTTTGAGACATTTGAACGGACGAGCGGCCAAACTCTGTGTTGTCGAAAAAAGAACGAACATTGGCTTTCCATACCATCTCCTGGCTAAAAACGGATGAAGTATAAATGGAAGTAAAAATAAGAAACAGAATGCAATAATTTTTTAGCATCAATACCATAAAAAAGTTTTGCGTAAAGGTAGGAAAAAAACCAAAATGATCGAGTAAAGAAGATCAGAAAGTAATGGATACTTTCCGGATGTTTTTACAAAAATGTTAATATACAATAATTTGTAGACAATTTATAAAAAAAAGAAAAGAGAAAAACGGCTTGATTTTTTGCTTGAATCAAAATTCTTTTCTATTTTTGCAGTAGATTTAATGTTATGCTATGACTTTTTTTCTGAAAAATAATCTCCAGCCAGTATTTTTAACCGTTCAAAAATTGCGTATTATCGAGCGAGAAAATAGTTTGTTTATAAGAATGATAGGCAGAAAGACCTATCATTTTAGGAAGCATGATATCCTCTCTGAAGAAAAGCGGATTTTATATCACATAAGAGGAATATAAATTTTCTGTCCAGATCATTTATATTCCTCTTATTTTTTTGCTCTTATCTTTAGAAAAAGAAAAAACTCTGAGGCAGCATTGCTTAAACGGAGTTCTCCTGTGCAAGGGAATGCAGTTAAAGTAGTATTGGTTGTTTCCTGACTTGCACTTTAAAATCAAGGAACAAGGTTTTGATCAATAAAGCGCTGCCTCAGTTGTTTTTAAAAACGCAAACAGATCAAATCTTCTGCTTACAGTTTTATGAACTTTTCCCGAAAATTATTTATTACAATGAAATAAGCGCCTTGCGCCAGTTGGGATATGTTGATCGTTTTCCCTGAAAGGACGCCGGACGCTATTTTCATTCCTGTAACGCTGTAAATCGTATAGGAAGTTCCATCCGGCACATCCGATATTTGAATGATTTCATTGGCCGGAACCGGATAGATATGAAGCGCATTCCTGTTTTTTGCCAGCAAGATGCCTTCCCCCATGCCGGTATGTTGTTTGGCCGGACTAATGGCATGCAAATATCCGTATAAAGCCGTTTTCCCGCGCATAGATTGCTGCGGGGTAAATTCATTGGCTGCATACACATAACGGGTATTGTAATAGAGTTCGCCATAAGGCCAGCTATCCACCGCAGGATAGTTTTTACTGGTCATCCAGGTAGGACATCCCATAATCAGCCCGCCCCAATCGTATTGATTCATGTAAGGCGTATGTCCCGGATGAACGCCCGGAGTTCCATCGTTCCAACCGGAAGTATAAGCATTCTCGATGCTTCTTTTGTCGGCCAAACCGGTCGTAGCAATAGTCATGTGAATCCGATTCATGGGATTGCGTCCGAGAGAGAAATCGGCTTCGAGGATCAAGGCATTTTCAAATAAGGCTTTGTCGTCGCTCCCTTCCGAAGATAGGGCATGGGCAATAATCGTTCGTTCATTATTGATGACAGTAATAAACCAACCGGTATCGTTGTCCGTTGATCGGCGCGAAGGGCGGGAAGTGGAATAATTGGCTTCTTTGGATTTGGCTTCGCGAATAATAGCGCTTTTCATATTATTATAGAGCGCCGGATAGTTTACCTTCTGGTTGGTAAAAAGATAACCGGCTAAGGCATAGATTTCATTGAATGAATCGGGGTCCCATACGGTCGAAGTCGATGACGTACACCGGCTAAACGCATTCAGATCATCCTCATATCGGGTATCTCCGGTTAAGTTGTAGAGGAATGCGGCGGCTGTGATCCGAAAATCTTTACCGGTCATGACCATCTCTCCTACATCCTGAGTTTTGTCGAGCAAAGGGTCCGGCAGACTGCTGGCATAAGAATAAGCGTTTTTTGCGCTGTCGCAATATTCCGCCATCCAATCGGTATGTCCAGAAATGCGGAAACAATCGGCCAACAGGGCCGCATTGGCGGCATTGGCCCAAGCGGCCACAGCGCTCGTACCGGCTTGATAAAATACATTTTGACTGTTCGGATTATTGAGTCCATGACTGTAACCCCTGCCATCGCGCAAGCGCAACCAAAAATCGACTTCATTGCGGGCTTCGTCGAGCAGGTCGGGAATGCCGTTTCCGCTTTCTGTAATACCCAGATTATCCTCCGAAAGCGCTCCTCCGGTGAGGTAGTAAGGCAACAGCATATCATAAATAATGGAGACATGACCCAGATGGCGATCCCAATCGAAAGCGTCTGCATGTCCGCCATACGCATTCGGATTGGTTGGATTTCCGGGTTTGCAGTAGGCGGTCCACAGGGTGGTATTGTCCCAAGGGTCTCCTCCTGAAGCGGGCCAGTGGGAATCGTAGGGTTGTAAAGTAGTTATATAGACCGTACAATTGACCGGAGAAACTCCCGGTATATACAACGGACGGCGCGGAACCGGAACGATGTCCAAATTGTCTTCTCCGATACGCATATAATAAAAACCTTGCGTAGAGACTTTAAAAGGCTCGTAATAAATAGCGTCGCTGATGGTAAAATCGTCGCTGCATCCGATGTCTTCCACCGCCAGCCGATAGGTTCCGGGAGTATTAAATCCTGTAAAATCCGCTTTCCACACATTGGTTCGAAGCATTTGATGATTGTGGCGCGTTTCTCCTGCAGCCTGTTTCCACAGGGAAAGCGTTCCCACGGATTGGCTTTCTTGGGTAGCTGTATTGTAGATATAAATTTTTTTGCCCTCAAAAGAAGAATAGTCGCGCGAGCCGCCATCTCCCATCCAGAGATAAACGTCAGCCGCCTTAATGCTGTTGGCTGTTGAGTAACCCACAATATTTACTTTAACGGCTTCGCTCCGGCTCTGGAAGATATCGAAGGTAAGCGTTTGAGTTGCAACATCGCTATTCGCGTCGATGGGTATATGGATCGTATAACTTTTTCCGGATTGCATCGCTTGAGGTAATTTTAGAAAAAGCGTGTGTTCGTACGCCCAGTCGTATGTAAAATCATTTGCTGCGGTAGACCAGGCCATTTGAGCCATACAACCCAACTTCGATTTTCGGTAAACGGTTGAAGGACTAATGCCTTGTCCTCCAAAAGCAGGATCGTCGGTCGACGTAATCTTCCAATGGTCGGCTATTGCAGCATTCGCAGTATTCAGGAGAGAACCATAAGTGGTCAGGCTATTTTCCGAGGCACAATTTGCATAAAGGGCGCATCCTGAAGCCGCGCCTTCGTTAAAGGAAACGTCTCCATCCCGGAAATAGAGCATAAGGTAGTCTTTATCTAAGATTCCGGCCGATACAAGTTTAGAAGCCGATACCGTAACTGCCTGAAATAGCAAAGAGATAGTAATGAATAATTGAACTTTTTTCATTTGGAGAAAATTTTTATATGTTGATTAAAATCGCTTCAAAATTAATCATTTTTTTGACAAAACAAATATTGCTTGTTAAATAATTGATGTAGATAAAATTAAGAGAGACTACGGCATCCCAAAGGGTGGGATGTAAAAAATGTAAGTTTATTTTTTAGAAAATACGTTCAATTGATCAATTTCTTGTCTATTAACCTTTATTTCCAATCAATTAATAAGGGAATAAGAGGGATATGTGCCTTATACTTGGCTACTAAAGGAGCTTTTTAAAATAAAGTTAATAAAAAAACACGAAAAAATTTTGATGCACAGGCTGCATTTTTACAGCTCACGCGAAGGCTTGCAAGCTCAGTAAAAAATAGTCATTTCTATCTCCTTTGCTCGTCTGTGGCATGCAACTTAAAATCCTCTGTAAAATTTATTACTTCAAAATATATAAATATATTATAAAACTTTGCAAATAAATTAATGAACATTCAATTTAAAAAACAATTATATAATTGATAATCAAATGATTTATGAAAATTGAAGTACTAAAATATATACAAAGGAATCTAACGAGAAAGAAAAAACAAACATTTTTTACGATGTTCTGTATTTTAATTTCCTCTTTTATCCTATTAGAAAATCGGGCGCTCAATAACGGGATTCAATTCAAATTAAAAGAGGGAATCAATCAGGCGATATCCGGCCAATTGACCATATATTGTAGCAATGAGGCAAAAATCAATATCATAGAATCGCAATTAAAGGATCAAAAACCTTTTCCATGGAATGCCGAAAATACAGAAATGGTCAAACAAATCGATCCAAACTTAACTATTAACAATCGAATACGATTTAGCTCTTTAATATCGTATGAAGAAGAAACCTCTTTTGTCAATATTCACGCCATCGAGGATGACCACTTCAAACGAATCCAAAATTTAATAACCCTGAAAGAAGGGACTATCCCGAAAAATAACGAGGGCATTCTCATAAGCGAGACGTTGGCCAATGATCTGCATTGCGGCATTGGCGATACCCTGCTGCTGGTTGCCGACAATTTGAACGACTATATGAGCGATGAAATTGTACCCGTTAAAGGAATTTTCATGGAAGCCGGCCTTACTTCCTTTTTTGCTTATTCTGCTTTCCTACCCTATTCATTGGGGAAAGAAATCGTTCAGCTCGAAGACGGAAACAGTTTGGAATTGATCATCAATTCATCAACCCGCACGGACATTTCGGACAAAACAATACAGAAGATTCATCAGTATTTGGCAGGTATTTCCTTCGATATCCAGGCAGCAACTTGGGATCAGACTATTCCATTGTTTTATACAATTGCTCATATCTGGAAAACAAGCGGTTATTTAATTCAGGCGCTATTTATCATTTTTAGTTTAATCATCCTGACCAATTTAATATCCTTGACGGTTTATTCTCGGAAAAAAGAATTCGGGACTTTGCTTGCCATGGGATTTTCTTGGAAAAAGATCACGATGATAATCGGTATGGAATACTTGGTTCTATGCGTTTTTTCTGTATTGTCGGCATTTATCCTGATCCGTTTACTAAATCTTCTTTTTACTCAAAACGGTTTGTATATTTCCTCCAAAGATATGCAGCAAGCCCTCCTGACGGAAGTTTTGGTACTGTTTTTAAATAGCAAAGATTTGATTAATACCTTGACGTTGTTTTGCCTAACAATTCTAACGTCTACTCTCTTTAGTATTTTCAGAATAAAAAAATTAAGTCCAATCCAATTAATAAACAATAAATAAAATAAATATGGGGTTATTCATTCAATTGGCTGTACGGAATGTACAACGATATGCAAAATCGAGTATTTTGAATGGCATCGGCATTTCTCTTTGTACCATCGTAATCCTCCTTATATTTGCAATATCCGAAGGAATCGAAACACAGATTGTATCTCGAAATATAAAATTTGAAACAGGGGCGCTATCGATTGATTTCGAGAAAAAAACAACAAGCATGCAACATCAAGCAGAAGGCGACAGCCTTTTCCAAAAGATTCTAATATTGTTGAACAACAATGAAGACATTCAGAATTATGCTTTCCGCATTTATCCATCCAATTCCCTCTTATATTTTGGCGAAAATTCACAACGAATTAATCTCATCGGTATTTCTGAAAATGAAAATTCGTTAATAAATGAAATACTTAAAATAACCGAAGGAAGTTCGGAATTACAAAAAGACGAAAAAACAATATTGATTAGTTCCGGTCTGTCCGAATTGTTAAACCTAAAAAAGAACGATCCATGCAATTTGATGGTGCAATCGCCGGATGGCGCCATTAATTTGGATAATTTCGAGGTAACAGGAATTTTCAGATATACTTCGCAAATGAACAAGTTTACAGTCTACCTGAATTACGATCAAGCAAAAGAACTTTACTATTGCAATCTGCCATCCAAAATAATAATTACGCTAAATCAGTTAGATAAAGCAAATCAAGTAAAGCAAGACTTAGCCGATCAACTAAAATGTCAATGTCCGGAAGAAGGAAAAGAAGCTCAATGCAACGGATACCGTATTTCATCCTATAAAGATCATTCAGGGATGGCTAAAACGTTGTCGGGAATCAATAAACAGGGCATGTCGAGCATAGCGCTTTTTCTAATCCTGATTTCATTTGTGGGTATTTGGTCGATGCAGACCGAAAATATAAATGAACGCAAACCAGAAATCGGTTCGCTATTATCATTTGGGTTTCCGCGTTCTTCCATAAAGAAAATATTTTTTTATGAATCGATGATGATCAGTATGCTATTTTTTATTGGCGGGATTTTCATTGTTTTGATTTCCCTTTTTTTAATCCATAATCAAAATGGCATTTACCTTGGAGACTCGGCGTCGTTTGCCTTTGGATCAGCGATTGTAAACCCGATACTTTCCGTAAAGGATGTATTCATTTCATTCATTATTGTGCTGGCTTACCCTTTATTGGCTACTGTTATTTCTCTCAATTCAATTAATAACGCAAATATTATCCATATATTAAAAAATTAAAATTCATGAAACCGATCGTTTTATTTTTATTTATGCTATCCCCTTTTTTGAATCATTACAAAGAAGTAGATTACTTAGAGCTTTTAGACAAATCCATCTATTGCGAACAGGCCAATATACGAATGGAAGTATATAAGGACAACAAAGAAATGAAATTCTACGAAATGGAATTTTACCGCTTAAACGAAAAAATGAGGATGGAATTCACTGCTCCAGCTACTGAAAAGGGGCGACGAATGCTCAATGACCATTCAAGTCTTTGGATGTACTTGCCCAGAACAAGCAAAGTAATGAAGTTGCCTTTTAAACAATCTTTTATGGGTAGCGACGCATCCAATTCCGATTTAATGCGAATGACTTTTAAGAAGGATTATGAAATAACGAATGCCTCAAAAAAAGAAAGTAATCGAATCGAATTGGAGCTAAAAGCAAAAGACAGGGAAGTTTCGTACAACAAGGTACTAATTACGTTCGATACCGAAAAAAAAGTTCCTGTCAAACAGGAAATGTACAGTTTATCAAACAAATTGATAAAAACGCTCCTGTATGATAAAGTGGTATCGGTTGATGGAGAATATATCCCTTCCGAACTTACGATCCACGATGAATTGCAGTCAAATTCTTCAACCAAGTTATCCTACACAAACATAAAGAAAAAGGGAAATAAACCGACTGAATTCTTCACGCTTGGTTCGTTAAAAAAATAAAGGTGAAAAACTTTAAATTACATAGCGTCCTTATATTTTGGTTTGCCCTGAACAATTTATCCAGTTTATTCTCTCAATCGTCCAAATTTTCGTATCAGTTGATTTTAGAAACAAAAGAAGAATATAATGCAATAGATCCTAATTCATTGGTAAATCCGGATAATATTTTAGAATTAAACGAGATCAATTCTACTACTCAACTTTATCCAATTTTTACGCTGAACAATCTCTCAAACGGGATCAATACTCAATTGCAAATCGAAGCGGATATTCGAAATTATGACTTTGAAAAAGAACGTACCGACTTCTTCTTTCAGGAATTATATACCCAATTTTCATCCAAAGACAAACACTATTGGACCATAGGGAAGAAAAGATTGGATTGGGGAAGCGGAATGATCTGGAATCCCACCAATTTTTTCATCCAAAAAGATCCGTTGAGAACTCAAAACCGACTGGAAGGTCTTTTTATGATCAACTATACTTATTTGCTGAAGAACCATGCTTTCCATTTTTATTTATTTCCAGAAGAAAAAAAAGAAGATTGCAGTTTGGCTCTAAAATACGATTTCTCCAAGAATCGGATAGACGCTGGATTTTCTTTGGTTGAATACAAAAAATATCAACAATTCGGCTATGAATTCTCGTATGGAGGAGACCAATTCACGGCTTATTCAGAAGGAGTAGTCAAAAATTATACAAAAAGTTACCAAGTGAATGAAACCGGAGAGCTTATCGAACCCAATTCCTCTAAAAAGAAGTTCAGAGTTGAATTAGCGGCTGGAGGAATGATCTTGCTGAATGATCATTTTACATTTAGTTGCGAATACCGCTTCCGAGAAGATTATCTGAATTCAAAAGAAATTGCTTTCTATAAAGCTCAATTACCTTCCTATTCCGTGCTATTTGATCCGATAAGCATGGGGCAACACACATTCTTTGGAAGCATGGAATATAAGGATATTTATGGAAGGGGATCGGTAAACGTACGTACTTTTTATGATCCGGTTTCCCGGCAGCTTCTTATTTCTCCTTGGGGAATAATAAGCAGAAATAATTTTCAAATCGAATTATCGGTTCTATTTTACAATCATTCGTTTGCAATATACGATTTTCAAAGTTCAATACTCATAAGTTATTTTTTTAAAACAAAAAGCGATGGATACATTCATAAAATTGAAAAATATCAATAAATACTACTTGAATGGAAGTGTAAAGAATCAAGTTCTCGACAACTTTTCGTGTGAATTCCAAGAAGGTTGTTTCACGGTTTTAGCCGGTCCATCCGGTTCCGGAAAGTCATCATTGTTAAATATTTTGGCCGTATTGGATACTCCAAACAGCGGCGAATATTTTTTGAGAGGAAAATGGGTTGATTTCAACAAAAAAAAAAATTAATCCAATTGCGAAAAGATAATTTTGGATTTGTTTTCCAGTCATTTAACTTGATTCCCGTACTCAATGCCATTGAAAATGTTGAATTGCCGTTAACGTTGTTTGAATACACTAAAAAGGAACGATGGGAAATGTCGGAAAGAGCGCTAAAATTAGTCGGATTGGAGAACAAATTAAAAAGTCGCCCCGGAGAACTTTCGGGAGGGGAGCAACAACGCGTTGCCATCGCCAGAGCTATTGCCAGACATCCCCAAGTGGTATTCGCTGATGAACCGACAGCCAATTTGGATAAAAAGAATGCATGGAATATTATCGCATTGATGAAGCAATTAAATGAAAACGATAGGATTAGTTTCATTGTTGCAAGCCATGATGAAAAAGTAATTCATGCAGGAAAAGAAGTTCTGCAGTTGGGCGAGTAAATCATTTAAAATAAATATGTTATATTTGCAACAAAATAAAATAAGCGAAAACGATGCAAGAAAAGAGATTAAATGAAGCAGAAAGTCTGGAGCTAATCACCGCCATGATCCATAATGCGCGGACTAATTTGCGGGCAAGAATTAACTGTACCATTTTATTGGTATGGGGATACACAATTACGTTCATTTCGCTACTACTCTATATAGTAAAGAAATATGAATTATCTTCGTATTCTTCTTTGCTGTGGTTTTTGATTCCTCTGATCTGTTATCCGACGACAAAATTTCTTTATTCAAGAGATACAACTCATATTAAATCGTATTTAGACAAAATAATTGATTATATCTCCCTGCTATTTATTATTATTTGCTCGGTAATGGGTTTGACCGTCATCTGGATTTATTTCCCCATACTCTTTATTGAAGGCATACTATTCAATATTTGGATTCTTATCATAGGCATCTTAATCAAATACAAAGTGATTATTTGGGGAGGTATTATTGGAATTATTCTTTCATATAGTCTATTATTTGTTTCCGGAGAAATACATCAAATACTTATTTTTGGCCTAATCTCTGTTTTTTCAATTATCATACCGGGGCATTTTTTAAAAAATTCTATTTCAAAAAATGTTCAAAGAGCTTAATCCCCTGTTGCATTCTCGGTTGCGTTTAGCCATTATGTCGCTTCTTGTCTCCATCCAAGAAGCCGATTTTATGTATATCATGGAACAAACCCAGGCAACAGGAGGAAACCTGAGTATTCAAGTTGAAAAATTATCTGAAGCCGGATACATTGAAACTACCAAATCTTTCAAGGACAAAAGGCCTTGTACCACCTGCAAAATTACGCCCAAAGGACTAAAAGCATTTGAAGAATACGTGGAAACGTTAAAATCGTATATTCAGAAATAGGAACGCAAATGGTATAGATAACGCGGATTTGCACAGAAAACTAAATCTGCGTTAATCCGCGTTGTCCATATCATTGGCGCAAACGACTATACGCCGCTGAAAGCGCTAAACCCGCCGTCGATAGGGAGAATTGCTCCAGTGATGAAACTGGCGGCTTGCGAACACAAGAATTGTACCGCTCCATTCAATTCGGTAATATCGCCGAAACGTCCCATGGGCGTTTTAGCGATTACTTTTTTGCTTCGATCCGTTAACGAGCCGTCCGGATTGATCAACACCGCTCGGTTTTGGTCGCCAATAAAAAACCCCGGCGCAATCGCATTGACGCGGACGCCTTCGCCGAATTTTTGAGCTAATTCACTCGCCAGCCACTTGGTAAAAATATTAATTCCTGTTTTAGCAACCGAATAACCCGGTACGCGAGTCAGGGCCGAATAAGTAGCCATCGACGAAATATTGATAATGCTTCCTTCTTTTTGCTCCGCCATTACTTTTCCAAAAGCCAAGCAGGGATAAACCGTTCCATTTTGATTCAGGGAGATCACTTTTTCCCAGTCTTCAATTTTCATGTCAAAAATGTTTTGATCGGGCGATAAAGTGGCGCCCGGAACATTGCCGCCTGCACAATTGATCAAAATATCAATCCGTCCCCATTTTTCTACAATTTTCGCAGCCGTTTCATGCAAACTATCCATTTGCAAAACGTTACATATAAATCCAATAGCTTCTCCTCCAGAGGATTGAATCTCTGCTACTTTTTTGTCCAGATTTTCCTGCCGAATATCCAGCACTACGATTTTTGCGCCCGCTTTCGACAAACTGTTGGCAATACTGCCGCCTAATACACCTCCTGCGCCGGTTACTACGGCTACTTTTCCTTCTACACTAAAAATGTTTTCCATATTCGAATTCTAAATACAAAATGTTTGATGGGGACAAAGATATGCAATTTCGCTCAACTCTTCCCTTGTAAAACTGAAAAAACTGCCGTCCTATCATTTGAATTCAGGGAAACAATATTTACTTTTGCAAAGAAAATAATTAATTACTAACTGCTATGCGTTTTAATAAAATACAAGTCCTTTCTACGTTGTCGTCTACAGGCTTAGCCCCCGTTTTTTACCACTCCGACAGCGAAGTTGCAAAAAATGTATTAAAAGCCTGTTATACGGGAGGAATACGAGTTTTTGAGTTCACCAATCGCGGTGAATTCGCCCATGAAGTGTTTGGCGAACTAAGCAAATTTGCGGCAAAAGAATGCCCAGCCATGATTTTAGGCATTGGTTCGATAGTAGACGCCCCTACGGCTGCGCTTTATATGCAGTTGGGCGCCCAATTCATTGTCGGCCCCTTGTTCAATCCCGAGGTAGCCAAAATAGCCAACAGACGGCTAACGCCCTATATACCCGGATGCGGTTCGGTTTCCGAAATCGGATTCGCGCAGGAAATGGGTTGCGATATTTGCAAAGTTTTTCCGGGCGACGTTTTAGGGCCTAATTTCGTCAAAGGACTCAAAGCGCCTATGCCTTGGTCGTTGCTGATGATAACCGGCGGCGTAAAACCCGAAGAAGAAAACCTCAAAGCCTGGTTCAACGCGGGAGCTACTTGCGTAGGCATGGGGTCGAATCTTTTCCCGAAAGAAATAATCGCGGCCAAAGAATGGGACAAAATCACCACTCTATGCAGGAATTCGTTAGCTATTATTCAAAAAGTGAGAAACTGAATCTTGCCGTTGTTGTTAAAAAAGATTATTTTTAAAGTTTCCATTAAACTTTCCGGTAAATATCCTGTCTGAAGATAAATTTAAGAGAGGTAAAATTTGGTATTGCCAATGGTATATACTATCTTTGTAGAAGGAGAGGTATTTCCCATAAACAAAAGGGAGGGGCAAAATGTTCGGACAAGAGGCGAGCAGTTTGTCGGATAGGTAAAAAAAATACGAACAACAATAATAAAAGTAATTACTATGAGAACATTAAACTGGTGCACATTTATTGCAATGCTGTTCTTTACATTCACGGCAATGGCTCAGGACGATTCTTTTGGAGATGACGTTTATTCTTCCGCCAAAAGCAAAAAAAGCAAGCCTAAAACCGAAAACGTAAAGCCGGCACAGACAGAAAGAGAGACTCCGGTTGTAATTGCAACAATGCCTTCGGATAGAGACATTGACGAGTATAACAGGCGTTACGTGAACACAAATGACTACATAGATGAAATAGCTGCCGATTCGCTGGAATATAGGGAAGGGGAAGCGACCCAACGCATTGTAAAATTTCATGATCCTTCGAAAATTACCATTGTAGGCGCAGACAACGTAAATATCAACTACGATGGCGAAACTTATGAGATAGATTTCGATGAACCGAACAACGACGCTTTGAGTATTAATGCATACGGATCGCGATACGGCTATCCCTACTATGCTTATTCTCCATGGGCCGACCCCTGGTATTTCAGAGGATGGTATAATCCATGGTATTACTCGTGGTACGGAGGCTGGTACGATCCCTGGTGGTACGGCAGTATCGGGTATGGCGCATGGTACGGTTCTTGGTATTACAGTTGGTATACTCCCTGGTATTACGGCGGTTATTATGGCGGAAACCGTCATTCTCACTCTCATTATTATGAGGGAACTCATTACAACCGGTCTTCGGACTATAGTACGCGGTCGTCTTCCGCAAGAGACCGAAGCAGCATCTATAACTCTTCGGGGAGAAGCTACTCGTCGAGAGACTATGGGGATGGTTCGTCCCGTTCGTCATCGGCTCGGAATCCGGAAGCCGTTCGCGGCTCGAATGGAGACTATTCTTCCGGCCGTCAGAATGCACGAACAAGAGCAAGCGAAGGTTCGTCTTATGAAAGTGGGCAGGGAAGCCGTTCTTCTTCGGCCAGAAGCGGAAGCGATTCCTATTCGGTTCCTTCGGGCGGCAGAAGCAATTCCGGTTCAAGCGGGTCCTATAACGGGGGAGGCAATTCCAGGTCGTCAGGAGGCGGAGGTTACTCGTCCGGTTCGTCAGGAGGCGGAGGCCGTTCATATGGCGGCGGTGGAGGCGGCGGTTCGTATGGCGGCGGCCGTTCATCCGGAGGCGGAAGAAGATAAATATCACTCAAGTAAAGAAAAGAGAGAATATGAAGAGATATCTATTTATTTTGATCGCAATGTTTAGTTGCATAGGTTTGTGGGCGCAAGGAGAAATCGATGCGCTCCGCTTGTCGGAAACGGATATTCAAGGCACTGCACGCGGACAAGCAATGGGAGGAGCTTTCGGCGCGTTGGGCGGCGATGTTACCAGCGTAGGCATCAATCCGGCAGGATTGGGGATTTACATCTCGTCCGAAGTAAACGTCACGGCAAACTATTCCTCTACGCCGATTGAAACCAATTGGGCGAATAATGTCTTGAAACACGACAATTCCAAATTTAATTTTGCGAATGCTTCCTACATCGGTTATTATCCTACAGGAAATGAAAATTTCAGCGCAATTAATTTCGGATTTTCCTATAGGCGGTTAAAAGATTTCAATCGTTCCTACAATGCCGAAGGCAAAGGACTGAATGTGTCTTTATCGAATTATATGGCGGAAACAACCAATAATCTCAATAATTACACAGGCATCAACGCAGCCGAATTTGATGAACCAAACAACTCTGATCCGTACTATCGAGGAAATCCGTGGTTGAGCGTATTGGGTTGGCAAGGCGCATTGTTTAACGAAGCCGCTAATTCCCCAAATAAATACGAAAGTGTTATGCAACCAAACGAAACGGTGAATTCTCTCTTGAGAGTAAGCGAAAGAGGAAGCATTGAAACGTACGATTTTTCGTTGGGAACGAATATTAACGATCTGCTTTACATAGGCGTAACTTTTTCTTTGACGGATATTAACTACCACATCCAGTCTGATTACAGAGAAAATTTTTCGGGCGGGAATGACTATTTCACTCTGTCCAATTATCAAGATACGGAAGGAGGCGGTTACCAATTCAAAATAGGAGCGATTTTGCGTCCAGCCGATTTTTTACGATTAGGGATCGCTTATCATTCGCCAACTTGGTATTCTCTAACGGACTATTATTATGGCAAAGCAAGTAATAATTACGACGCCGATTATCCGAGTGCGAATACTCCCGAGGACCACTATCCTTACCGTTTCAGGACTCCCGACAGTTGGATATTCAGTATAGCGGGTATTGTGGAAGAGAAAGCCGCCATCAGTGTCGATTACGAATTCAAAAATTATTCAAAAATGAATATCCAAGATGAAAATGGAATTGAATCGGGTGAAAATAACTATATTAATGAAGACTTTCGATTGACGACGTCTACCTTGCGGGCAGGATTGGAATATCGGTTTACTCCCCGTTTTTCAGGACGCTTGGGTTATGCTTGGATACAAAATCCGTATGAAAAAAAATTTTATGACGGATTAAAAGAAGTAATGATCGTAGGAACAATTCCTCATTATATCATTGAAGGAGATGCGAACTATATCACAGCGGGGTTGGGCTACCACTTTACGCGGAATTTTTACATGGACGTGGCATTTGTGTATAAAAATCAGAAGGATAGACTCTATGCCTATTCTCCTGTATGGAACGAACAAGGAGAAATTTCTGTAAATTCCCAACCGGCATCTTTCAAAAACAATGCTTACAGAGGTTTGTTGACGCTTGGATATCGGTTTTAAACATATAAGAATGCACATGGAGATTATATTAGGGTAATAACTTGCTATCTGGCTTTTCAGCATTCTTATGTTCGGTATAAAGATAGCAGCAAAAATGGCTGAACGTGAGTTTCGGCCATTTTTTTTGAAATGCAGATCATGTGCCGTTAGAACGTTTTTTAGTTAAGAAAACAATCTGGCGGGTACTTTTCTGCTGTTATTTGAAATAATTGCGTAACTTTGAAATTATTTTAAAAACAAAAAATACGATTTTTATCCCAATTATGATTTTTGTTGAGACTAAAGAGGTAGTTAAGCAATATACGGCGCATTTGGCTTTGGATAAAGTCAGCATTCAAATCCCTGAGAATAAAATATTCGGTTTGTTAGGGCCGAATGGAGCCGGAAAAACGACCTTGATCCGAATTATCAACCGGATTACAGCGCCCGATTCGGGAGAAGTTTTGTTTAAGAACCGTCCTTTGCAGGAAAACGACATTTATCATATTGGTTATCTTCCGGAAGAACGCGGCTTGTACAAAAAAATGAAAGTAGGAGAACAAGCAATTTATCTGGCCCAATTGAAAGGATTATCCTCTGGCGAAGCAGAAAAGCGTTTGAAAGTCTGGTTCAAAAAATTTGACATTTTGGATTGGTGGAACAAAAAGTTGGAAGAACTATCCAAAGGGATGCAGCAAAAAGTACAGTTTATCATTACTGTAGTTCATGATCCGGATTTATTGATTTTTGACGAACCTTTCAGCGGATTTGACCCGTTGAATACGGAATTATTGAAAAACGAAATTCTCGAATTGAAGGAAAAAGGCAAAACCGTCATTTTTTCGACGCACAACATGGCTTCCGTTGAAGAACTTTGCGATGAAATAGCCTTGATCAATCATTCGAAAGTAGTTTTGAGCGGCGATGTACGAGAAGTCCGATCGCGCTACAAAAACCATATTTTCAAATTACAAACAACGGGCGATGCGTTGAATGACATTCCTCCGATTTGTGAAGTAATTGAAACTCAAAAAGGGGATCATGCCTCGATTTTCCGAATAAAAAAATTACAACCCGTAACCAATTCCGAATTTTTAGCGGCTTTATTGCCAAACAATGAAATCGTATCGTTTGAAGAAGAAATTCCTTCGATGAACGATATTTTTATTCAAGCAGTTACAGAATAGGAAGTGAAAGCCGCAAAAATACTTTTATTCATTGTTTCTGTTTTATTGCTTCTGGGAATCATCAGTTTATTTTTTCCGAAAGAAGGAATCTCAGTGGGAGGAATGCATTTTTATTTTCCTTCGATAGAAGACGTTTTTACCAAACAGGAAGAACATACTACGGCTGCGCAAAAAATGGAAGAAATGAGGAAAAGCCTTCAAATGCAACAGTATCAAGATTCGCTTTATGCAGATTCGCTCGCATTTTTCACGCATTTTTTCCAGAACCATCCATCTAAAATTTATCTTCCTAACGATAACTGGGACTATTTCAATGATTTGTTTTCGTCGTTTGAACAATGTGAAAAACAAAACGAATTGATTCACATCCTTCACTACGGCGATTCGCAAATAGAAGGCGATCGCATCACCGGATATATCCGCCAGAAATTGCAGGAAAAATTTGGAGGCGAAGGACCGGGCTTGTTGCCTGCCGTTCAGCCCATTCCTACTTCTTCGGTAGGACAGTTGGCTTCGGAAAATATCGAACGCTACATCATTTCAGGGGCTCTTCAGAACAGAATTCCTCACAATCGTTACGGGGTTTTGGGACAAGTGGGCATCACGCAAGGAGAAAGTTCATTTTCCGCCGCCAGCCGAAATTGGAACAATACATTCGAAAGGGTAAAAGAATTCCAGAAAATTCGGTTGTTTGTGGGTCGATCGAGTAATCATTTCCAAGCGGAATTAATTGCTCCCAATAAAAAATCATGGACGGGAAGTATCGTAGAAGAAACATCGCCCGTTCAAGTATTTTCGTGGGAATCAGAAGCTCCGCTCAAGAAATTTACGCTGCGAATGCGCGGCGCGGGCGAAATTTATGGGGTGGCAGTCGACGGAATATCCGGAATCGCCATGAGCAACGTGCCTTTTCGGGGAAGTTCGGGAACTTTTTTCTGCGATATTGATTCCGCCGTGATGACTTCCATGATGAAGGAATTGAATGTAAAATTGATCCTGTTGGAATTTGGAGGCAATATGATGCCAGCCATCAAAACAGACAAAGCAATCTCCAATTACAAGCAAAAAATGTCGGAACAGATTGTCTGTTTGGAAAAATGGTGTCCCGGAGTTAAAATCATATTGATCGGGCCTGCGGATATGTCGACGAAAGTCAATGGCAAATTGCAGACATATCCCTATTTAGAGAAGATGATAGAAGCGCTGAAGGAAGCTGCTTTGGAAAACGATGCGGCTTTTTGGAACATGTACGAGGTAATGGGCGGAAAAAATTCGATGATGGACTGGGTGAAAAATTCGCCTCCCTGGGCAGCTCCCGATTACATCCATTTCACCTCCAAAGGAGCGGATCGGATTGGCGGACTGTTCTACGAATCATTCATGCTTTATTACGATTATTACCGTTTTGTTAGCGAACATAAAAAAGTATCGGCCAACAAGAAAAAAATGAAATCGAAAACGAAATCTAAATATTAATTCACAATGATTACGAACCCATCGGCAAACTGCAGGATAAAACAATTGAAGTTCTTATTCACTCTGCTGTGCTTGCTTGTCTTATGCAACTCGTTAGCGGCGCAAAAAACAAAAAAAGAACTGAAGGAAATAGAGATACCGGAATATCATTTCCTCAACTACAAATACGAAGGAATCCAAGTTCCGGGAAAAGACTCCACGCGGCTCAATCGTTTTTTTCAGAAAATTGATACCTTGCTCTATTCGGGAAAGAACCGAATCAACATTTTACACATTGGCGGATCGCACGTGCAGGCCGACCTGTTTTCACACAAGGTGCGTCAAGATTTAGACGCCTTGAATGCAGAAAACCAAACGCCGCGAGGATTTATTTTTCCATTTTCAGTGGCTAAAACCAATAATCCCGCCAACTATACGGTTACTTATACCGGAAACTGGAGCGCCGCCCGAAATGTACAAAAAGAGCGTTCCGTTCCTTTGGGAATGGGAGGAATAGCTGTTTATACCCAAGATCCGAATGCGCAAATTCATATTTCGCTCAATCCCGACCGGATTTTGCGATGGAAATTTACCCAACTCCGCCTGCTGGGTTCTGTGATGGATAAAAGTAAAGAAGTGTTGCCGGTACTTTATTATAACAACGACACGATCGAAGGGAAAAAAGATGCGTTCAGCAATACTTATTTGTTCGAATTGCCGAAGCCAGACTACGAATTCAGTGTCGGGTTTATACAAGAAGATTCGATTCCCCACACTTTTGTGGTGAATGGATTTATTCCCGAAAACGGCAATCCCGGCATTGTCTATCACGCCATTGGAGTGAATGGGGCTTCCGTTCTTTCTTATTTAAACAGCGAAAATTTCGAAGAAGAGCTTCATCTATTGAATCCCGATCTGATTATTTTTGCCATAGGCATCAACGATGCCAATTCCAGCGATTTTACCGGCGAATCGTTTTGCAAAAACTACAATGCGCTGATTGAAAAGATCGAACGGGTTTCGCCGGATTGCGCGTATATTTTTATCACCAACAACGATTCTTTTCGAAAAATTTCCAAGAAGAAATACACGGTCAATGCCAATGGGCTGATAGCCAGAGAATCTTTCTACCGCTTGGCCAAAGAACACCAAGGCGGCGTGTGGGATTTGTTTTCGTTGATGGGAGGATCCGGATCGATGAGAACTTGGCAAAACGCCGGTTTAGCCCAAAACGATAAAGTTCACTTCACGCGAACCGGCTATCTTTTGATTGGAGACTTGTTTTACAATGCTTTAATCGATTACTACAAGCAACTTGAACCCAAATAAACAGACCGAATGATCTATTTCCTGAAAAATATATTTGCTTTCGACTCGCATTCGCCGCTTTTATTTACCCAGTTCTATTTTTGGGTCTTTTTCGCAGGTATATTTGCAGGATTCGCCTGTTTACAGAACAAAATTTTGCTTCGAAACGCCTATCTCTGTTTCGTCAGCCTCTTCTTTTATTACAAAACAAGCGGTTTATCCGTTTTGATTTTGATATTTACTACGGTTGTTAATTTTTATTTGGCCCAAATCATTTTCAAGTCCAACGCAGAGTGGAAGAAAAAAACGCTTTTGACTGCCGGACTGATCGTCAACTTGTTTTTTCTCTGCTATTTCAAATACGCTTACTTTTTTATCGACCTCGTCAACAATATTTTTGGACTTCATTTGCAGGTTTTTGATTCCTTTGCCCAGTTGGGCAATTGGTTCTGCGGAGAAGGCCGGTTCAATGTCTCCACCATTTTGCTTCCGGCAGGAATTTCATTTTATATCTTCCAAAATATCAGCTATTTGATGGATATTTTCCGATCGCGCGTTCCACCGGTGAAAGAACTGTTGAACTATGGATTTTTCGTCAGTTTTTTCCCCAAATTAATAACCGGTCCCATTGTGCGGTCCGACGAATTTATTCCTCAGCTGTATAAAAAATACTACTTGGGACAAAAAGAATTCGGATTAGCCGTATTCTGGATTATGAATGGCTTGGCCAAGAAAATCATTTTAAGCGATTACTTAGCCGTCAATTTTATCGACCGGATTTTCGAAAATCCGACCATGTTTTCAGGTTTTGAAAATCTGGTTGCTTTGTTTGCATACTCCTTGCAGATTTATGCCGACTTTTCGGGCTACACCGATATTGCCATTGGGGTTGCCCTGCTGATGGGATTTCATTTGCCCAAAAACTTCAATTCGCCTTACAAAGCCTCCAACCCGGGCGATTTTTGGAAACGGTGGCACATTACGCTTTCCCAATGGTTGCAAAATTATTTGTATATCCCTTTGGGAGGAAATCGAAGAGCTACTTTTGCCACCTATTTTTTAATCGTCAGCATCGGGCTGGTCGCAGTGATTCTATCCGGCAGTATGTGGATGGGATTGGTATTGTTGATCATAGCCGGAACGCTTTGTTTCCTTGCGCGCGCTTATCCTTCCCAAAAGAAAAAAATCAATACCAATCTCAATCTGATGAATACCATGCTGATTGGCGGCCTTTGGCACGGAGCCAGCTGGAACTTCATGATTTGGGGAGGTTTGAATGGATTGGGAATTGTGGTATTTAAATTCTGGAAAGACTGGAATCGGTATACCCGCACGCTCATCTTGCTATTACTTACTTTATTATCTGCATTATTGTACATTCTGTTTCCCTTGCCCCTATTCAACATCCTTCGGATTTGGCTGGCTCTGTTGCTGTTGGGCGCCTACATTCGGATGCTGTACAAGATGAGGGGAGGCAAACGTCCTTTTCAATTCATAGAAAACGCCTGGGCTATCTTGCAAACTTTTGTTTTCGTTTCGTTTACGCGCTTATTTTTTCGTTCTGGATCGAACTTGAATCCGGCCGAAGCCAATCAAACGGCATGGAATACAGCGCAACAGATCGTAAATCAGATTGGAGGTTCTTGGGATTTTAACGCTATCGGAAGGATGATTCACGAATATCGGTCGGTATTTTTTTTGATCATTATTGGGATGCTGATTCATTGGCTGCCCGAAAATTTCAAACGCCGTTACCGTTTAAGTTTCGCGCTGATGCCTCCTGCAGTGATGTTCTTGGCAGCAGTATTGGCCGTATTCATTATTTATCAGTTTATCACAGCGGACTTGCAGACCTTTATCTATTTTCAGTTTTAAAACATAGTCTATTAACCTTATTTTCAAAAGCTCCCTTAATAGACTTGACAGCCCCTCCTGACAGTTTCCCTTATTCCTTTATTTTCAATCAACGAATAAGGGAATAGAGATGTGTGCATTAAACCTTGCTACTGAGGGAGCTTTCAAAAATAAGGTTTATAAAAACGACAGGTCTCAATTTACATCCCAATAGAGGTATATCCATTAAACTTTGCTACTGAAGGAACTTTCAAAAATGAGGTCAATAAAAACGAAAAATTTGGATGTGCACGCCGCATTTTTTCCTGACTTCGACACTCTTAAAATAGCGTTTTTGTAATATGCTTACATATTTAGGCGACGCATTATCGAAATCAGGAAACCTTTATTTATTTTCAGTTTCAAAACATAGTCTATTAACCTTATTTTCAAAAGCTCCCTTAATAGACTTGACAGCCCCTCCTGACAGTTCCCCTTATTCCTTTATTTTCAATCAATGAATAAGGGAATAGAGGATATGTGCATTAAACCTTGCTACTGAGGGAGCTTTCAAAAATAAGGTTTATAAAAACGACATGTCTCAATTTACATCCCAATAGAGGTATATCCATTAAACTTTGCTACTGAGGGAGCTTTCAAAAATAAGGTCAATAAAAACGAAAAATTCGGATGCGCACATCACATTTTTTTTACATCCCACGCAAAGCGTTAATTTGAATTTTCATTCATAACCCAAAACATTTTTCTTGTCTTTGTAGGCGAAACGTAGCGAAGTATGCAATTCCCTGCAAATCAGTCTATGAATGGCAAAAAGAGCCATAAAAGCCTATGTTTTTCTATTTTTTTGTTTGACAAATGAAATTTATTGAAGAAAAATGACTAAAATAATTTTACATCTCAATTATTTCCTCTACATTTGCAAATTGAAATAACAAATACAATGGGCTTATGGTAAAATAAAAGTATCTGTGTAGAAATACGCACATTTTAAGACATATTAAGAACAGCGTTTAGCTTTTATTCTGGGTTCCTGAAATCTCGACAATTTCAAAGAATAATCAAGAACAAAAAGGTAAACGCTCACGTTTCGTATAGGAGCGTGAGCATTACTTTTTATTTGGTTATTCGGGTAGTCGAGAACCTCAGGAACGGATAAAAAAGTTTTGTTCACGCTTTTTCTATGTCCATATTTAACAGAATTATAAGGAACAGAATAATTATTTTTTAAATGAAATGTTTATGTATAAACAATTTACAATGAAATGCGCTACGGAGCGATGGCGGCGACCATTGAAAAAATACGCGAAAAGTCCGAAAGGATTAAAGTTTGGAGCGATGATAATATTGCTGTGCTTTTGTGTCTTCACAAACAAAGCAATAGGGCAAACTTGGGATTGTGGCAACCACGGTGCACCTGTTAGTGCAACATTAAGCGGGAGTGGAAATAATTGCACTTTAACAATTAATGGAAGTGGCAACATGGCCGACTTTAACATTTCGGAAGGTGGTATTCCGTGGAATACCTATCTTTCTAATATAAAGACTATTGTCATAAATAACGGCGTAACAAATATTGGTAATATTGCATTTCAAGGTTGCACTAATCTGGAGTCGGTAACAATTCCACTTTCTGTTACCAAAATTGGCGTTCGAGCATTTAAGGATTGCAGCAGTTTACAAACAATAACTATTCCAAGCGGAGTTTCTACGATTGAAGGTGAAGCTTTTATAAATTGTAGCCATTTAAATGCGATTATAATAAACAGTCACACACAACCGTTATCGTTTGAAAGCAGTAATTATGAGGATAATGTGAGTACAACCTTTGGAATTGTTGATTGGTTTAAAAATTGCTCTTCCATTCAAACATTGTATTTAGGCAGACAATATACTGGAATGGCATTCAAAGGAATATCCACATTGCAAAACTTAACTATAGGGAGTAGTGTTACTTCAATTGAGACAGATGCATTTAGTGACTGTGCCATAAATACTGTTACAATCGAAGATGACACTGTCGCTTTGGATTTTAGTGTATATCTTGAACCTTTTTCCAACAGTTCAATAGACACTCTGTATTTGGGCAGAAATATTAATAGCGGTTTTTTTGATTATCCATGCCCTTTTCAGAAAGATTCAACATTGAAATCGGTAACTATCGGAAATGATGTTACTGTCATTAATAGCAACAGTTTTTACAAATGCACTGGGTTACAATCGCTAACCCTTGGAAATGCGCTTACCAGTATTGGTGAAAGTGCTTTCTATGGTTGCAGCAGTTTGACAGGACTCTCTATTCCCAATTCGGTAACTTCAATTGGGAGTGAAGCATTTAGTGGTTGTAGCAACTTAAAAACTGTTACAATCGAAGATGGGACGGTTGCTTTGGATTTCACGAGCATGA